>Ga0310344_10001450_pt1 | contig 18127 bp, 12 predicted proteins | sample HC15DNA20200_MG_FD_203801 | JGI IMG/M metagenome (GOLD analysis project Ga0310344, IMG submission 203801) | Marine microbial communities from station ALOHA, North Pacific Subtropical Gyre - HC15-DNA-20-200_MG | ecosystem: Environmental > Aquatic > Marine > Oceanic | place: Pacific Ocean: North... | reverse complement strand
CCATGCCCATCATCACCACGTTGGTGAGGCGGCGCTGCTGGTGCGGCACGTTGCCGAGGTGGCGCGCGGCCACCCACACCTGGCCGATGATCTCGGCGGTGGACAGGTTGCGGTTGAAGCCCTGGGTGGCGGTCGAGCAGAACGTGCAGTTCAGCGCGCAGCCCACCTGCGAGGACACGCAAAGCGTGCCGCGCGTCTTGTCGGGGATGTACACGGTTTCGATGGCGTTCTTGCCATCCACGCCCATCGCCAGCAGCCACTTGTGGGTGCCGTCGGCGGAAGGCTTGTCGAACACCACGTTCGGGACGACGACCTCGGCATGCGCGTGCAGCTTGGCCCGCAGTGCCTTGCCGAGGTCGGTCATCTGGTCGAAGTCGGTGACGTAGCGGTGGTGGATCCACTTCATCACCTGGTGGGCACGGTAGCGCGCTTCGCCCAGCGTTTCGGCGAAGAACTGCTCCAGGCCCGCGCGATCGAGGTCGAGCAGGTTCTGCTTGGTGGCCTTCCCTTCTACGATGGGAAGCTCACGCGGCTCGGGTTGGCTGACGACCTCGTTCACGGCACTTCTCTTCTTTAGCGCGAGACCACTTCGGTGGCGGCGAAGAAATACGCCACTTCGATGGCGGCATTCTCGACCGAATCCGAGCCATGGGCGGCATTGGCATCGATCGAATCGGCGAAGTCGGCGCGGATGGTGCCCGGCGCGGCGTCCTTCGGATTGGTGGCGCCCAGCAGGTCGCGGTGCGCGGCCACGGCGTTCTCGCCTTCCAGCGCCTGGATCATCACCGGGCCGGAAATCATGAACTCGACCAGCGCGTTGAAGAACGGACGCTCGCGGTGCACGGCGTAAAAGCCTTCAGCCTCGCGACGCGACAGCTGCTTGTACTTGGCGGCCACGACCTTCAGGCCGGCCTTCTCGAAGCGGCTGTAGATTTCGCCGATGACGTTCTTGGCGACGGCATCGGGCTTGATGATGGACAGGGTGCGCTCCAGCGCCATGGAAAAATCTCCCGGAGGGCGGGCCACTGACTGGCCCGAGGTTAACATGAAAAAAACCCGCGTCAAAACGCGGGCTTAGCCGAACTTGCGATGGACAATTCTAGCGCCTTGGCGCGGCCTTTGCACACTGGGCCGCAGCCAGTTCCGGCGGCAGTCATGCTGCGGCGCACAATGCAACTCCATACGCCAGGGTATAGGATCAAACAATCGTTTGATTGATGCCCTGCCCGCCATGCCCAAGCCCGCCCACTTCTCCACCAAGGACCGCATCCTCGGCGCGGCGGAGGAGCTGTTCGCCCAGCACGGCTTTGCCGGCACGTCGCTGCGGCTGGTCACCAGCCACGCCGACGTCAATATCGCGGCGGTCAACTACCACTTCGGCTCCAAGGAAAACCTGGTCAACGAGGTGTTTCGCCGGCGCATGGACGAGATGACCGCCGCCCGCCTTCATCAGCTGGAGCAGGCCCGTCGCGAAAAGCCGGGCGATCTGGCCGCAGTGCTGGCGGCCTTCGTCGAGCCGGCGCTGGCGATGGCCCAGGACCGCCAGAGCGGCGGCGCGTTCGTGCGCGTCATCGCGCGGGCCTATGCCGAGAAGAACGACAACCTGCGCAAGTTCCTTTCCGACCATTACGGCCACGTCCTGCGCGAGTTCGGCAAGGCCATCGCGGCCTGCGTGCCGGGCCTGAGCAAGGAAGAGTTGTACTGGCGGCTGGATTTCCTCGCCGGCGCCCTGACCTACGCCATGGCCGACTTCGGCCTGATCAAGCGCCCGGCCGGCGTCAGCGAGGCCGACCACCGCGCCCACGCGGCGCGCGAACTGATCCGTTTCGCGGAAGCCGGCTTCCTGGCCCGCGTCCAACCTTAAGCCGTTCACACCGTAGTCGTTATCCATCAAGGGTTTATCGATATGTCCAATCCCCTGCTAGTCCGTCGCGCGGCCGTCCTCGGCGCCGGCGTCATGGGCGCCCAGATCGCCGCGCATCTCACCAACGCCGGTGTCGACACCGTGCTGTTCGACCTGGCGGCCAAAGAGGGCCCGGCCGACGGCATCGTGCTGAAGGCCATCGCCAACCTGGGCAAGCTGAGCCCGGCCCCGCTGGCGTCCAAGGCGCTGGCCGAGGCGATCACCCCGGCCAACTACGACACCGGCCTGGAGCAGCTGCGCGGCTGCGACCTGATCATCGAAGCGATCGCCGAACGCATGGACTGGAAGCAGGACCTGTACGCGAAGATCGCCCCGTTCGTGTCCGACACCGCCGTGCTGGCCTCCAACACCTCCGGCCTGGGCATCAACAAGCTGGCCGAGGTGCTGCCCGAGCAGCTGCGCCACCGCTTCTGCGGCGTGCACTTCTTCAATCCGCCGCGCTACATGCACCTGGCCGAGCTGATTCCGGCCAAGGGCACGGGCAAGTCCGTGCTCGAAGGCCTGGAGACCTTCCTCACCACCACGCTGGGCAAGGGCGTGGTGTACGCCAAGGACACGCCGAACTTCATCGGCAACCGCATCGGCGTGTTCTCGATCCTGTCCACCATCCACCACACCGAGCAGTTCGGCCTGGGCTTCGACGAAGTCGACGGCCTGACCGGCCCGCTGGTGGGCCGCCCGAAGTCGGCGACCTACCGCACCTCCGACGTGGTCGGCCTGGACACCATGGCCCACGTCATCAAGACCATGGCCGACACCCTGCCCGACGACCCGTGGCATGCGTTCTTCAAGTCGCCCAAGTGGCTGGAGGCGCTGATCGCCAAGGGCGCGCTGGGCCAGAAGACCGGCGCGGGCATCTTCCGCAAGGTCGGCAAGGACATCGTCGTGCTCGACGTGGCCAAGCAGGACTATCGCCCGGCCGACCGCGCCGCGGCGCCGGAAGTGGTCGAGATCCTGAAGATCAAGAACCCGGCCGAGAAGTTCGCCAAGCTGCGCGAAAGCCAGCACCCGCAGGCACAGTTCCTGTGGGCGACGTTCCGCGACCTGTTCCACTACAGCGCCTACCACCTGGCCGACATCGCCGACACCGCGCGCGACGTGGACCTGGCGATCCGCTGGGGCTACGGCTGGTCGCTGGGCCCGTTCGAGACCTGGCAGGCCGCCGGCTGGAAGCAGGTCGCGCAGTGGATCGCCGACGACATCGCCGCCGGCAAGAGCATGAGCAACGCCCCGCTGCCGAACTGGGTGTTCGACGGCCGCGACGGCGTGCACGCCGCCGAGGGCAGCTACAGCCCGGCGCGCGATGCCAAGCTGCCGCGTTCCTCGCTGCCGGTGTACCGCCGCCAGCGTTTCCCCGATCCGCTGCTGGGCGAGAAGTTCAGCCCGGGCGAGACGGTGTTCGAGAACGATGGCCTGCGCATGTGGCACGACGGCGACGACATCGCCGTGGTCAGCTTCAAGACCAAGATGAACACCGTTTCCGACCAGGTGCTCGATGGCCTGCAGGAAGCGGTCTCGCGCGCCGAGAAGGACTTCAAGGGCCTGGTGATCTGGCAGCAGAAGGAGCCCTTCTCCGCCGGCGCTGACCTGGCCGGTGCGCTGGGCGCGCTGCAGGCCGGCAAGGTCGCCGAGTTCGAGGCGATGGTCGCCAACTTCCAGCGCACCAGCCAGCGCATCAAGTATTCGCTGGTGCCGGTGGTGGCCGCGGTGCGTGGCCTGGCGCTGGGCGGCGGCTGCGAGTTCCAGATGCACAGTGCCAAGACGGTGGCCGCGCTGGAGAGCTACATCGGCTTGGTCGAGGCCGGCGTGGGCCTGCTGCCGGCCGGTGGCGGCCTGAAGGAACTGGCGGTGCGCGCTTCGCAGGCGGCCGGTCCGGGCGGTGACGTGTTCGCCGAGCTGAAGAAGACCTTCGAGACCGTGGCGATGGCCAAGGTGTCCAACTCGGCGGTCAACGCGAAGGAACTGGGCCTGCTGCGGCAGACCGACAAGGTGGTGTTCAACACCTTCGAGTCGCTGTACATCGCCAAGGCCGAGGCGCTGGCGCTGGCCGAGGGCGGCTATCGCCCGCCGCTGCCCGCCAACCGCATCCAGGTCGCCGGCGATGTCGGCATCGCCACCTTCAAGATGCTGCTGGTCAACATGCTGGAAGGCCGCTTCATCAGCGAGTACGACTACGAGATCGCCAGCCGCATCGCCACGGTGGTGTGCGGTGGCGAAGTGGACCGTGGCGCGCTGGTGGACGAGGAATGGCTGCTCAAGCTCGAGCGCCAGCACTTCGTGGAGCTGGCCCAGCAGGAGAAGACCCAGGCCCGCATCGCCCACATGCTCAAGACCGGCAAGCCGCTGCGCAATTGATGCGCAGCGCTTGAGGCCTTCTTCGAATTCCGGAGTAACGAAATGACCAAGCAGATCCAGGACGCCTACATCGTCGCCGCCACCCGCACCCCGGTGGGCAAGGCGCCGAAGGGCATGTTCCGCAATACCCGCCCCGACGACATGCTGGCGCACGTGCTGCGCTCGGTCGTGGCCCAGGCGCCGGGCATCGACCTGGCGCGCATCGACGATGCGATCATCGGCTGCGCGATGCCCGAGGGCGAGCAAGGCATGAACGTGGCGCGCATCGGCGTGCTGCTGGCCGGCCTGCCGAACACGGTGGCCGGGCAGACGATCAACCGCTTCTGCTCTTCGGGCCTGCAGGCCGTGGCGCTGGCGGCCAACGAAATCCGCCTGGGCAATGCCGACCTGATGCTGGCCGGCGGCACCGAGTCGATGTCGATGGTGCCGATGATGGGCAACAAGGTGGCGCTGTCGCCGTCGGTGTTCAAGGACGACCACGTGGCCATCGCCTACGGCATGGGCATCACTGCCGAGAAGGTGGCCGAGGAGTGGAAGGTGTCGCGCGAGGACCAGGACGCGTTCGCGCTGGCCTCGCACCAGAAGGCGCTGGCGGCGATTGCGGCCGGCGAGTTCCGCGACGAGATCAGCCCGTACGAGATCGTCTCGCACGTGCCGGACCTGGCGGGCAACGCGATCGCGCTGCGCAAGAAGCTCGTGGATACCGATGAAGGCCCGCGTGCGGATACATCGCTGGAGGGCCTGGGCAAGCTGCGCCCGGTGTTCCGCAACGGCCAGTTCGGCGGTTCGGTGACGGCGGGCAATTCGTCGCAGATGAGCGATGGCGCCGGCGCGGTGCTGCTGGCTTCCGAGCAGGCGATCAAGGACTACGGGCTGACGCCGCTGGCGCGCTTCGTGTCGTTCTCGGTGGCGGGCGTGCGTCCGGAAGTGATGGGCATCGGTCCGATCGCGGCGATCCCGAAGGCGCTCAAGCAGGCCGGGTTGACCAAGGACCAGCTGGACTGGATCGAGCTCAACGAAGCCTTCGCGGCGCAGTCGCTGGCGGTGATCCGCGACAGCCAGCTGGACCCGTCGAAGATCAATCCGCTGGGCGGTGCGATCGCGCTGGGCCACCCGCTCGGTGCGACCGGTGCGATCCGTACCGCGACGATCGTGCACGGCCTGCGTCGCCGCCAGCAGAAGTACGGCATGGTGACGATGTGCATCGGCACCGGCATGGGCGCTGCGGGGATCATCGAGGCGCTTTGATCTTTGCAGTGGATTTTGGATGTTGGAGAGGCGGCCTGCGGGCCGCCTTTTCTTTTGTACGCTTTGTTTTTGGGGCGTGTTGGCCTTCGATGTTGATCGGCTGTTCTGTGATCGTGCACGGCCTGCGGGGGAGGGGCCCCTTCGGGACACGCCGTGAACCCATCCATGGGGGCTCGTAGGCGACATCCATGTCGCCTACGGTCCCGAAAGGGCCCCTCCCCCGCAGGCCCGACAAATCTCCGCAACCGGACAACAAGAGCAAAGGCGACGCGCAGCACCGCGCGCACCTCCCTGTAGGAGCGGCTTCAGCCGCGACCGGAAGCGCAAAGGCAAAGGGAGGATTGGAGAGACGAGAGAGGATCAGTCGAGCGCTGTGGCCTTTGCCTTTGCTCTTCCCCTACCTCCCTCCCGCGCGCCCCAAACGGAGCGTGAAAGACAAAGCGCCTGGCGCCGGTCTGGCGGGCGCCCGCACCGCAAGTCGGCACAAACATCCGCCCCCCCACAAACAGCGCGCCTAAGAAAAAAACCTCCCCACCCGCGCACCGAGAACCACCAGCACCAACCCCGCCACCAGCGTGATCGCGAGATACACCCCCACCATCATCGACCGATCCGTGCGCGCGAACATCAGGCATTCCATCATCAGCGACGAGAACGTCGTCAGCCCTCCCATCACGCCGACGATCAGCAGCGCCCGCCAAGCCCAGGCCGCCGAGCCGCGGCCATCCAGCCACACCAGCAGGAACCCGGCGACAAACGACCCCAGAAGATTCACCGTCAACGTGCCCCAGGGGAAACCCGCGCCGAAGCGCTGCAGCAAGCTGGCGCCAATGGCGAAACGCAACCCGGACCCCAGCGCCCCACCCGCCATGGCGAGGAGCAGCGAAGGCCAGAACACGGCGGGATTCATGCGCCCCTCCACTGCAGGCGAGGCACGAACACATGCAGGGATACGAGCAGCATCGGGTTCTCCATTCGGGACGATGCCGGGGCACGCACCTGCCGCCCCGGCGGGGGCTTGGCAGGCATCATCAGCCCACGCATGCGGGCGGTTCGAGGAGGAATGCCATCTCCTGTGCGCCGATTATGGCTTCGCGCGGCCGCCCTTGTCAGCCCGCGCGGCCGCCCTCGCCTCGCGCAAACGGTCCAGCTTGTCCTTGAGCTTGATCTCCAGCCCGCGTGGCACCGGCTCGTAGTACACGCGTTCGCCCATGGCGTCGGGAAAACCCGTCTGGTCCAGCGCGATGCCGCCTTCGGCGTCGTGGTCGTACTGGTACTCGGCGCCATAGCCGAGCGACTTCATCAGCTTGGTCGGCGCGTTGCGCAGGTGCAGCGGCACTTCCTGCGTGCCCGTCGCGCGCACGTCGGCCTTGGCCTGGTTGAAGGCGGCATAGCCAGCGTTCGATTTGGCCGTGCTGGCCATGTACAACACGACCTGCGCGAACGCCAGCTCGCCCTCGGGGCTGCCGAGGCGGTCATAGATTTCCCAGGCTTCCAGCGCCATCTGCTGCGCGCGCGGGTCGGCCAGGCCAATGTCCTCGATTGCCATGCGCGTGAGCCGCCGGGCGAGATAGGCCGGATCGCAGCCGCCGTCGAGCATGCGCGTCAGCCAGTACAGCGCGGCGTCCGGGTTGGAGCTGCGCACCGACTTGTGCAATGCCGAAATCTGGTCGTAGAACTGTTCGCCGCCCTTGTCGAAGCGCCGCGTGCGGTCCGCCAATACCTGCGCCAGCGTACCGGGCGTGATTTCCCCGCCCTCGTCCTGCGCCAGTTCGGCGGCGATCTCCAGCAGCGTGAGCGCGCGGCGGACGTCGCCGTCGGCAGCCGTGGCGATCTCGAGCAACAACTCGTCGCTGATGCGCGGCGGGTCTGCGCCCAGGCCCCGCTCGGGGTCCTGCAGCGCGCGTCGCAGCGCTTCACGGATGTCCGCTGGCGAGACCGCCTCCATCACGTGCACGCGACAACGCGAAAGCAGCGCGGAGTTCAGTTCGAACGAGGGGTTCTCGGTGGTGGCACCGACGAAGATGATCGTGCCGCGCTCGATATGCGGCAGGAAGGCATCCTGCTGGGTCTTGTTGAAACGGTGCACCTCGTCGACGAACAGCACGGTGCGGCGGCCGCCGGCAAAGCGCTGGGCGGCTTCGGCCAGCACCTGGCGCACTTCCGGCAAGCCGGAGAGCACGGCGGAGATGGCACGGAATTCGGCGTCGGCGTATTGCGCCAGCAGCAGCGCCAGCGTGGTCTTTCCGCAGCCCGGTGGACCCCACAGGATCATCGAGTGCACCTTGCCGGACTCGACCGCCCGGCGCAGTGCGCTGCCGGGAGCGAGCAGGCGGCGCTGGCCGACCATCTCGTCCAGGCTGTGCGGGCGCATGCGCTCGGCCAGCGGACGCAGGTGGTCCTGGTCGACGCTCAGCAGGTCGGGCGCGGGTTCGGTGGGGGTTCTGGTGCGGGCCACGCCTTCATTCTACTCGTGGGCGTGCGCGCAGGCCGCGACCCGGGGTTCACGGCGCGCGGTGCCGCCACGCCCGCAGGCGCGGCAGCACTGCCCTGCCGGCTTACTCGCCGACGACGTCCACGCCCTTGGCCGGCGTGAACTGGAACGTGCCGGCGGCGAACGCCGGGTTGCGCTTCCAGCCTTCGAAGCGGATCGAAGTGCGCTGGCCGATGGCATCGGTCACCTCCATGCGCGCCAGGCCGTTCGGGCCGAAGCCCAGCGCGGCGATCTGGAAGGTGGCATCGGCGCCGACCTTGGGCGTCAGCGACAGCCACTGCAGGCCGTCACGCGGGGCGGCTTCCTCGCTGATGTCGAACTGCCGGGCCAGGCGCGAAGGATCGATCAGCGCACTGAGCGGGCTGTTGCGTTCTTCCTCGCCCTGCGGGCGCACGGTGGCCTGTTGCAGGTCCGGATCGTAGATCCACACCTTCTTGCCGTCGGCGACGATCAGCTGGTGGTACGGTTTGGTGTATTCCCAGCGGAACTGGCGCGGCGCCGACAGCGCCACGCGGCCACTGGTGGTTTCCTTCACCTTGCCGGCCGGGTCGAACACCTGCTGCGAGAACTGCCCGTCCAGGCCCTTCAGGCCACGGGTGAAGTTGTCCAGTTCGGCACGGGCGCCGGCGAAGGCGGTGCCGGCCAGCAGGCCGGTGGCGAGGACGGCGTAACGCAGCGTGCGCAGCATCGGGATCGATCCGTGGAAGTGAGGGCGTCATTCTGCCGCCAAGCAGATGAACGGGCGAGCGGGACGCGCCCGCTTGTTCAGTTCGCGGCCTGCCCCGCTTCGACCCGCCGCAGGTCGCCATATACCACCTGCCCGCGGAAGCCGCGCCGCACCTGCTGGAACAGTTCGCGGAACGCGGCGTAGTCCTGCGGCTGGCACAGCGCCTGGGGGCCGTGGATGGCGTTGCGCGCGAGCCGGTGGGTGGCGGTCACGGTCTGCCCGTCACGGCGCCAGTCCACGCTGTATTCGCCGGCCCGGTTGCGGAACGTGGCGCTGCGCGGCAGCGCGGCGATCGGTACGTCCGGCGGGAACACCATCACGTAGGTCTCCTCGCGCACGCTGTCGTTGCAGTAGAACGGCACGTCGTTGGTTTCGGCCGACGCGGTGGCATACAGCTCGCGCGCGGACTCGGCGCCGGGCATGTCCGGCAGGCGCATTCCGCCCACCTGGTTGAAATCCACGTAGTCGTTGGCGCGGAACCGGTAGCGGTAGGCGAACGGCGCAGAGAGGTCGAGCGGGTCGCCCTGCAGCTCCAGCTCACCCCGGCCGTCGAAACCGGCCTGGGCAATGATCGACTCCTCGATGCGCCGACGGTTCTGAGCGTTGAGCTGGGTGAACATCGCGCGCATGCCGACCTCGCCGGTCTGCCCGCTGTCCAGCGTGGTTTCGCCGGCCAGGCTGCCATCGGCGTGGAAGTCGTACTCGCTCCGCGCCACGTAGCGGTTGCGGCTGCGGTCGTTCGGCGGCGTGCGTGCCACCCGGCCGTCGGCGCTGTGCACCACCGGCGCACCGAGGTCGGACGCCGGCAGCTGGCCGAAGCGCGCATAGGGATTGGTGGAGTCGACATACAGGTCGAACTCCGGCAGGTAGGTAATGGCGTGGTTGAAGCGCCCCAGTACCGGGATGCGTGGCAGGGTCGGCCCGCCGTCGGCGCCGATCAGCACCGGGGTGCTGGCGATGCCCTTGGCTGCCAGCAGCGCTTCGAGGATGACGGTGTGGTCCTTGCAGTCGCCGTACTGGCTGTCGGCGATGTGCTCGGCCGGGTTCGGCTCCAGCCCGCCGTTGCCCAGGTACACGGCGACATAGCGGATGTTGCGCGCCACCCAGTCATAGAGCGCGGCGGCCTGCGCGCGGCGGTCGGTGATGCCGCTGGTGACGCGGTCGGCCAGGAACTGGATCTTCGGCGTCACCGCCGCCGCCTCGCCGGCCTTGGCATGGTACGCCAGGCCCATTTGCGACCAGTCCTTGTAGGTGCTGGCCATGATGGTCGGACTGAACTCCCACGCCGCCGCGCTCCAGTTCTGCGCCTTCAGCGGCTGCGGGCGGCTGTAGCGCCATTCCCAGCGCGCCTGGCCCTTGCCGGCCCTGCCGCGCACCGGCTGCACGTCGCGCGCCCATACCTTCATCGGCATGCGCTCGGGCGCGGTGAGCGTGACCACGGCGTCTTCATACTGGGAGAACACGCTGAAGGTCTCCCACAGGCTGAAGTAGCCGGGGAAATACGGGGTGTTCTGGGTACGCCGCACCACGTAGGTGATGCGCGCGCCGGGGGCGAGGTTCGGGAACACGATCACCCGCACCTTGCGGTCGGCGTACATCGCCGCCGCGGCGCTGGAATAGCTTTCCTGGGTGTAGATGCGCTCGGCCGGCACGTCCTGCCGCTCGCCCTCGGCGGTGGTGGTGTAGGCCTCCAACACCTCCATCGTCTGCATTTTTTCGCTGTAGCTCAGCCGCACCTGGCTGAAATGCTCCACCGCCGACTTGGTCTTCAGCAGGATGTCGTAGGTGTCGGTCTCCACGCTGCTGAAGTCCTCGCGCACCTCGTAGTCGGCGCGATAGCGCAGGTAGCTGAAGTTGTTTTCGGCCTGCGCCTGCCCGGCGGGCACGGCAGGCGCGTTGGAGGCGGCTCGCGGTGCGGACTGGGCGAACGCGCGCGGCGAGCACAGCAGGCACAGGCACAGCAGACACAGGACCAGACGCGACACCCACACCTCCGCAGGGCGGCCTGGGGCCGCCGACCAGGCCGCGCCGTGGGGGCGCGGCGACGGCTCCAGCTTACTTCGGCGGCGGCGGCGCCAGGACGCTGCGATCCCCGTTGTGTTCAGGCGCGCTGACCACGCCGGCTGCTTCCATCGCCTCGATCAGGCGCGCGGCACGGTTGTAGCCGATCTTCAGGCGGCGCTGCACGCCGGAGATCGACGCGCGGCGCGTCTCGGTGACGATGCGCAGGGCCTCGTCGTACAGCGGGTCGGATTCGTCGCCCGCCCCGCCGCTGCTCTCCGGCAGGCCGGTCGCGCCGACCACCACGCCGTCGCCCATGGTCTGCACCTCGTCGAGCACGCCGTCGATATAGGACGGCGGGCTGCTCGCCTTGAGGTGTTCGACCACGCGATGCACTTCCTCGTCACTGACGAATGCGCCGTGCACGCGGTCGGGCATCGCGGTGCCCGGCGGCAGGTACAGCATGTCGCCGTGGCCAAGCAGGGTCTCTGCGCCGGACTGGTCCAGGATGGTGCGCGAATCGATCTTCGAGCTGACCTGGAAGGCGATGCGGGTCGGGATGTTGGCCTTGATCAGGCCGGTGATCACGTCCACCGAGGGACGCTGCGTGGCCAGGATCAGGTGGATGCCGGCCGCGCGCGCCTTCTGCGCCAACCGTGCGATCAGCTCTTCGACCTTCTTGCCGACGATCATCATCATGTCGGCGAATTCGTCGATGAAGATAACGATGAACGGCAGCGTCTCCAGCGGGCGCGGCGCCTCGCCCAATTCCGGGTTCGGCTTGAACAGCGGGTCCATCAGCGGCTGCCCGGCGTCGATGGCGTCCTTGACCTTCTTGTTGAAGCCGGCCAGGTTACGCACGCCCACCGCGCTCATCAGCTTGTAGCGGCGTTCCATCTCCGCCACGCACCAGCGCAGGCCGTTGGCGGCCTCCTTCATGTCGGTCACGACCGGGGCCAGCAGGTGCGGGATGCCCTGGTAGACGCTCAGTTCGAGCATCTTCGGGTCGATCATCAGCATCCGCAGGTCCTTGTGCGAGGCCTTGTACAGCAGGCTCAGCACCATCGCGTTGACCGCCACCGACTTGCCCGAGCCGGTGGTGCCGGCCACCAGCAGGTGCGGCATGCGCGCCAGGTCCGCCACCGTCGGGCGGCCGGCGATGTCCTTGCCCAGCGCCAGCGTCAGCGGGCTGGTGGACTTGTCGTATTCCTTCGAACGCAGCAGCTCGGAGAGGAAGATCATCTCGCGGCTGACATTGGGAATCTCCAGGCCGACCACCGACTTGCCCGGGATCACGTCCACCACGCGCACCGACTTCACCGACAGCCCGCGTGCGATGTCCTTGTCCAGCGAGCTGATCTGGCTGACCTTCACGCCCGGCGCCGGCTCGATCTCGAAGCGGGTGATCACCGGGCCCGGATAGGCACCCACCACCTGCGCATCGATGCGGAAGTCCTTGAGCTTGAATTCGATCTGCCGCGAAAGCGTCTCCAGCGTCTCTTCGGAGTAGCCCTTGGCCTGCGGCTTGGGATCGTCCAGCAGCGCCAGCGGCGGCAGGTCCGAGCCGTCGCCGTTGACGCCATGGAACATCGGGATCTGCTGCTCGCGCTTGGCGCGCTCGCTCTTCTCCACCACCGGGGCCGGCGGCGGCTCGATCTTCACCGGTTCGCGCTTGGCCTGCTTGACCGCCTCGACCTTGCGCACTTCCTCGCGTTCCTCGCGCATGGCGCGGGTCTGCTGCCACTCGTTGGCCTGCTTGCTGCTCTTGCGCAGCATCGGCGGCAGCGCCAGCACCCACTTGCCGATGCGCTCCATCACCGCGAACCAAGACAGGCCGGTGGCCAGGGTGATGGAGATCAGCAGCAGCACCACCACGAACAGGTTGCTTCCCAGCGGGCCGAACCCGGCGCGCAGCGAGTTGGCGACCAGCTTGCCGAGGATGCCGCCGGCCTGGGCGACGTCGCCGGAGAACAGGCGCAGGTGCAGAAAGCCCGTGGAGGCGATCAGGAAGCCGACCATGCCGACCAGGCGCAGCGCCGGGCCGAGCTCCGGCTCGCCCTGCCCTTCCTTTTCCATGCCGAACAGCGCGATCCACGCCACCGCGCCGAGGATCAACGGCAGCAGGAAGGCGACGTAGCCGAACAACTGCAGCAGCACGTCGGCGATCCACGCGCCGGCCTTGCCGCCCATGTTGTGGATCGGCGCGACCACGCTGCCGGTCTGCGACCAGCCCGGGTCGCCGGCCGAATAGGTGAAAAGACTCGCCAGCAGATACAGCAGCAGCGGCGCGATGGCGATCAGCGCCAGATCACGCCACAGGCGCTGGCGACGTGCATTGTCCGTCGGCACCGGCTTGCGTGCCGTCTTGGCATCGGCGGCCGCGCCACGTTCGGGAACCTGTTTTGCCACCTGACTCCAGACCTTAGGAAGGTAACCTTAGTATTTGATAATAAACGAGCTGGGCACGGGAATCAGCTGTTGGCGGACGGGGCGGCGCTGACAGCCCCCGTACCGGGCCCCCTGCCCTGCGACGCCGCCGGTCAGGCACCGCCGCCAGCCCTCATGCAACAGCCGTGGGCCACGCAGTTCCATCGGCTGCGCCTTGATTCGACCGTGGCGCATCGCCACTCTATGCCCCCTGCGGAACGAACGCCCAAGCGGCGATCGTGCCGGCATATCTTTCCGATCGCGAGTATATATGAGCGTTTCTCCGAGCAGTCCCGCCAAGCATTCCCGTCTCCTGATCCTCGGCTCCGGCCCGGCCGGCTGGACCGCCGCCGTGTATGCCGCGCGCGCCAACCTCAAGCCCGTCGTCGTCACCGGCCTGCAGCAGGGCGGCCAGCTGATGACCACCACCGAGGTGGACAACTGGCCGGGCGACGCCCACGGCCTGATGGGCCCGGACCTGATGGCGCGCATGCAGGCGCATGCCGAACGCTTCGAGACCGAGGTCATCTTCGACCATATCCATACCGCGGACTTGTCCAAGCGCCCCTTCACGCTGACCGGCGACAGCGCCACCTACACCTGCGACGCGCTGATCATCGCCACCGGCGCGACCGCCAAGTACCTGGGAATCCCGTCGGAGGAGACCTTCAAGGGCCGCGGCGTGTCCGCCTGCGCCACCTGCGATGGCTTCTTCTACCGCGACCAGGACGTGGCGGTGATCGGCGGCGGCAACACCGCCGTGGAAGAAGCGCTGTACCTGTCCAACATCGCCCGCAAGGTCTACCTGATCCACCGCCGCGACACGCTGCGTGCGGAAAAGATCATGCAGGACAAGCTGTTCGAGAAGGTCAAGGCCGGCAAGATCGAGCCGGTGTGGCACCACACCGTCGACGAAGTGCTGGGCAACGATGCCGGCGTGACCGGCGTGCGGGTGAAGTCCGTGCAGGACGGCAGCACGCGCGATATCCCGGTGCACGGCTTCTTCGTGGCCATCGGCCACCATCCGAACACCCAGTTGTTCGATGGCCAGCTGGCGATGAACAACGGCTACCTGGAGATCCGCTCGGGCCTGGGCGGCAATGCCACCGAGACCTCGGTGGAAGGCGTGTTCGCGGCCGGCGACGTGGCCGACCAGCACTATCGCCAGGCCATCACCTCGGCCGGCTTCGGCTGCATGGCCGCGCTCGATGCCGAGCGTTTCCTCGACCACGCCGACTGAGCCGGCGATGGCCGCCGAGGTCCGCGGGTACCGCCGGCTGGAAGAGCTGCCGGCGGCTGCCTGGGACGCGCTGCATGACGGACGCAATCCGTTCGTCCGCCATGCCTTCCTCTCGGGCCTGGAGACCCAGGGCTGCCTGCGCCCCGAATGGGGCTGGAGCCCGCTGCACCTGACCGCGTGGGACAACGGCGAGCTGGTCGCCGCCGCCCCGGGTTACCTGAAGAACAACTCGCACGGGGAGTTCGTGTTCGACCATGCCTGGGCGCACGCCTACGCGCGCTATGGGCAGGAGTATTTCCCCAAGTGGCTGGGCGCAGTGCCCTACTCCCCGGTGACCGGGCCGCGCCTGCTCGCGCGCGATGCCGATGCCGCGCGCGTGCTGCTCGACGGCATGGTCGCGCTGGTGGAAGACAACGGGCTGTCGTCAGCGCACGTGAATTTCCACGAAGCCGGCGAAGAGGCCACTTTCGAGGCGCATGACGCCGCATGGCTGCTGCGCCACGATGTGCAGTACCACTGGCAGCGCCGGCCCGAATGGCACGACTTCGACGCCTTCCTGGCCGCGATGGACCACAAGCATCGCAAGAACATCCGCCAGGAACGCAACAAGGTGCGCCAGGCCGGCATCACCCTGCGGACGGTGCATGGCGATGAAGCCACGCCGGCCGACCTGGCCGCGATGCATGGCTTCTATCTCAAGACCTTCCACGAGTACGGCAACTCGCCGGCGCTCACGCTCGAATTCCTGCAGCACCTGGCGCGCACGATGCCGCGCGCACTGGTGATGTTCCTGGCGCATCGCGACGGCGAGCCCCTGGCCGGCGCCCTGTGCCTGCGTGGCACCGACACGCTGTTCGGCCGCTACTGGGGCGGCCAGGCGCTGCCGGGCCTGCACTTCGAGGCCTGCTATTACCAGGGCATCGAATACTGCCTGCGGGAAGGGCTGAGCCGTTTCGAGCCCGGCGCGCAGGGCGAGCACAAGATCGCCCGCGGCTTCCTGCCCACGCAGGTGCGCAGCCGGCACTGGATCGCCGACCCCGGCTTCCGCGAGCCGCTTGCGCAGTGGTGCGCCGAGGAGCGTGCCTCCGTGCATCGCTACATGCAGGAGCTGCGCGCCCACTCGCCGTTCCGCGACCTGGACTGAGCGGCATGCCGCGACACCCGGCCCTGCTCGATGCCGATCCGCTGGCGCCCTTCCCGCCGGTCGAGCAGGCATTGCGCGACCCCGACGGCCTGCTGGCGGTCGGCGGCGACCTCAGCCCTCCCCGCCTCCTCAACGCCTACGCGCACGGCATCTTTCCGTGGTTCTCGCACGGCCAGCCCCTCCTGTGGTGGTCGCCCGACCCGCGGATGACCTTCGACACCGCCCGCTTCCGCCTGTCCTCGCGCCTTCGCCGTGACCTGCGGCGCAGCGACTGGACGATCCGCGCCGATACCGCTTTCGACGCGGTGGTCGCCGCCTGCGCCCACGCACCACGTCCCGGGCAGGACGGCACCTGGATCGTCCCGGCGATGCGCCGCGCCTACGGTGACCTGCACCGGCTCGGCCACGCGCATTCGGTCGAAGTGTGGGAGGGCGAGGCGCTGGCGGGGGGTATCTACGGCGTGGCGATCGGCCGGATGTTTTTCGGCGAGAGCATGTTCAGCGCGCGCAGCGGCGGCTCGAAGGTGGCGCTGGCGGCCCTGGCCGGCTTTCTTCACGAGCAGGGCTGTCCGTTGATCGATGCACAGGTCGAGAATCCGCACCTGCTCAGCCTGGGCGCCCGGCACCTGCCGCGCCCTGCGTTCATGGCGCAGGTCCGGGAGCTGGTGGCGCAGCCGGGGCTGGAAGGGGCCTGGACCGCGCGGTTTGGTACGCGCCGGGCGGCCAGTCTGGGCTGAAACCCCACGATGTTTAACGCAAACTTTGCACCTGCCCGCCGAGGGGCGTAAAATCCTCGCCCTTAGGGTCCTCGAAGGGCCATCCCCGAACCGCAGGATTACATGTCGAAAGACGATTCCATCGAATTCGAAGGCACTGTCAGCGAGACACTGCCCAACACCACTTTCCGGGTCAAGCTGGAGAACGGGCACGAGATCATCGCGCACATCTCCGGCCGCATGCGCAAGAACTACATCCGCATCCTGACCGGCGACCGGGTCAAGGTTGAAATGACCCCGTACGACCTGACCAAGGGCCGTATCACCTACCGCATGAAGTGACGGCACGGCCGTCACGGCGCCTGTAGGAACGGCTTGCAGGAACGGTTTTGCAGGAGCGGCTTCAGCCGCGATCCCCCCGCAAATCGCGACCAAACAAAAGGCGGCCTTCCGGCCGCCCTCCTGGTAATCCTCGCAACCGGCGGCGCGCAAGCCGCCGGTTTTGCCGTGCCCGGCGTCCGGGCACGGCGCATGCCGCTTACTCCACCGTGGCCGGCAACAGCCGCTCCGGCTCGGCCTGCGTCTCCACGACCAACTCGCCATCCTTGACGTCGATGCTGACCTTGCCGCCGTTGACCAGCTTGCCGAACAGCAGCTCGTCGGCCAGCGGACGCTTGATCTTGTCCTGGATGACCCGCGACATCGGCCGCGCGCCCATCAGCGGGTCGAAGCCATGCTGGGCCAGCCAGTCGCGGGCGGTCGGCGTGGTCGCCAGGCTGACGTGCTTCTCCTGCAGCAGCGCTTCCAGCTCGATCAGGAACTTGTCCACCACGCGCAGGATGTGGTCGAAGCCCAGCGGCTGGAACTGCACCACCGCGTCGAGGCGGTTGCGGAATTCCGGCGTGAAGCTGCGGCGGATGGTCTCCATCGCGTCGGTGGAGTGATCCTGCCGGGTGAAGCCGATCGTGCGCCGCGAGGCCTGCGCCGCGCCGGCATTGGTCGTCATCACCAGGATCACGTTCTTGAAGTTGGCCTCGCGACCGTTGGTGTCGGTCAGGATGCCGCGGTCCATGACCTGCAGCAGGATGTTGAAGATGTCCGGGTGCGCCTTCTCCACCTCGTCCAGCAGCAGCACGCAGTGCGGGGTCTTGACGATCTTCTCGGTCAGCAGGCCGCCCTGGTCGAAGCCCACGTAGCCCGGAGGCGCGCCGATCAGGCGGCTCACCGAATGCGGCTCCATGTACTCGCTCATGTCAAAGCGCACCAGCTCGATGCCCAGCTGCAGCGCGAGCTGGCGGGTCACCTCGGTCTTGCCCACGCCGGTGGGGCCGGCGAACAGGAAGTTGCCGATCGGCTTTTCCGGGTTGCCCAGGCCCGAGCGCGAGAGCTTGATGGCCGAGGCCAGCGTCTCGATGGCCGGGTCCTGGCCGAAGATCACCATCTTCAGGTTGCGCTCCAGGTGCTGCAGCACGTCCTTGTCGGTCGCGCTCACCTGCTTGGCGGGGATGCGGGCCATCTTGGCGACGATCGTCTCGATCTCCTCGATGTCGATCAGCTCCTTGCGCTCGCCTTCCGGCAGCAGGCGCTGGCGGGCACCGGCCTCGTCGATGACGTCGATGGCCTTGTCCGGCAGCAGGCGGTCGCCGATGTGCTTGACCGACAGGTCCACCGCCGCCTGCAGGGCGTCATCGGCGTAGGTCACGCCGTGGTGCGCCTCGTAGCGGGGCTTGAGGCCCTGCAGGATCTGGAAGGTCTCGCCCACGGTCGGCTCGACGATGTCGATCTTCTGGAAGCGCCGCGCCAGCGCGCGGTCCTTCTCGAAGATGCCGCGGTACTCCTGGAAGGTGGTCG
>Ga0310344_10001449_pt1 | contig 18135 bp, 19 predicted proteins | sample HC15DNA20200_MG_FD_203801 | JGI IMG/M metagenome (GOLD analysis project Ga0310344, IMG submission 203801) | Marine microbial communities from station ALOHA, North Pacific Subtropical Gyre - HC15-DNA-20-200_MG | ecosystem: Environmental > Aquatic > Marine > Oceanic | place: Pacific Ocean: North... | reverse complement strand
GTGTTATTTCTGGCTCCGGCCACCGCCTCGGCCGACGAGGCGCTGCTTTCCAATCGGGCTACCTGGACCGCGGCCGCCATTCAGACCTACGAGTACCGTTATCGCAAAGTCTGTGACTGTCATCGGCGTACGCCAGCTGACACAATCGTAGCCGTAGAGAATGACGTGGTCGTTGATGTTCGCTACGAGCGCGACGATTACGTCAGTCAGATGCCCGTTAATCCGAATGAGTTTCAATGGTTTAGAACGATTGACGGTCTGTTCTCGCTAGTGGCGGCAGCTGAAGAAAGCGCCACGACGCTGCGCGTTAGCTATGATGAAGCCTTAGGCTATCCGGCCTATATCTATATCGACTACGACCATTCTCTGATCGGCGACGAAGTGGAGATCGAGGTTCTTGAAGTACATCCTGGCTGCTGAGAGCGTAAATACGCGCCCGCCGAATTTGACCGCTACTTCACGCAGGCATAGAGTTTAGCGACGTCTTTCGAGCGCTATATGGTTATGGCCGGCCGGCACTGGAAGAACTCGAAGCAAAAACAACGCGGATCATTCAGGGGGAAAATGAAAACGACAAGCATGTTAGTAGTCGCTGCGATGGTGTTAGCAGCATCCGGCGCAGCGATGGCGCAAAGCGTCTATACACACTCGCACCATCGCGTACCCGAAGGTCAGCTGGAGGCAGCAGCCGAGTGGTACAACCGGGTGTTTGGTGGCGAACCAGGCGAGATCGGTCCAGGACCTGGTGTCCGTTACCACAACGGTTTCGTCGGCTCGATGCCGAATGAAGGTATGGCCGGTGATGGCGCGGAGAGCGTGATAGACCATATTGGAATTAGCGTACCCGATGTTCGAGTGGCCGTAGAAGTCATTCGAGAGATCGGTGGAGAGATTCGAACCGGGCCACAGGAAGGCGTCACGGCGGCGTTGATCTCTCACGTCACCGACCCCTGGGGCGGCCGCTTCGAGCTGCTCGAGGACCCGGTCTACACGGGCGTTAATCATATCCATCTATATGCTGCGGACGCGGACGCTATGAAGGATTGGTTCCTCGAGGTGTTCGGCGGCGAATACAATGAAGAGCGCGGCCGAGGGCGTTTCCACACGATTCTCTACGACGATGTCTGGGTGCATGTCACGCAGACAGCTGAGGACGATCAGCGAATGGGTAGTCGCTATCGCGCGACCGACCATATCGGTTTTCGTGTGCCATCTCTTGACGAGTTTCGGGCCAAATTGCTGACCTCAGGCTACGAGCCCTATCTAGAGAGACCGAACCCGCCCCGAGCGGACCTCATGTTCCTGGAGGGCCCGGAAGGTTTACACATAGAGATGACGGAACCCGTTCGGTCTCGTTAGTCCAGCCCGTTAAAGGCGTTCAGGCGCTCTTGAATGCGCCTCAGGAGCCCTAATATGTCTCTTAACGATAGCTGTCGCGACGCTTTTGTAGCGGCGCTGCGGTTCAAGCTTAGGAGATATCGTGGACGCCGAGAACGTTCCGGTTGCTGCCGTCAATGCGCACCTCACGCTCATGCAGCTGGACTTTCAGTTGTAGAAGCACGACGTTGATGAGTGGCTGCACAGCGAAGACGCGGAAGCAGCGCTGCAGGAGCTGTTGATGAACGTGCCCTGTTCATCGACGTCGCACTAGCCGTCCCCATATTTCGCCGAAGCTGTGTGATAATTCACTGATACTCAACAGGCGTGCTTGCGTTAGTGGCACTCGAGATGGCTTTGCGGACGTCCTGAGACGGAAGCCTGCTGAATAGTATGAGGAGCGTAGACGAAATGAAGAGAATAGCCGTCGGTTTAGGGATGATCTCCTTGCTTCATCCCGCCTGGGCGCATCATTCGCAGGCCGAATTCGACACGAGCATAGTTCACGAGCTCGAAGGCGAAATTGTGTCGATTCGCTGGGCCAATCCACATGTGGAGATCGGCCTGAGCATCACCGGCGCTGATGGAACCGAAGAGTTATGGGAGCTCGAGTCACAGGACATCAATAGCCTGGGCAGGCGGGGCGTGAGACGCGATCTCGTTGCAATCGGCCAGATCGTCAGAGCGGCAGGCTTCGTGTCGACGCGCCAGGATCATTTCATGTCTACAACCAATATGTTGTTGCCCAGCGGTACCGAGATTCGCCTTCGTGGTAATACGCAGCCCCGCTGGAAAGAGGAAGGTGTCGGGTTTACCAACTGGGTCACCAACCAGCCGACTGTTGCCAACGATGATTCGGGATTGTTCCGTGTCTGGACGAAAACAGAGACTAATCCGTTACGCTTCAACGGTGAACCGCCGTTGACCGCCGCCGCGCTCGCGTCACAGGAGGCCTACGATCCTCTTGAGGACGATCCGATAGCTGGTTGTCGCGCTGCGGGTATGCCGCGTGCGATAACGTCATCCGGGCCACACCCACTGGAGTTTTCCGAACGCGGTGATACCATTATTTTGCGTCTCGAGACCTTCGATAATGTCCGGGTGATCCATATGGCCCCGAACGCATCTGCTGACGGAGAACCTGCAACCCCGCTCGGATATTCCACCGGTCGCTGGGAAGGAAATACGCTGGTCGTTGAGACGACCCTCATAGACTGGCCGTACATCGACGTCGTGGGGCTGGCCACCGTTCAACAGAGTGATGGGCTACATCTCGAAGAGCGATTTACGCTGTCAGAGGACGATAGCGAACTGGTCTACGACATCACCCTTACAGACGCAGCAACTTTCACTGAGCCTGTTACAGCGAATCGCTATATGATCTGGCGCTGGCAGCCGGGAGTCGAGATTCAACCGTTCGATTGTGAGGCGTAGGTTGAACTGATCCACGGCTAGCGGGCTGGTTCGCGACAGCTATTCGAGACTAGTGCCGAGTATACCGTCGGCGGCGAAACCTAATAACAGTTCGTCGTCGTGAGCGGGTATGACGATGACGTCGTCGTTATCCATGACGTCTTTGATCCACGCTATCTGATGCGTTAGTGCCTGCGGATCCTCGCGAACCCGTGCGATCGTTGCCGCAGGTCGCAGTTTCTGCTCGGTAATGTTGTCGAGCGTCCAGCCGATGTCACCGATAAACAGGAACTCCGTATCGTCCTGTATACGGACATAGATCATCTGATGGCCGTGCGTATGTCCGGACGCTTTAATCAGCACGATGCCGGGCGCAACCGGCAGCAGGAGCTCGTAGTCGACGACTATATAGTCGCGGGCTCGTTCCGGGGTCAGCATGATTTCGGGTAACTGCGGTGCCAGGTTGAGGGTTCGAACCTGATTCTTGGTCAGGATTGTTTTCGTCGCGAGCTCGTTGCGGTAGTCGCTGCGGATGACCCCGGCTATATGATCTCCATGCTCATGTGTGATGAGGATTAGCTGCGCGCGCCGCAACGCGGCCTGAATCTCGTCGTTGACGTTCTGCCAATAGGGCTCGTCGCGGCCGAAGCCGTAAAAGCGGTGAACTTCCTCGTCCATACCGCTGTCGAGCATGATCGTTCCTTTCGGGTAGACGACCTGAAATGCAGTACGTGCCGAGATGAAGGGATCTTCGCTACCCCCTTCGATTACCGCTGCATAGGTGCGGTGGCTCTCTGCGAACTTCACGAAATTGATTGATTGAGGCAGTTCGCCGGGAATCGTTTGCGCGGCTTCGCGCACTCTTTGCAACAGATCTTCGGGATAAAGCTCTGACTCGTACGGGACAAGGGTATCGGTTTCGACCGCAGTTGCGTTCTGTTCTCCGAAGAGCAGAAAGACGCTGAATAGCCCGGCGCACAGCACGGCTCTCATTGCCACACAACTTCCAGCATTAATTTATTCGCTGAGACTCTGTTTTTTTCTAGATGCGGGGACCGCGCGGCAACATCTGTGTCAACGGTTGCTTTGTCAGCTTCTCTACCCTCGGTAAAATCCGAAAATAAGACGATTCCAACAATGACGCCTACCCATATTCCGAGCAGCAGCATAAAGCTGTTGAAGATTCTTTGTTCCTGGTTAGCCAAAGCGCGATCCATAGCCGATACGGAAGGATTATATCGGTTATGACCGGGCCCTCAAGCCTACTCTAGGCATTTCGGTTGGATGGTCTCGTTAGGATGCAGCACGACAATGTTTGGACTTTCGCCAGGATCGGCGTGCGGCATTGCTAGTCGTGGTCTCCCATTAGAGCCCGAGGCGGCCTGCTACTTTTGAGCAGGCGCCTGCATTTCGGCGAGCTTAGCCTCTAGAATTTCCAGCTTCTCGCGAGTGCGTGCTAGGACAGCAACCTGAATGTCGAACTCCTCGCGTGTGACAAGATCCATCTTCTCCAGCCCTGTCTGCAATAACGACTTGAAGTTGCGCTCAAGATCCTCTCCCATTGCTCGGAGATTTTGCGGTACGGTTTCAGCCAGCCGCCTTGCTAGATCATCTATACCGGGACGATTAGAATTATTGGTCATTTGGCTATCCTATAGGCGGTAAGGGTAAGGCAAACAACTAGCGCTTCTCGCCATAAATGCGCTAGCGGATATATATCGTGCTACCCCAAGCCGGAGTTTGTGACTAAACAGCTTAATAATATCAGTTTTCAATGGCTCGCCGGGAGCTGTAACAACATCTTGTGCATTGAGCTTAGACGATTGAAGAGCTCCGCAACTTACCGGTATGTTGGCCATCGCGGGCGAAGACTTTGCTGTGGTCGGTATCGTATTGGAAATTGACCACGAGAAAACTCGGTCAGCTGGTTACCGCCTAGTCGATGAGCCGAAACGTTTAATGATGGCACGCTGAGATTGCTACTAAGCTTAAGATCAGAATCCCATCCTGTGGTAAAAAGGGTGTTCCAGCCTGTCTATAGAATAGAAATATGAGCCAGAACAGCACGGCTGCGGACAATGCGCAAAACACGGCAGAGGGCGAGGACGATGCCAGTAAGATAGCGTCATCGGATACAAATTCACTCAAGCTGCGGGGACGAGATGGGTTAAACTTCCTGTCTGGCGCCATGTTGATCTGTTTACTGTGCGCGACCATAGCTACCGCGTTTCTCTGGGTTCAGTTTCGTCTAGTCAATACCGAGCTCGATCGAGCGGGTGCGGACCTGGGTTCTGCATTGGAGACTGTTCGTGCCGATCTTAGTGCGCTGGATTTTCGGCTAGAGGATCTGATATCCGCACAGAACGCAACGAGTGAGGAGACGAACGAGCTGGGCAACCAGCTCGATATACTTCCCGGCCGTCTCCTGAATCTCGAGGAGCGCTTGCGCGCTACCCAGGGTGTGTCGGAGGATGCCCGGCGTCGTTGGATCCGTGCGGAAGCCGAGTATTATTTGGGCGTCGCGAACGCAGAGCTGACAATCGCAGGACGTTGGTCTAGTGCGACTAGGGCCCTGCAACTCGCTGACGGGAAATTATTAGAACTCGCTAACCCGGCACTAAGCGGCGTACGTCAACGTATAGCGGCGGAGTTAATGGCGCTAAGTACGGTCCAGTTGCCTGATATCGAAGGGTTTGCTTTTAGCTTGAGTAGCCTCGCTGAGAGTGGTGATACATTGCCGCTGCGAACCGATTCGCGAGGGGCCTTCACGTCCGAAGAGGCCGTGGGAGCGGGAGTTCCCGCTGGGTTGGCTCGGGCCTGGCTTAGTGTAAAGAGCGCGGTTGCATCTATGATCAGTATTGAGCGCCACGATGAATTAATCGTCCGCCCTCTATCGAGCGAAGAACAAACGCTGCTGCGGCGGCAATTTGAGTTGGAGTTAACTGTCGCTCGAGTTGCGTTGATCAGAGGTCAGTCCGGGATCTTTCGGGCCAGTATCGAGACGGCAACAGGGATATTGCGGCGCCATTTCGATCAAACAGCGGCGTCCGTAGTAACTGCCATCAATTTGCTCGATGAAATGGTTGGATTAACAATTTCACCAGAACCTCCCAATATCAGCGGTTCTTTGAGGTTACTGCGGGATATAGAAGAACGAGGCGGGTGATGCGGATCGGATCGTGGGTAATAGCGGCCGTTTTTCTGGGCGCTTTCTCAACACAGTTCATACTTCAGGATCGCGGCTATGTCTTGATCAACTTCGCCGGTTACGTGATCGAAATGTCTGTTCCAGCGATGCTAGCTTTACTTGTTGTTTTCTACGCATCGATTCGTACGGGGGCTGCTTTATGGCATGCTCCCCGGCGTATTGGTGACGCCTTAGCCAAGAACCGGGTGAAGCGCTCCGGCGCAAAACTTACCCGCGGCCTGATTCATATCGCTGAGGGCGATTGGTCGAAAGGCGAGCGGTTGTTTATGCGGGGGCTAAAGGATACTGACGCGCCGTTGATTAACTATTTGATGGCTGCCCGTGCGGCGCAGCTCCAGGGTTCTAAGGAAAGACGAGATGATTGGCTGAAACTGGCCTACGAGGAGTTGCCGAACGCGGAGACTGCTGTACTGCTGACTCAGGCAGAGCTGCAGCTCGAGCATGCCGAGTTTGAGCAGGCCTTAGCAACCTTAAATCGTATCGAGGAGTCGAACCCCGAACATCCGGTAGCGATCGCGCTACTCGCTAAGACCTATCGGGCTATACAGGACTGGGGCCGGTTGGTTGCATTATTACCTCGACTAGGTAACGCAAAAATCGAAAGCGGAGAGCTCGAAGCCCTAACGATGGAGGTGTTGTCAGCGAGCAGCTCACAAATGAATCTAAGCTATCAAGAATTGGAACAGTTCTGGAGCCGGTTGCCACACCAGCTTCGTGATTCCCCGCGCCTTATAGCACTGCGTGGAACGGTATTGAGTGAGCTAGGTTACGGAGACCAGGCCGCGCGGGAGATTGGTGCGGCACTGAATAAAAGCTGGCAGGAAGACTTAGTCATTGCGTTTGGGTGTGTTGAGACACAGGATCCAGCCAAGCATTTGAAACGTGCGGAGGATTGGCTCAAATCTCATGCCGAAGACGGGGCGTTGTTGCTGACGGCGGCGCGTCTATGTATGGCCGTCGAATTATGGGGTAAAGCACGTAGTTATCTCGAGTCGAGTCTTGCGATGGTTCCCTGCACTGACGCGTACGGTCTGTATGGGAGCCTGCTCAAACAGTTCGGAGAAAAGGAGAGTTCCGCTCTAGCTTTTCGTTCGGGGTTAGCCCTCGTCACGGGGGCGATCGATGAAGCGTCGGCGCTGACTGTGCCACCGAAAGTCGCCACTAGCAGGAAAGAAAGTGTGGAGGGTCTGCTCGCTAGAGGGGACGAGACCGCTTAGAATCCAGCCACTTGATGATGGGGTCCCACTGGTCCCAGTCCGGCCAAGCAAGATAAGGGGGCAGTTCGTGAACGCCGAGGCCGCGCTGATACGCGCGGATGTAGTTCTGCGCTTCCCGTAGTGCCCCGACATAGGGCACTTTGAGCTTCTCAAGGTACTCATCGAGTTCGTCGAATATAATAGTGTTTTCTCTCACGCGGGTCGCGATTATGCCGACCCTGGCCTGTCTCTTTGCCACTTTGCCGCGGCTGAGAAGCCCCTCAATGAATTCGCTCGCCGCCTTGATGTCAATGGGCGATGGCAGCACCGGTACAAGTATGGTTTCAGAACGCCTGACCAGATCGGTCAGTTCTGTGCCGTAAGCTCGCGCTGGTGAATCTATAATCAGGTAATCGGCATTTCGTGGAGCATGGCGAAGCCCTTCTTCGTAACCTGCCAGACCCGTGATCGGTGCGGCGCTTTCGGGGCGCTCATCTAGCCAGCTCAGAGAGGACCCTTGTGGATCGTAATCCGCGAGCGTTGTCGAATAACCTTCAGAGGCGTAGTAGGCAGCGAGATTGGTCGCTAGAGTGCTCTTGCCACACCCTCCCTTAGTGTTAGTTACCAGAATATGTCGCATTAAGTTCCCCCTATTTCGGGTCCGCTAGCGGACGAGGCCTTATAAGCTGTCCTAAAGCTTATAAAGTAGCCGGCATTATAATAGATTTCCAATGTCTATCGATCATGTGCGGCCAAGCTTTTCCCTGCTTAATCAAGTCCTAGTTGCTCCCATAACCGATCTACCCGGTCCGTAACCGCTGAGCTCATTTTGATCGGTTTTCCCCACTGTCGGTCGGTTTCAGTCGGCCATTTATTTGTTGCGTCAATTCCTAGTTTAGAACCTAGTCCGGCGACGGGTGACGCGAAGTCAAGGTAGTCGATCGGAGTGGATTCTGCTAATTGCATATCACGTACCGGGTCCATTCGTGTGCTTAGGGCCCAGATGACGTCAGACCAATTACGCGCGTCGATATCATCATCGACGACAATGATGAGTTTGGTATACATGAACTGTCGTAAGTATGACCAAACTCCAAACATAATCCGTCTGGCATGGCCGGGATACTGTTTGCGGATGCTAACGACGGCGACACGATACGAGCAAGCTTCGCTTGGCAGATAGAAATCGATAATCTCCGGGTACTGGGCTTGAAGGACTGGCACGAACACATCATTTAAAGCGAGGCCGAGGACGGAAGGTTCGTCCGGTGGTCGGCCGGTATAGGTTGTGTGATATATAGGATTCTGGCGATGCGTAATTGTATCGACCGTCATGACTGGGAACGTCTCAACCTCGTTGTAGTACCCTGTGTGGTCTCCGAAAGGTCCCTCGGCGGCGGCGTCGCCTGGTCGAATATGGCCCTCGAGGGTGATCTCGGCAGTCGCTGGCACCGACAGCTCAGAATTAAGGCAGGTTGTGAGCTGGGTACGGGAGCCGCGCAACAATCCGGCGAATGAGTATTCCGATAAGGTATCTGGAATAGGGGTTACCGCTGCAAGTGTTGTTGCAGGGTCAGCGCCGATAGTTATAGCGACAGGAAAGGGTTTATCTGGGTTCTGTTCGCACCAGGCGCGATAATCGGTCGCGCCGCCGCGATGTGGTAGCCAGCGCATGATAATGCGATTGCGATCGATGACCTGTTGCCGATAGATCCCTAGATTTTGCCGGTCGGACTGAGGGCCACGTGTTGTAGTAAGACCCCAGGTGATGAGGGGCCCCGCATCGTCTGGCCAACAAGTTTGTATTGGCCAGGCACCGAGATCGACGTCTTGACCCACTAGAACAACTTCCTGGCAAGGGCCACTGCGAGAGGTTCGCGGCGCCATTTTGAGAATTTCTTTAATGAGCGGTAGCTTCTGCCAGGCGTCGCCGAGCCCGCGAGGCGGCGAGGGCGTTTTGAGTGCCGCTAAAAGCCCTCCCAGCTGCTTAAAACCTTCCGGTTCCGTTATGCCGAGGGCTGCAGCTATACGCTCCTTTGTGCCAAAAAGATTTGCGAGTACTGATACTTGGCTACCTTTAGGCTGCGTGAACAGTAGAGCGGGCCCTTCGTCAGTTAGGGTCCTATGACAGATCTCGGTGATCTCGAGCACGGGACTTACAGGGACGTCGATCCGCTTAAGGTCCTCGAGTTTTTCAAGCGCTGTCAGGAAGCTGCGCAGATCCTCGAACTTAACGGCAGGCGCTGACCAGGGTGAATCCACTATAATCTCATCCGCGGCTTGAGCCTCCGGGCTTTAGCCTTCAGGGGGTGTTTATATAAGAGGGCACTCAAGTTAACCTTCCATGAACGGTATTTCCAGTTCCATGAAGCTTCAATTCGCAAAAATGCACGGTGCCGGTAACGACTTTATGGTTGTTCGCTGGCCTGCAGGTGTAGATTTGCCGAGCCGCGCGCAAATTAGTTTCTGGGCAAACCGGCGGTTTGGGCCAGGGTTCGATCAGCTTATGTTGATCTGTGGCGATTATACGGGGCCTGAAGACGGGGCATACCGGGTATTCAACGCGGATGGCCAAGAGGTGGAACAATGTGGCAACGGCGTTCGTTGCGTTGCGCGTTACTTGGCTTCCGAAAGCGGGACGGATTCGCTTAGCCTTGCCGGTGTCGGTGGGATAGTCTCGGCACGCATGCTCGACAACGACAAGGTTACTGTAAATCTTGGTAATCCTGAGTTCTCGCCCAACGCTCTACCGTTTTTAGTTGAAGATGAAGCTCAGATCTACGAACTGTCCGTCGGCGACCAGCACGTGGAATTTGGAGCGGTCTCAATGGGGAACCCTCATGCCGTCATCATTACGGATTCCTTAGATAAGGCTCCGGTCGGTATACTTGGCCCCGGATTTCAGGAGCATGAGGCGTTTCCAAGTGGAGTTAATGTTAGTTTCATGGAAGTTAAAGGTGTAGCAAGCATCAGGCTTCGGGTTTTTGAACGCGGAGTCGGAGAGACTCTGGCCTGCGGCACAGCTGCGGCGGCCGCCGTCGCCATAGGTAGGGATAGAGGTATGCTAGATGCACAGGTTGATGTGAGTCTCCCTGGCGGCGTGCTCGAGGTATATTGGCCGGGCCGTGGCAGCCCATTGTGGTTGGCCGGGCCCACGACCTGGGTTTATGAAGGGCAGATTGATTATGAGCCAACAGAAAGGTGAAGCTGTTTGTGAGGAATCCTTTTCGGACGACGATGTCGTTGAGTACTTGCAACGCCATCCTGATTTCTTTGACCGGCATTCGGACCTTTTGATAAGCCTCCGAGTTGCCCACGAGACTGGTGGCCCAGCGGTATCGCTCGTTGAGCGACAGGTTGCCTTATTTCGACAGCGAAGTGATGCCCTCGAGCAGCAACTCAAGGATCTTGTTGCAGCAGCGAAGTTTAACGGCGTACTGGGCGAGAGAATTCACCGTTTGTCGATTCAACTTATGGCAGCATCAGGGCGCGCTGAACGAATCGAGATGCTCGAGACCCAGCTCAGGGAAGAGTTTCGTGCCGAAAGTGCCGCCATTGTGCTGTTCGCGCCGTCCGCAGAAAAGATTGATGTCAGCAAAGGGTTCCTCAAAATAGTTGATCGTAGTGATGATAGGCTCAAGGATTTCGCGAGCTTCTTAAAATCCGCTAGGCCTCGATGCGGACTGATTCGCGATCGGCAGAAGGCATTCGTTTTCGAGGACAACGGTGGGGAGATTAATTCGGCGGCGCTCGTGCCGCTGGGGTCGCGAGCGGAACTCGGTTTTCTCGTCATTGGTAGCAGGGACCCGGACTATTTCAACCCGGATAAGGGAACAGATTTTCTCTCGCGACTTGGTGAACTTGTTTTCGCTGCACTCGTTGGTGAACCGCGACAAAACGCGGAGGTTGGGTCGCGATAAAATGAACCCTAAAGAGCTGTTGGCCGATTATTTGCGGTATCTCAGAGACGAACGGCGGCTCTCACCACATACGGTCAGCGCTTATCGGCTTGACCTGAATGTCCTCCTACAATTTCTTCGACGGCGTTCGTTGTTGCTCGTTGCGCTCAATTCGCATGATGTACGGCAATTCGCGGCAGAGTGCCATCGAAAGGGGTCTAGTTCACGGAGCATAGCCAGACGCTTGTCGGCTGTGCGACGGTTTTTCGACTACCTTATCGCTCAGGACCTGGTTGCAGCAAATCCAGCGAACAGCGTCCAGGCACCCAAGCCCGCCCGACGTCTTCCAGCGATTATGGATACGGATCAGATTGCCAGTCTGCTCGCGCTAGAGGGCACCGATGTATACACAGTGCGGGACCGAGCGATGCTCGAGCTGTTTTACTCATCAGGACTAAGGTTGTCGGAGCTTGTTGGTCTTGACCTGTCCGATCTCGACCTGATCGATAAGATAGTTAGAGTGATGGGTAAAGGTAATAAGATGCGGATAGTGCCAGTTGGTCAGGTCGCAATTGCGGCAATAGGGCTATGGTTGGAACAACGGCCGGCGCTTGCCTCGACGTGCGAGGCCGCGTTGTTTGTCTCGCAGCGCGGAACCCGTCTCGCAGGTCGAACCATTCAGGCGCGACTGCGGTTATGGGCCAAGCGTCACGGCAGCGGCCTAGCTCTTCATCCGCATATGCTCAGGCATTCGTTCGCGACGCATCTGCTCGAATCAAGCGGGAACCTACGTGCCGTGCAGGAGCTACTGGGCCATGCGAGTATCTCCACAACCCAGATCTACGCGCATCTTGATTTTCAGCATCTCGCCCATATATATGATAAATCTCACCCCCGCGCGAGGCGCCGGGGCGACTAAGCGCCGGTTGCCAATCAGCAGCCTAGGTCCAATATGAATACATTCCACGGCACAACGATTCTATGCGTACGACGCAATGGCCGCGTCGCCCTGGGGGGTGATGGCCAAGTCACTCTCGGTGACAAAGTTATGAAAGGCAATGCACGTAAGGTGCGCTACCTGCATGCAGGTAAGGTTCTAGCCGGATTCGCTGGCGGAACTGCGGACGCTTTCACTCTTTTCGAGTACTTCGAGAAGAAGCTTGATCAATACGGAAATCTTACCCGTGCGGCGATCGAGCTAGCGAAGGACTGGCGTACCGATCGAATGTTGCGACGCCTGGAAGCGCTACTCTGCGTTGCCGATGCCGAAAAGTCTCTGTTGATTTCTGGTACTGGCGACGTTATAGAGCCAGAACAGGACTTGTTGGCGATTGGCTCCGGAGGCGCCTATGCGCAAGCGGCGGCCCAGGCGCTTTTCAACAACACGGAGCTCAATGCTCGCGCCATCGTTGAAAAGTCACTCGCTATCGCTGCTGATATCTGTATTTACACTAATAATCAGATAACTATCGAAGATCTCGGCGATTAGTATGTCGATGACGCCCCGAGAGACAGTCCAGGAACTGGACAAACACATTGTCGGCCAGGTCGAAGCGAAACGCGCGGTTGCTATTGCATTGCGAAATCGCTGGCGCCGTGTTCAGGTGGGTGAGCCACTAGGTAGTGAGATCACGCCTAAGAACATCCTGATGATAGGACCGACAGGTGTGGGGAAAACCGAGATCGCCCGGCGTCTGGCGCGTCTCGCGAACGCACCTTTCATTAAGGTTGAAGCTACGAAGTTTACTGAGGTTGGTTATGTTGGCCGAGAGGTGGATTCAATCGTACGTGATTTGGCAGATATGGCAGTTAAGATGGTACGCGAAGCCGAGCTCGCGAAAGTGAGCCATCGTGCGAAGGATGCCGCGGAAGATCGTTTATTGGATGCGTTGCTTCCAGGATCGCAGGACGAAGGTGATGGTGGCGAAACGAGACAACGGTTTCGCAAAATGTTGCGCGAAGGGCAACTGGATGATCGTGAAGTGGAGATTGACGTCGAGTCGCCAGCTGTCGGCGTCGAGATAATGGCTCCTCCCGGAATGGAGGAGATGACCAACCAGTTGCAGAGCATGTTTCAGAACGTCTCCGCAGGAAAGCGCAATAAACGCAAGTTAAAAGTCGATGCCGCATCGAAACTACTCACGGACGAAGAAGCCAGCAAAATGATTAATGACGAGGACATTAAACTCAAGGCACTCAATGCCGTCGAGCAGGATGGAATCGTGTTTCTTGATGAGATAGACAAGGTTGCTCGGCGCGCGGAGACGATGGGAGCCGACGTTTCGAGAGAAGGCGTGCAGCGTGATTTGTTGCCGCTCGTGGAAGGTTGCACGGTAAGTACGCGTTATGGAATGGTGCGTACAGACCACGTGCTGTTTATCGCGTCAGGCGCATTCAGCGTATCTAAACCATCAGATCTCATCCCTGAGCTTCAGGGGCGCTTTCCTATCCGCGTTGAACTAGATGCACTTAGCGCAGCGGACTTCGTAAGAATACTGACAGAGCCGGATTCGTCATTGACTGAGCAATACGTGGCACTAATGGGTACGGAAGGAGTCGAGCTTAGTTTCGAGTCTGATGGTATCGAGAGGATTTCTGCAGTAGCGTTTCATGTCAATGAGCGCACCGAGAATATCGGCGCTCGACGTCTGCATACCGTTTTGGAGCGACTTCTCGAGGTTGTTTCGTTCGAGGCGGCTGACAAGAACGGCCAATCGATCGTTATAGACGCAGCCTACGTCGATGAGCATCTGGGCGAGCTAGTGCAGGACGAGGACCTGGCGCGCTACATTCTCTGATGGCTTCCGCTCCTATCCCGACCGATATCAAGTTATTGAAGCGCACGCGCGCCTTGCAGGTAGAGTTTTCCGACACAACAACTTTCGATCTGCCGGCTGAATATTTGCGAGTTTTCTCGCCATCGGCTGAAGTTCAGGGACATGGAAGCGGCGAAGGGGCGCTCGTTACAGGTAAAGAGGCCGTAAGCATTGTAAAGATTGAGCCCATTGGGAGATATGCTGTCCGGTTGATTTTCGACGACGGACACGATACTGGGCTTTATACCTGGCCTATACTCTATGATCTGGGTAAAGACTACGAGGCCAAGTGGCGGCGCTACCTGGTCCGGCTCGAAGAAGCTGGGCAGTATCGATCCGTGGTGAAATCGGATGACGAACCGGAACAAGAAGAATAATGATGACATGACCGATTTCGGTTTCGAGTCGGTCCCGCGTGATGAGAAACAGGCAAGGGTGCGCGGTGTTTTCGATTCCGTGGCCGAGCGCTACGATCTTATGAATGACATCATGTCTGTAGGGTTACACCGCGCTTGGAAACGGCTTACCGTCTCAAAAAGCGGCCTTCGGCCTGGTGATATTGTATTGGATATTGCAGCTGGGAGTGGAGATCTCAGTCGTGGTTTAGCAAGGCAGGTAGGCAAGAGTGGGAAGGTTTTTGTAACAGATATTAATGCCAGAATGCTCGCCGTTGGGCGCAATTACCTTACTGACTCAGGCCTTACAGGTAACATTCACTATGTTCAAGCGAACGCGGAACAGCTCCCGTTTAAGCGGGGAACGTTTGATTGCATCACTATCGGCTTTGGGCTAAGGAACGTCACTGACAAGGGAGCCGCACTTTCTTCGATATTGCAGGTGTTGAAGCCTGGGGGCCGGCTCCTTGTTCTTGAGTTTTCTAGGCCGCGTCTCGGCTTGCTGGAACCCGTCTACGATTTTTATAGCTTAACCCTTTTGCCGAAGATTGGTGAGCTTGTTCTCAATGACGCTGACAGTTATCGCTATCTCGCAGAATCGATACGCAAGCATCCCGATCAGGAAGAGCTCAAAGAGTTAATGGAGGATCGCGGTTTCAAGCGTTGCGACTACTTGAATTTTTCGGGCGGAATTGTCGCATTGCATCGCGGCTATCGCGTTTAGGATCTGCCGCGTCGTGAAATTGCTTCCTATTGCGCTGGCAAACGAAATTTTGAACGGACACGTTAGGGAATCTACTGCGGCAATCGAGCGATTGGCGTCCCTAGCCGGCAAGAGCCTGGCGATCGACGTCGTGGGTCCGGGCATTACTCTGCTGCTAACAGCGCAGGAGAACGAGCTCTGTCTTGCCGCCATCGATGGGGGGTCCGCTACGGCTACGGTAAGTGGTACGCCGCTTGCGCTGCTCGCGTCACTCCGAGGTGATTCGCTAACTAGCTTCTACGCTTCGGGTATTTCATTGACCGGCGAAGCAGAGATAGCTGAGGAATTTGCGGAATTACTGCGGCTGGCGCGGCCTGACCTGGAAGAACAGCTTGCTCACCTCACGGGGGATTTGGTTGCCCATCAGGCCAGTAATTTCGTTCGCGATGTTGGCGCATGGGGCTCCCAGGCGCTCGGCGCATCCCGAATGAACCTTTCGGAGTTCCTCCAGGAAGAGAGCAAGCAACTCCCAGCGTGTGCTGAAGTCGAGGGTTTCTATTTAGAGGTGGATGATCTGCGCGACGCAGTGGACCGACTCACTGTGAAGATCAACCATCTGGCTACGGAAAAAGAACACGAGTGATAAAGATGCGTCGCTTCCGTCTAGTGCTGCGCTTGCTAACTATTCAGCGCGTTCTAATTAAGTATGGGCTCGATGAGATTGTCTGGGTAACCCATCTGTTATGGCCGATCGGATGGTTACGGTGGCTTTTTCCAAGGCGGCAGTCACGGCGTCGGCCGTTAGGTATCAGAGTTCGTGAGGCACTTGAGGAGCTCGGACCGATCTTTGTTAAATTCGGCCAGGCAGTGTCTACACGTGGCGACCTGTTGCCGCTTGAAATTGCGACGGAGCTCAGCAAGCTTCAAGACCAGGTACCGCCGTTTGAGTCGCAGTTGGCGCTCAACATCCTAGAAAAAGCATTTGATGCCCCTGTAGACGACGTCTTTGCAGAATTTGGACAGGAGCCCCTAGCGGCGGCTTCGGTAGCACAGGTACATACGGCGAGTCTCAAGAGCGGGGAAGAAGTTGTCGTGAAGGTCCTCCGCCCGCAGATACGCCAACTTATAGAGCGTGATCTCGAAGTGCTTTACACGATAGCTAGATTAGCCGACCGCTATTGGCTCGATGGCAGGCGCCTGCGCCCGGTCGAAGTTGTCACTGAGTTTGATAAAACTCTCCATCTAGAGCTCGACCTGATGCGAGAGGCTGCTAACGCGGCACAGCTGAAGCGCAACTTTCACAATTCGGATCAGCTGTATGTTCCCGAGGTTTTTTGGGACTATTGTCGTCCGAATGTTTTGACGATGGAGCGTGTTTCTGCAATACCCATAAGCGATATTGATGAACTTAGAGCACGCGGCACAAATATTGCGCGCCTTGCGGAAAATGGCGTACAGATTTTTTTTACGCAGGTTTTCCAACACAATTTCTTTCACGCTGACATGCATCCCGGGAACATTTTCGTTGATGTTGAGGATCCGGAGAACCCGCGATACGTAGCGGTTGATTTCGGTATCGTTGGGAGCCTTGGTTCCCGTGATCAACATTATCTCGCGGCAAACTTCCTAGCGTTTTTCCGGCGAGATTATTATCGTGTTGCGAAGCTGCATGTAGATTCGGGTTGGGTTCCCTCGGGCACGCGTATTGATGAGCTCGAGTCGGCAGTGCGGGCTGTGTGCGAACCTAATTTCAACAAGCCACTCAGGGATATCTCGTTCGGACTAGTATTGTTGCGACTCTTCGAGACGGCGCGGGAATTCCGCATGGAAGTCCAGCCCCAGCTAGTACTTCTGCAGAAAACGCTACTCAACATCGAAGGTCTCGGCAGACAGCTGCACCCGGAGCTTGATCTCTGGCAAACGGCGAAGCCGTTCCTAGAGGGCTGGATGAAACAGCGAACGCAACCTAGCGCACATTTCGAGCAGCTGCTAAAGAGCTGGCCGCAGATCAGTGAGGACCTACTTCTTATGCCCGAGGCGTTGCATCGATTGGTTCGTCGCGTCATCTATGAGGGTAGAGAAGATGTTTCAGAGGACGGCGAGTCGTTGGTCGATGAAGCGCCAAAGTTGCCGCAAATTGCGAGTAACCCCTTTACGACCACCGCATTATTAATCGTAGGAGTGCTGTGGCTCGGATTGGATTTAACGCCCGGCTGGCCTGGTTGGTTAGTGGCAGTCTCGGGATTGGTTTTATCTCTAAGAGTGCGCTAGGTCTATAGCCCGGCAGTAGCCTCGTCGCCAAGTTCCGCCATGGTTTCGACAATCTCGGCTAATACTTTCTGGAGTTGTTGTTCATCCGTGCCACGTATAACGAGATTAGCGCCAAACTGGCCATCGCGCTTAAATGGATAGCTACCAATCTCGACATCCTCATACTTAGAGGCAATCTGCTCGAGCGGCGCCGCGATGTCTCCCTCAGGAAGATGGATATCGATATTCTTCGAGCGGATGGGTTCGCCTACTGCGATATCGGCGGCTAGGGTCTCGAACATGGCCCGGGCGATGCTGGGTACGCCCGCGAGTACGAAGACATTTTCTACTCTAAAGCCTGGTGCGTTGCTTAGAGAGTTTTCGATAAGGGTCGAGCCCTCCGGTACATACGCCATCTTTAGCCGCGCCTCGTTAAGCTCGAATGAACCACGGCGTAAACACGCGACCGCGTCTTCATTCAGTATCAACTCTCGGCCAAATGCGGTGGCAATGCATTGGGCTGTGATGTCGTCGTGTGTTGGTCCTATGCCTCCGGTTGTGAATACATAGTCGAAATCGGACCGACATTGATTAACTGTCATGACGATGATGTCCTTGTCGTCTGGAAGTACTCGTGCCTCCAATAACCTTATGCCGAGGGAAGCTAATTGCGAGCCGAGGTATTGCAGGTTCACATCCTGAGTTTTGCCAGAAAGAATTTCGTTTCCGATTAGTAGAACGCAGCCGGTTGGGGCCAAAGAGTTTGTTGTCACGGGACACCTCGCAGAGAAATGTTGGCGATCAATCGGTAATGACCGGATTCGGAGACCGCGCCGTAATTGTAATCGTTAAAGCTTAATTCGCCACTCACGGCACAA
>Ga0310344_10001448_pt1 | contig 18141 bp, 10 predicted proteins | sample HC15DNA20200_MG_FD_203801 | JGI IMG/M metagenome (GOLD analysis project Ga0310344, IMG submission 203801) | Marine microbial communities from station ALOHA, North Pacific Subtropical Gyre - HC15-DNA-20-200_MG | ecosystem: Environmental > Aquatic > Marine > Oceanic | place: Pacific Ocean: North... | reverse complement strand
AACTTATTCCGCACTACACACATTCGAAAAATAAAGGCGACCCGAAGTACGGGGTGCAAATGCTTGCTCCGTTATGGCGTGTTGGCCGAGTGCGTTTGCCCGGTAAACAGAACACTGAAGCAAGACCTCACTCGCTACTTTTGGTCAACGAAGTAACCCGTTGGAACGCTGAAGGAACCGGTTCACGCACAGATGACTGTGTTATGGCAGAATGGTTCTTAGAGCATAATTTAGAAAAGCTTTATGTTCCAACTATAGTTAATAATCGACAGTGGCGTCCCTCGTGGGTCGCGGATTCTGCGTTCTCTGGATAGGCTTATGAAAACAGTTGATGAAGTTATAGCTCTTTATACGGCCCGATCCCGTGTAAACGATAACGCTAAATCAAAGATGCGAACGTTGCGAGATTATTATAACGGTGACGTTGTGGTTCCGCTACCGGAACTCGACTCAGATGAAAAATCTGCTGTAGCAAACTTGTTAGCGCAAGGCTTAGACCAAACAGCAATGCGAATTTCATCAACCAACCCAGATATTTATTGCCCACCTATTGATTCTGCCACAAAAAAAGCAAGAGAAAATTCTCAGATACGACGCAAAGCTTTATTTGGTTGGTGGGAAAACAGCCGAATGGATCTCCAACTTTCCAAACGGGCACGACACCTGATCGGGTATTCGACAACATGCACTCAGTTACGATTTAACCATCGAACCGGGTGCCCTGAATGGCGAGTTCGAGATCCTTTAACGGCTTACCCTTCAACTCTTCTTGGTGTTGAAGATATGCGCCCACGGGATGTCATTTTTGCGTACGAACGTTCGTTTGGTTGGCTTAAAGAAAATTATCCAGTAGCCGCAGCAGAATTTAGTGCTAAAGAAACACAACAAGATCACCCGATAGAAATGATCGAGTATGTTTCAGCCGAAGAACAAATACTTGTAGGAACTAGATCACCAATAAACACTGTTTCATTTGGGCAAGTAACAGAACAAAGCCCATTTGTTGCAGTAGAACTTGAACGAGTCCCAAATCCGATAGGGGAATGCCCCGTCGTATTTGCTCAACGGATAAGCCTTGACGATTCGCAAGGTCAGTTCGATGGCATTCTTGGCATGTACCAAATGCAAGCCCGGTTGATGGCTCTTGAAGTTATCGCTGTCCAAAAAGGCGTTTTTCCTGACACATGGCTAATTGGGCGACAAGGTGAAACACCCCAAATTGTTAATCCAGCAGACGGATTAACAGGAGAAGTTGGTGTAGTCCGAGGCGGAGATCTACGAGATGTCCAAACACAACCCGGTTACATGACAAACCCGACTATCGACAGACTCGAACGAGCACAACGTTTGACCGCTGGCATCCCCCAAGAATTTGGTGGAGAATCCACATCAAACATTCGGACAGGTCGTCGAGGAGATGCAGTTCTATCAGCCACGATTGACTTCACAGTGCAAGAAGCACAAAGAATCATGGCTCGATCCCTGCAAGAAGAAAACAAACTAGCTGTCAAATTAGCTAAATCATATGCAGGTCGTCGCCCTACTTCTTTTTACGTTTCTTCAAAAATGGCTAAAGGCCACGTTGACTACGTGCCAAACAAAAACTTTGATTCAACAGAAAACGTTGTTTCTTACAGCCACCCCGGTTCAGACATTAACGAACTAATCATCGGCGGCGGTCAACGACTAGGCATGGGCACCATGTCGAAACAATCATTTATGGCGATTGATCCGCTAGTCGATGACCCAGAAAAAGAACACGACACTGTAATTGCAGAACAGATCGAACAAGCGTTGTTGCTTTCAATCCAAAATCAAGCGAGCGAAGGGATCATTCCCCCTGCTGACCTTGCACGGATTATGGATCTAGTAAAACACGACAAACAAGAACTGGCTGAAGCAGTGGAAACTGTTCAAAGAGAAGCACAAGAACGCCAAGCGGAAATGGTGCCTCCCGAAGCGCCAGAAGCACAACCCGGATTAGCGTTGCCCGGCATGGGGGCAGAGTCAATGCCTATGGAACCGATGATGCAAGGGGAACCAAGCATGGATGAACTAATTGGAGCGCTTTAATGGCGAATCAACCAGCACGAGCAGCTACTGGACAGCAATACGGTAAAGCAACAGAACAACTTGAATCACAACAAGCAGTTCCTTTACCTCAAAACATTGAACCAACTATGCGTCCGGGTGAAGCAGGACCGCTTTTGCGGCCAACAGAACATCCCGAAGAGCCAATAAACGCTCCAATGGTTGATGCTCCATTAGCGCACAGAGATTCTGACCCCGGATACAGCGCAAAAGTGGCACGGTTAATGCCAATTCTTTTAGACGCTGCTTCTAAACCAACAGCTAGTCCTTCTACACGAAATATTGTGAATCAATGGAAGTCTCTAGTAGGACCAATTGACGATAACAGGGATATGTAATGGACCCGGTTGGCCGTTTAGAAGGCATGGGCAAAGCCTTATTAGATACTGGTAAAAAGACGGCTGAATTTTTTGTCGATATTGGGCAAGAATGGCTAGGGGTAGATGACGAGTACGAAAGTGATGACCCGTTAAGCCTTATTTGGGGTTCTTGGAAAGATAATATTTTAGGAGAACAAGGCGCTGTTAATTCACTTTTTGGGATAGACACTAAAGACCCAGAAACAGATGAATACGGAGGCGGATTCGGTGGGCTTCTTTTTGGAGCGATACCAGAACCAGTTAGAAGCGCTGGAAATACAATCATTACTCCAACGTTTGACACGTTAGACGCAATTTATGAATATGCAGTAGACCGTCCGGTTGGCACATTAATCACAATCGCAGGGAACCAAGTTATAGATCCTACAGATTGGATCAAAGCTTGGAATATCACAAACTCCAGAAGCATGGGGCAAGCTTTTGCGCTTTCTTTCACAAATGTTGACTGGACAATCAAAAACGTAGAAGAACAATACGAAGGCACGCCTTGGTTCAATCTTCTTTCTGGTGCCATAGACGGCATCGGCAACATTTGGTTAGATCCAGCTAACTTGATGGCCCCAAACAAAATAAGAAAGTTTGCGGACATAGCTAAACGCACAACGATGTCTACTGACTATCTAGTGCAAACCGGTATTCAGTCTAAAAAATATGCTCGATGGAAAACACAAGTTCAAAACATCGGACAAATAGAAGAAGTTATCGAATCTACTTCAGATCGTTTCAAACAAGGTCTTGGATATCAACCAAACTCTGGTGACGCTAACGCAATAACAACTATTGCCCACAAACTTGTTCAAGAAGCACAAGCCGGACGGTTAGGTCCACGAGTAAAAGAATTACAACACTGGCAAGCCAGACAACTAGCTGCTGTCATTAACAATGACGCAGCTTTTGACATGCTTATCCGGTTATGGGCAGGCGATTCAACAGTACTCGTTGAAATGCAACAAAAAGCCTACGATTTACTTAATCAAAAGCAAGAAGGCGGTCTGATAGATCGGCTTGATAAGTTAAATCAACCAGCTTCTAACATGCCGATACTTGGGTTAGACGGATTGCCGTTGGACCCAATTCAACGAGATATCAGTCTTCGTAACGCCGCAGGTGTTGACGCAGTTATATACGGTCCAGATGGTTTGCCGTTTAAAAAAGCTGGCGGACACGAACACAAAATATATACGTTTGATTGGCAAGGCGGCGCAGCGTCAGAGCTTTGGGAAGAAGCTTTTGGTGTCGCTTTTACAGATAAAACAATGGGTTCGCTTGATCTATTCGCTCAAAAAGGTATTCGCGAAGCCGCTGACCGCACAGGATTCTGGTTTAGTCAACGAACAGCACAAGAGATAGATCCGTTGGGTAACGGTGGTTACCGTTGGAATCCATCAACAGTTGGTAATGCAAGCAAAAACTTTATTAGACGTGCATGGGACGATCTAAGCCCTGAAGATAAAGAAGGTCTTTACTCGTGGGCTGGGATACATCCAAATGACAGAGTTGGTAAAGAAGCTTTTGTCGAGCAGTGGAATCAAATGGTTGAACTAGACAAAGCAATGGATGACGCTGTTTTGTCTGTTAGATATCAACGTAGAAATGAAGCTGGGGGCACAGTCACTCCACGTACAGGCGTAGGTGCAGAAGTAACTCCGGTAATTGGTCCAGACGGAAACTGGGAGCGCAACGCAGCAGGTGTTGGGAAAACTCAAAGAGGGTCATTAGATGAAACATCTGAATCTCTTCGACGTAACCGTATAGAAGCACAATTAAAAGCACAAGACGAGAATTTTATTGTTGGACAAGGCGTAGGTCGTCGCCCATCTAAACAAGCTGCTGAAGAAGCATTTGATTTATTAAGCCGAGATCGTAAAGCTGCGCTGTTAGCAGCAATGGAAGGAGCTTTGTATTGGTCGGCAAGGTTTGGGAAACCAATAGATCTTCACAATATGGAGGGAATGAAGTTTGAAAACTTTGTTCAACAAACAGTTCGATCTAGCCCACGAAGTAAAGGTGGAGGTCGAGGCGCTCGCATGGATTTCGGTTCTCGACAAGGACCACGAGAACAATTAATTGGTCCAGACGGACAACCAATTCCAACAGAATTTAGTCATGTCGAGATGGATTTCGCATCTCAACCAGAAAAAGTTGCGAGTTACTGGGATTACTTAGGAGCAGAAAATATTAAAGATGCTCCGGCTCCTACTGGGCTTTTTAAGAATCGTGAAATATATGAAGAAATTAAAAGCCTCCCAGCTAAAGACCGGCGAGAGTTTTTAAGAAACATCATCGGTAACGATAAACGCTTAACAAAATATTTAAACAAGAAATGGGAAAATATACCGCCAGAAATTCAAAAGATTATTCTTAGGCATTTCGAAAAAGCCGAATACGATGCGGTTGGCAAAGTTGATCCAAGTCTGAATCTTCCTTTACGTGGACGACGTGTACCTATGTATGCGCCATCTGCGGAAAACAACAAAAACCTACCGTATTGGGCGAGGAATCGTTGGAAGACAACTTCAGAAATGGGACCGGACGATCCGTTTGATCCTTGGTGGGCAGGTTTTATTCTTGAAATAGAAGCCACTCGACATTCTAGGCAAATGGAATTTAGAGAAGGTTTCTGGGTACAAAACTTTGGTACTTTCGCAGAAAAAGTTGACGACTTACCAGAAGTTGTTAGGGAATACGCAGCTTCCAGAACTAAATGGTCCGACATCCCTACTAAAGATCGAAAGAAAATTCGTGCTGCTCGCAAAAAACAAGAAGGCTACGACGAATTAACTCCTAAAGAAAAAGCTCAAAGCAGTAAAGATTTTGCTGGTAACTGGAACGATTACATAGAGTTTGAATCTGATTGGGATTCAATGCTCGTTAATGAAGACGGATCAAAACTTATTAACAACTCTGGTGTTGTTTCAAGTGGTGGATTTGCTAGTCGAGATAGCAGCATTTCTGGTCTTTCACAAAATAGTGATGGTGTAAAAAACGCTATCCGAGCCGGTCTTGTTTTGAAGCGTCAACAAAGAGCAGCCGCAGCCGACAATGTAGATCCGAACACACAACAAATGATGGGTGTTGGTGAAGGCACTAACGATTTCCTTGAACTTGAATCACAGATAGAAGCTAAAGCAGAAGCTATCGGTGAGTACAGGAAAGATTTACGTCGTGGCGAAAACATGCCACTCGACCCGGAAACAGGGTTGCCTGAAACAACTGGCACTTGGGTTCAAGGACCTAAGGGTGAGCGTTACGAAAAGGTAGAGCGACGAGTTGTGCGTCATCTTAACGTAGAAACTGGTGAAATTATTGAGCGACCTTTCCGAGTTAGGAGATGGTCCAGCGGCGAAGCTTCAAAGACTAAACGTCACGGAGAAGTAGTAATTGATGGAGGAGAATCAATTACTAATGCGCCTAACCAGTTTGCAGAAGCTTCACAATATCAAGACTTTATTGCTGGAGGAATAGTCGAAGACACTGTTATCCCACTAGAGGATTTCGATGATTGGGCTAAAGCTAACGGATGGGAAATCCGCGAAGATTACTATTGGCATGATGCAAATACCGGTCGGATGATGACTGATGACGAGATGATGATGGCTCGTCGTGAACAATCTTCTTGGTATCGGGAACTGAGTACTTCAGAGCAAGCTACTGCACGGGAATATAAAGCTCGCCAAAAACGGCGTGGCTTGGTAATTGATGAAGTCCCTGATGCTGATTTGAAGATGATGCAAGATGACATCTTTGGTCAGTTAATGGAAGGAGAATATTTAGGGTTCCCATATGCAGCAACATTGTCAATGGAAGAAGAGAAGCTGCGTTCTTTGGCTCGTCGCCGAGATGTTTCTGTGGAACGTGCCGATAAAAACCTTGACGCTTTAGATGACGCTTTAAACAGAGACCCAGATCTTGTTATGGCTGCTGCACAAGAAATTTTAGAAGATGTGCAACCCGGTATTCTTTCCGCAGTCCCAACTTTAAGTAGACGACAAGTTTGGATGCAAGAATTTGTTCAAGAACTTGGGGATTCAAAAGTATTTCCGAACCGTGTTGTTCGTTTGTTCAGCGAAAAAGTGCCGCAAGGGATTATTTTTTGGGACAACGTACAACATGCTTACGATCAATTCGACAGAATGTTGCGTGATGCTTCACGAGTAACAAACGATTGGGGTTCAACTAAAAAAGGCAGCGGTAAAGGTGGTAAAGCTAGAGAAGCAAATGAACAAATTTCTTTAGTCGAATACGCAGATATTGATGTTGACGATGCTATGGCAAGGTTCGCTACTGCTAAGTCAACGGCTGCTAAACAACAAATTTTCCATGAGACAGTCGAAAAGTTAAACACAAACCTTGTTGCTTTATTCCACGGAAGAATCCAACGTTTACCAGATTCAGGTCGAGTAGATAGTTGGTCACCCGGAGATTTAACTCGGGTGTTACGTCGCCAACACAGACGTGCCGAAAAAGAACTTCAGACTATGGGGCAGCAAGGCCGCATTTACGGCAACTCTAACTTGATGGTTGCTCGTGCAAGCGAAGGACACGTAATAGATGTCCGTATGTTTGAAGCGTTGACTCCCCATCAGCTAGCTACATCAAGTTTGGTACCACGCTACGACCTGTACCGTGAAGCGTTTACTGATTTGAATATTGTACAAAAATCAGCAAAAGGTCTTAAAGACGCTGTTGGTATGACATCGAATGCGTTTACTAGTGTTTGGAAAAAGACAGTTCTTTTGCGTCCTGCTTGGCCTATGCGAGTTCTTACTGATGAGCTTGCTCGTAACGCTGCTCATGTTGGAACGATTCATGCTTTGCGTGGATTTATGCACGGGTTTGAAAACCTTCAAGCTGGTTGGTATAAACGCAACGGAGCTAACTTAGGGCCTTTGATTACGGATGCGTTGAAAAAAGAATTGGGGTCTGATTACAAGATTCACGGAAAGTGGAATATAGATAACGCTACTCCTAGAGAGTTACTTGAAGCAGTCGCAACAAAGTTTGGTAACGATCAAACCAAACTACAGAAAATAGTAAAGCAGGCGATTGTAAATGATTACCGTAAATCAGGAGTTATTCCGGGGCTTGGTCGATCTGCTGCTAGAGCAATGGGCGCTTCCGCAGCAGGAGCTTTTTTCGCTGGACCGGTTGGGATGGTCGCAGCAGGGGGCATACATGCACTTCATTCAAGGAGATCTCTTCGCCGGTTAGCTGAATTAGAGACAGCGAACACTATGGGTTACACGTTGTCTAATTTGGCGACAGGCAAAATGAAAGACCGTATAGCTGAGATTGAAAGCATCATTATAAAAAAGAATCTTTTACCTGATTCTGACGAATACAAAGCTTTGGTTAAAGAAGCTGAAGCAATGCGAGATGCTAAACGAATGCTTGAAACCCAAGGTAACGGGTTGATGGAACAATACGCTTTGGCTGATCCGTCGGGTAAAAGACGAATGAAAAAAGATTTAGAGCGAAAACGTTCGCTTGAATCTGCTGATGTTTACAACGACATGGCAGCTTACGGGCAAGAAGAACTTGCCGAAAACTTTGACATGGTTGGCAAAATTATGTCTGACGCAGATGTCAGCGATTACCACCTTGGCGGTGTCAGAATTGGCAACGAGTTTGGTAACACTCCACAAGCTGTAGGTATTTGGCGTAACGCAATGTCCGCAGACACATACGGACGCAACTTGTTTAGAGGAGCTTCAGAAGCGCAACGTGCTCAAATACGTGCTTACAATCACCAACAATATGATTACAGCAGCGGTGAGCCATTCAGAAAAGCATGGAATGACACAGTAAACAGGCAATGGGTACCTCATTCAGATGTTGACATGTATGCACGACCAACTTCGATGCCTGATGACCCGATGGGGAATATCGCAGAACGACGAGAAGACGCTAAATGGTTTCGTGAACAGTCAGGTATTCCACCGGTTGAAGGTAACCCTTACCAAGATTTCACTAGATTGTTTTGGTTAGCAGATGTATCCGACGACGACATTGTTCGTTGGGTTATGAAAGGCCCCGGCGCTTCTCTTAAAGAATCAATGCCTGCTCATTTCGCTAGAGATGAACACAGCATACGAGAATGGGTAAGAACAATACGTTGGGAAACAGATGCGTTAGTACCCAATCTTCCTGAGTTCCAATTCATACGTCGAGATATGGCTAAAGGTCAAGAAGTCAGTTGGGAAGCTGATATACAACCAATCATTAACCGTCATTTTGACGGCGATATCCAAAAGCTTCGTGAAGAAGCACGAAAAGCAGGTATCGAATCGGCAGATGCAATTGGCAAAGTTGTAGGCGACGGCTCGTTTGCAGAAGCGTACGCCACAGGTGGCCTTGTTTTAAGATCGAAACGCAAGATAGACGAGATGTTTAAAAATATTGGCACATTACCAACGGACGAATTAACTCGTAGTGTTGTTTTTGCCACGGCTTATCAGCGAGAAGTAGCGCAACGAATACAAGCGTTAAAACTTGACGGAGAAGACGGCTTTATCGTAAACCAAAAACGTTTGAACGCTATTGAAAGCGAATCCCGACGGATAGCTCTTAAAGAAACTAAAGGTTTGCTTTACGATTTAGCTGAACGAACACGCTTTGAAGAAGTAATGGCAAACGTTATGCCGTTCTTTGCTGCTTACCAAGAAGTTATTACACGGTGGGCAGGCATAGCAGTCCGCAACCCAGAGTTTGTATTAACGGCTGGCCGTAACTTCCGCAAAGTTTTGGAAGGCGATATTTGGCCCGGTGATGGACTGTTAATGCAAACAGATGCTAGCGGTGAACCAATTTATGGCGAAGATGGCGAACCTTTGTATGTGTTGGATGATGACGGTGAACCAGTAAAGATGGCGATGCTTCGTATGCCTAGCACTATTTTTGGGTTAGACGTTGACGAAAAAGTACCTGACTGGGTTCCAGTTTTTGGAGGCGAAGAATACATCGGCCAAATATCTTTGCTAAAAGATCACAATATTAAAGCGGACTTTGGTTCAATGGCAATGATTTCAGGGGGTATGCCGGGGTATGGGCCTTTGTTTGGGTTTGCTGCTTCAGAAATACGTTTAGATTCACCAACAGTTGACGGGGTATTTAAAAAGTTTTTCCCTTATGGAGTAACTGAAGGCGAAAACTGGATGGTTCGTCTTATTAACCAATCGTTGCCTCGTGCCGGAACTGTTTTAGCAAGCAACTTGTTTAGCACTAATGAAAAAGCTCGTCTTGCGACACGCCATGCCCAAGATGTTATTGCTGAGTGGACTCTTAACGGTCAAGTTATAGATAGTCCTGCAATGTTGCAAGCGTGGGAAGACGAGGTGATGGCTAGAACACAAGCGCATCTCCAAGTGAGACTTTTTGGTTCCTTGGCTGTTCCGTTTACTTTTGCGGTTCAATCACCATACGAAAATATTCTTACAGGTTACGAAAACAAAAAAGAAAAGCTTGGATTAGAAGCAGCCGATGAATGGCTAATACGAGAACATTCGTATTTGTGGGGAGCTTTAGGACGTTCTACTCGTGTAGAGAATGCAGCATCAGCCACGTTAGAAGGCGAAATGTTGTATCAAGAAAATCAAGAATTTGTTGATAACAAACCCGAGACACAAGATTTTTGGCTTGGGAAAGTCGGGACGTTAGATAGCCAATTTGAATACAACCAGACTGTTTTCAGAAAAGAAATTGCTGAAGGTCGCCGTGTTTACCAAACTCCAGAAGAAATGTTGCGACGGGCACAAGGAACTTATGGTTGGAACATATTCAATAAGTTAATGAATCCTATTAATCAGGCGTTAGATCAGCAACGAGAAATGGGATTGCCGTTTAGTTTGAATGCTGATTACAACTATGGGTATTTAGAACGTAAACGAAATATTATTGGCATGATTGGCCAAAGATTGCCGATGTGGTTAGAGGATTACAACGACATCGCTTCTATCGGTAAAACAGCAAGAGTTGTCAATGAGTTCCGTGATGGAATCGATAGTTTGCCACCTGCTTACGAAGGCAAACCAGAGATCGTTCATCTAGCTAACTACATAAATGACCGGGATCGAATTTCTTTAGAACTATTAAACCGTTCTCAGTCAACGGGTGACCCCGACATGCAGACGTTATCTCATCCGCAAAACCTAGATTTGCGTGATGAATGGGAAGGTTTGCGTTTGATGTATTCTGTAATTCCAGACTTCCAAGAAGTTTATTTACGTTATTTTGATAACGATGATGCGATTTCAAGGAACAGTTGGCCTGACCAATTAATGAAACTTTTAGAATTTGGAGCACTTTCCTAATGGCCCCCAGACCTACAAACACAATTATTAGAGGCCCTAGAGTTCTTTCTGATGATGAAGCTGCTGCCGCAGCAGGGTTACGTGCCCTTGATCCGTCATTAACTGACGAAGATATTCGTGGGATTATCGCTGGGGAAGGGATGCCTAATACTCGTATGGGTGTCACCTTGGGTTATGAGATCCAACCGGGTCGTACGCATTTACCGGGAAGTTCTTTAACCGGGGGACAACCAGTTCCGCTTCGTGAGCCTGAAATGGAAACCACTAAAACGTGGCGTGGAGGCGATGTACTTAATTACGTGCAAAGAATTTTTGATTCGGGTACAGGCGAATACGAGAAATTAGCGCAGGGCTTATTAATCGAAGGTTATATAGACGACGTAGAAAACGTAGAAGATCTTTACGAATTAGATACGGTCCTAGAAGGTATCGGTACTGCGATTAACGAAGTAAGTCGGCGTGCTCAACAGTTTGGTATGACGACTGCTGATTTTGTTAAAGAGTCTGGTATGGAAAATGTTCCGACTTTAGAGGGAATGTTTGCTGATACAGATTTTGATTTGTTTGAATCGGAGTTAGAGAGAATACGTGGGGTTGCGACTAAGATCCCTGATCCAGATTATTTGACTCAGTTGTTTGATTCGACATCTCGAAGTCAGGCAGGGTTTAATTTAAGGAAAAGTAATCCGGGTGGTTTCCAAGCTTGGCTTCGTGGTTATCGGGCGGCTAAAGAAGAAAAAGCTGCTCGTGGTGAAGAGATGAACGCTGAAGCGTATGCCGTTAAAGGTGTGGAGAGTATGGCTCCTGAAGCTGTTGGTTTGAATAAGAGAAGCCAGTATGTGGCGGTTGCGACTCAGGCTTTGGATAGTTACGGGAGTGCGTGATGGCTCGCATTAATGATCTTTTTAAAGAAACTACTGCTTTAGTTCCTAAAATAATTGAAGGTTTAGAAGTCATTATTGGGCTTGATGTTGTCGGAGCATTTGATTTTGTAGATGATGTAGTGCACAAACCTGACCTTACAGAATACACAGACGGATACGGGTACTTACCCACCGATTTAAATGACTTAAGAAACGAGCTTTCAAACGATTTTCTTTATTGGATTGAAGATAATTTTTCTGCTGGTGAGTTCGCTCAATGGATAAATCAAGGTGCCAGTTTTAATGCTGATAGAAATGCACAAAGAATTGTTAACGATCTTGAAACAGCGCTAGGTCAAGCCCCCGGAGAATATACACGGGATGAAGAAACAGGCTTGATGCTGGTAGAACCTGACATAGTAGCGACTCCAGAAAATCAAATTGAATGGTTAAAAAATATAGAGCAAGGACTTGGCAAAAATTTAAACACTTCTGAACTTGATACAAGAAATCTTCGACAATGGAATAATTGGTCACCGACTCCTTTTGCCGTCCCAGATACCACTACGCAACCCGGCGAACAAGACATGCCGGGACCGGATGTTCAATCACCGCCAAGCCGAACAGTAACAACAGACGCTGGTTTCATAGGAGATGACCCGACTGCGCTTACTGCCCCGAGATCAACAGACAATACAACTGGTAAAACTCCGGGCGGCGACGGCGATGATCCGTTTGAAAGCGAATACGATTTAGGTTTGCTGTCAGAAACCATCGGCAACATTGATTTCTTTACTGGACCTGACTGGATAATTAATCCCGGAGATATGCCACGGGGAATGCCAGATATTGAAGGCCCCATGAATGTCATTGACTACATGAACAAGTTCGAGATTTCTCCTAATCGTGCAAAAGAAATTCTTCGTAAAACTGTTGGCTGGTCAAAGTACACAAAATGGGATGCTGACTGGGCAGCAATGACTCCCGAAGAGCAAGACAGAGAAGTAGCTAATACCGAAAATCAGGTATGGATACAAGCTCAGTTATATGGAATGGCTATCCCTAAGGACCACCCGATAATTCGTGAAATTGCTACAAAAATAAAACGTATGGGATGGGAAGGCGCTACAGATGAGCGTGTCCGAGAAATCTTTTATAACCATAAAGAGTTTTTAGTTAACCGTGCTGTTGGGCAACATGCTGCGACCGTAGATGATATTAAAGGCAGGGCAGCTAATTGGATGATTAGTTTGTCTAAGGATCAGCGTGACGAATACGCTAAACAAATTGCTCTTGGTACAGCAACTTTAGATACTGTCGAAGCGGCCTTTAAAGATATGGCGTACAAGAACTATCCGTCGTTACGTGGCGTTATAGATAGCGGCATGAACCTCGCAGATTATTCTGATCCTTACGCAGTAGAGATTGGGTCACTTCTTGACCGGGAAATCAATTTCAATGGACATGATAAAGAAATGTTCAATGAAATCTTTATGGGTGCGGTTGACGATGACGGTGTTATCAGACCTAAAACGTTTAATGAAGCTAAAACATATGTAAAGAAAACGCCTAAGTATGGGTGGGATAAAACACCGGATGCTAAAAAGCAGTACAGAAGCGTAGGTGAAGTTCTTCTTCAGAAATTTGGAGCGGTAGCATAATGCCACAGGGACAGTTTTATATTTTGTATCCGCCTTCGGAGGCACGTCCTTTGGGCGGTTGGGGTACTGTCAGCCGTGATCGTGCGGAAAACGCTGAAGCTGAAGGTGGCGTAGGTTATTTTGGGCCGCAACCTCCTGATCTTTCTCAGATTCTTGAATTGAGTGGGGGTTGGGATGTAGAGCATCGTTCAACTATTGGAGATGTTTTTGATATAACAACCCAGCTTGCTGATGAGGGTGTGTTTGTTGGGGGGCAGTTTGAGGGTGAAGATACGTGGAATGAAAATATGTATGGGGGGCGTGAAGATGTTGTTGCTAGATGGCAGGGCGGCTATCAAATGCCTGCCCCACCTTCGGAAGATGATTTGCCTGAAGGAGCAGAGCAAGCTACTGATCAGTACGGGCAGAAACGATGGATTCCTGATTCGTATACTAATCGTTGGACTCCTAATCCTAACTTTGGTACTCCCGTTAACGAGAGTCACATAAATCCAGACACAGGTGAATACGATCCTACGCAAACATGGACAACAGATGGAGTTGTTACTGATCCAGTTACTGGAGAACCAGTAAACCTAACTCAACCAGTTACACCTGCGACAAGTGATGGTTTAACTAATGCTGACGGAGAAGAAAGCGCCAAAGGTATCCTCACCCGGTTAATAAAAGCTTACGGTTTACCACTTTCGCTGGTCGATTTTATGAGCGATGAGATTATCGAGGGAACAAGCGAAATTGGTATTATCCAAAAGCTGCGTGAACGTGAAGAATACAAGACACGGTTCCCCGGTATGGCTAAACGTGCTGCTGCTGGTTTTAACGCTATTAACGAAACAACGTATTTAGAGTTAGAAGACGGATATAGGGCTGCGCTTATAGCAGCCAAATTGCCTGCAACGTTCTATGACACGGAAGCAGATTTCGCTGAACTTATTGGTGGCGATGTTTCTGCCCCGGAGTTTCAACGACGTGTAAATCTTGCGTATGAAGCTGCTGGTGCTGCTGACCCTGAAACACTTAACCAACTTGAAGAACTTTATGGTGTAGATCAGCCACAATTAGCGGCTATCTATCTTGATCCAACAAGAGCTAAAGATATTGTTCAACATGAACGAGAGTTCCGTACTGCTCAAATGTCTGCTGGTGTAGTGCGAGCTTTGGGTTCTGGTTTGTCTAAAACTGCGGCTGAACGGTTAGAGAAAGCTGCTGTTCGTACTAGCGATATGGCTAAATTGGCTGGGTCTAGGGGCTTAACTTCTTCCTTGTTGGGTGAATCAGGTTTAACTACAGATCAAATAGCTTTAGGAACGTTGGGTATGGACAGTGGATCTACCCAACAAATCGAATCAACTATAGAAAATAGGCGTGCGAGGCTAGCAGGTCGAAGCGGAATGTACGCTGATTCAACTGGTATTAGAGGTTTGGGCGCTACCGGTACTTGATCGACGGTTGTTGCATCTGTCATACTTATTATGTACTAAATCTGAGCGGGATATAGTGCAAACAATTTCCATCCGAGGTTCCACCGCCGAGGGTGCGTAGAGATAGGTGAGTGACATATGACAGATATCGACTCCACTGGCAACAGTGACTATGATTCTGGCAGTACTGAATCGAAACCAAACTGGCGACGTGAGATGGAGAATCGTACCAAGAAGGCCGAGCAATCCGAGGCTGAAATGGCTACGAGACTCGCAATGTACGAACGTCGGGATACGTTTAGATCAGCAGGACTTGATCCTGATGATTCTCGTGTTAAGTATTTCGTTAAAGGTTATGACGGTGACATGGACCCAGACGCTATCCGTGAGGAAGCAATGGCGGCAGGGTTTTTGGGAGCAGATAATACGATCCCAGCCCAGCCAAGTCGCGAACCGGAATGGACCGATGAGATGCTTGCTGAGGCCCGTATCCAAAATGCTGGTGAAGGCGGAGATCCGGTAGTCCCACCTGATTTTGATGATCGCATCAGAGCTACTAAATCTGAAGATGAATTAAAGGCTTTGATGGAATCGCAAGGGTTTGGGTGGAACGCTAGCGTCTAGCTCATAACGCCGGGGAGTCCCAACCATGAGGATTCTCAGTGGCTACACCTACAGTAACGACTGGTACGCTTACCAATCAGGTAACTACGGCATTTGAACAGATCTCGTATTTTGCGCTCCGGTCACAACCCCTATTCGAAATGCTCGCTGACGTGCGTTCGACTGCTCAAAGCCATAATGCGGCAACTGTGCAGTTCACGTTCATCGACGAGATTAACCAAGCAACGACAGCATTAACTGAAAATGCCGATGTCACCCCTGTCGCAATTTCTGACAGCAAGGTAGACGTATCTCTGGCTGAGTACGGTAACGCAGTTGTAACAAGTGCCAAGATTCGTGGAACATCGTTCCTGAATGTTGACGCTGACGCAGCGAACATCATTGGCTACAACATGGCTAACTCGATGGACAAGATTGTGTCTGATGTTGCTAACGGCAGCACCGAAACAGACCAGATTATATACGGCGGCGGCGAAGACGCTCGTGGTGATCTTATAGCAACCGATGTATATACTGCTTCTATTGGCCGTCAAGCTGTTGCTCAGTTGCGTACCGACTCAGCCCCCGGCTGGGAAAACGGTAACTACATGGCAATCGTTCACCCGGATGTTTCCTATGACCTCCGTGACGATACAGCGGTAACGGATGTCATCCAGTACCAACTGTACCAGCAAGGTGAACCTATCCGTGTAGGTTCAATCGGCACCTTCAATGGCATTACCTACATCGAGAACCCTCGTGCTGGTTTGCTTGCCAATGCCGGTGACAGCAACGTTGACGTTTATCAGACCCTTATCTGTGGCCGACAAGCTCTTGCAAAAGGCTTCTCTCGTGCCCCCGGATTCGGTCAAGACCCAACAATCGTTGTTGGTCCCGTAACTGACACTCTGCGCCGGTTCAACCCAATTGGTTGGTACCACCTCGTAGGGTACGGACGTTTCCGCGAAAAGTGCATGATTCGTGTTGAAACATCGTCATCCATTGGAGCTAACACCTGATAGTTAGCCCCTAAGAGGAGTGGGGGGCCGGGTTTTCCCCCTTTCCCCGGCCCCCTGCGCTCCTCTGCTATCATTCGAACCATGCCTGTTGTTAATGGAAAGAAGTATCCTTATACCGCTAAAGGTAAAAAGGCTGCTGCTACTGCAAAGAAAAAGAAATCGTATGCAAAAACCAAACGGTGACGTAATAATCAGGCCAAAGCCGATTCAAGGAACGAGTAATACAAATGGCTAGTTCTCTCTTCGCCAAAACTTTTAAGACTTTAATGACCGCTAGTGGCACGACCGTTGACTTTGACGGCGACACTTTTAAGTGTGCGTTGGTTACTTCTACATGGAGTCCACAGTTCGATACTGATTCTAAATTCAGTGACATAGACAGCGAGTTACCAGCAACAGGTAATTACACGGCTGGAGGAGAAACACTTACAAGTGTGGCTCTTACCCAAACTAGCGATGGTTCGGCAACTATTACGTTTGATGCAGCCGACGTTTCGTGGACTAGTTCTACGTTAAGTAACGTCGCAGCAGCAGTTGTATACAGTTCAACAGTAAATGATGCTTCGGCAACTAACGATTCGTTGATTGCGTATATAGATTTCGGGGGAAATTTCAGTACAACTTCCGGTACGTTCCAGATTCAATGGAATGCGTCCGGTATTTTCACCCTAGATCTAAAGCCGTAGGAGATATAAATGCCTTCATCTAATTACCCAACTTCGTTAGACGGTTCAACAAACCAGCCAACTCCAACATCTACTACTGATTTGGATGCTTCTGGTTACGAACACGACCAAGTACACGGAGCGCATTCAACTGCGATTCTCGCTTTAGAAGCAAAACTAGGCATTGCTGCGAACAACGCTGCTGACGCTGACCAGTATTCTGTGATGCAGAAGAGTGGTTCTGGTTCTGACGCTACGACAACGTGGTCGAAGACTATTACTGGGGCTACGCTTGCTGGCACTACTCTTTCTGGTGCTGTTACTGGCGCAGATCAGATCATGTCAGCGGTTACGCATAAAGATTATGCAGAAACATGTGCTGAAAATGCTGCTGCGACAGGCACCGTTAGTATTGATTTGAATAACGGGAATGTTCACTCGATTAAATTAACGGGTGCTACAACTTTGACTTTTGATAATCCGGTAGCGACTGGTGATGCAAGCTCGTTTACATTGATTGTTCAGCAAGATGGTACTGGTTCACGTTTGATTACGTGGCCTGCTTCAGTTAAGTGGGCTGGTGCTGCTGCTCCGACTTTGACGACTACTGCTGACCGGTTTGATGTTCTGGCGTTTTCTACTGTTGATGGTGGGACTCGCTGGTTTGGGTTTGTAGCTGGTCAAGACTTCCAGTAAGGAGTTTCAATGCCTTTTGGGGCTTCTAAAGCAGCGATCTTAGGTGCCTCTGGCGGCGGTGTTTCTTACGACCCTGCCTATACGTGGATTGCTGACATAATGACAACGAACAGCACAACAAGTACTGTTTCGTTTACAAGCATTCCTCAGACCTATCATGCTTTGCATTTGGTAGGTAACTGCAATATCACTAATAGTGCTTATGCTTTGTTTCGTTTAAGAAGCACAAGCGCAGAATATTTTGGTTGTGGAGTAGAACTTGGTTCTTACAGTAGTTCCGCTGGCCCATATACTGCTGATTGGAACAGTGCTAGTAGTACTAACTATGCCTATTTTGGGGGGTACAGCACAGATACCTCTATGGCTAACGAAATCGGTGGTCAATGTATAGAAATGTGGCTTCCCGGTTATTCGAATACGGATAAACCAAAAA
>Ga0310344_10001447_pt1 | contig 18144 bp, 9 predicted proteins | sample HC15DNA20200_MG_FD_203801 | JGI IMG/M metagenome (GOLD analysis project Ga0310344, IMG submission 203801) | Marine microbial communities from station ALOHA, North Pacific Subtropical Gyre - HC15-DNA-20-200_MG | ecosystem: Environmental > Aquatic > Marine > Oceanic | place: Pacific Ocean: North... | reverse complement strand
TGTTTTCAGCTGGTAGTTGAAGAAGGGGGTATCTTGGGTGTTGGGAAATGTAATGTTCCGTTCCAGGGTCTCGAGCCTGGAACGTCCACTTTTTAGACCGTAGCCAATGAACTGTACTCGTTGCGTTTTTCCTTGCTGGCCGTATGCAGGAAGAGTGGTCAAAATGCGCGGGCCGTCAGTAAAAATGAGTCGGTAGACGTATGACGGATGCCCTCGAAAGTCTACGTCATGCAGACTTACTTGGTATGATTGATCGGCTTTTCCATAAAAGGTGAGTTGGGTGTCGAGCCCCATAGTGTCCGCCACATCAGCGAGAAGATTTCCGTCCGAATCGTGTACTTGGAGTACGCCATTGAAATTCGCTCCCAGTTGCCGTGCCATCAGCTGTAAGGTGATGGGGCCGTTATGTGGTGAGTTGAACTGGTATCGGTCAATTTCCGCGATACGGGCTAAACGCCCGGAAATGGCAAGAGGTAAGGAATCCAGAACCTGAGGCTGATCCCGGTAACGTTTTTCAAGAATTTCGTTGTCATCGGTAACGAGAAGAACAGCGGTCTGGGAAGAACCGTTTGCATTGGACACCTGCCAGTGAGTCCATCCGGGTTGTATCGATTCTGGAAGCGTGAAAGTGATTGGTATCTCACGAGGAATGGGCAGAGCGGCACTACGGCTTTTGGTGCCAAACCAATAAGGAGGTTTGGGGATCAGAAAGGGGCCGGGAGGACCTTGGTCGGAAAGTTGGATCAGAGGGTTGTGGATGTGCACGATTACATCCGGTGTGTAGTCATAGCCTCCCAGTCGCACAGAGGTTGTAGCGCCAGCATTGACGGCAGGAGGAAAGACATATCCCAGGCCAGGGGCCTTCTGGCTCCAGGCAATCGATGGTAACCACAAACTGCCAATCAGGAGTAAGTGAAAGGGATAACGCATGAGCAGAAGTTCTCCCTAGAGGGACCGATCCGAATACACCGTAGCCATTTCAAACGAGCAGTTCTGTGATGATCTTGCCTCCGTTGACAATCGGCACAGGACGTCCCAATGGGGTGTGATGGATTTTATCGGCATCGATTCCCAAAAGATGGTAAATAGTTCTGAGCAGGTCCTGGATGCTGTAAGGATCACTGGTAGGGTAACTGGCGTTCTTATCGCTGGAACCAATGACAATTCCCGGCTGTGTACCGCCCCCGGCGAAAATGACGGATTGGCACTGTGACCAGTGATCACGTCCAGCATCGTTATTGATCCGTGGGGTTCTTCCCATCTCACCCATCATGACTATAAGGGTCTCGTCCAACAGTCCTTTCTGGTCAAGATCTGTAATCAGGGCACTTAACGCCTGATCGGCTGGTGGGACGAGCGCTTTAGCGTGGCCTGTGAAATTGTCCACATGGGTATCCCAACTGCCATGTTCGATTCCGACAAACCGACATCCAGCTTCGACCAGGCGGCGGGACAAGAGTGCACACTGTCCCAGCGAATGTAAACCATAGCGTTGTCTTACCTCATCCGGTTCACTCTGGATGTGGAATGCTTTTTTGGCTGTATCTGAGGTGGCAAGTTCCAAGGCCTTCTTGTAATAGGTAGACATGGTCTTGGCGCGTTTAGAAGTTTGACGGTTGGGACTCAATCGTTCCGCACCTTGGAGCAACTTGCGCCGCAGGGTGAAACGTCGGTCATCAATACCATTTGCAACACTGAGATCTCGAACGGAAAAATCGGGTTCCACCGGATCGGTTTCGATTGTGAACGGAGCATAGGTGGGGCCATAAAATCCGGGACCACCCGGGCCTAGTGGGTTGGGCATTTCAATATAGGGAGGCACCGCTCCCTGGATTCCCAGTTCACGGGAAATGACCGAACCTATAGAGGGGTATAAGGCGTTGAAGGGCATGCCAGGCGCTTGTCCATCTCCAAAGCTTGGGGGATATCCTGTCAAAACACGGTGTCGACCTGTCTGGTGTCCGTTATCACGGTGGCTATGCGAACGCATGATGGCCATCTTGTCCGTAATCTGAGCACAAAGAGGAAGGATTTCACTGATTTGTGTCCCCGGTACAATCGTGGAGATTGGTTGAAACAGACCACGAATTTCCTTTGTGGCCTGAGGTTTGAGATCCCACATATCAATGTGGCTTGGGCCGCCTTCCAGCATGATAAAGATACAGGATTTGGCGCTCGCTGCTCGATTTTCAGCTGCCAGAGATTGAAGTTGAAGAATAGCAGGTAGACTCAATCCACCCAGGATTGTAGAGCTGCCCATTGTGAGGGACTGACGTCGTGTGACATGGTCACAGTATTGTTTGCTTTTACCAAGAATCAAATCAAACATGGTCCGATCTCCAAGCATCAGTCTGAAATCAGAAGGTGGTGTGACTTTTCAAGGGGTACGATTCTAATGATTATAAAGGAATTCTTTGGTGTTTAACAAAGTCCAAAGAATATCTTCACTTGCGGTTCGTCGGGTAGATCCAGGTTGGTCAAAGGCCTGAAGCATGAAATCCGTTTCTTTCAGGCTTGGGTATCGCGAGAGGGCTGCAAGGTAGAGGTCTTCGATAATCTCAGAGTCAGACAATTTCGATCTTGAAAGTTTGGCGGCCCGTCCATTTCGGTCCCTTATCTTTCTTACGGATTCGGGTGAATTCATGAGGTGAAGCGCTTGTGCCACACTGGGTTCCGTACCGCGTTCGCATTCGCAGACACTGACTCGTTGTGGCTTTCCGAATATTCGAAAAAAATAAGAAGGCATTCGATTGTCCCAGATCTGTATGGCGCGATAACCATCGGGCCATCCGTTGAAGTGCTCGGAGACACCGGTTACCTGACAGATAGCGTCGAGCAGTACTTCTGCCGGAAGAGGTTTCCAGGATGCATGTGAAAAATTCTGTTCGTCACGTTCATTTGAGTCATTGGAACGGGAACTGACCTGATAGGTGTGGCTGTTAAGCAGCAGTCGCGTAAAAGCCTTCAAGTCATAGTTCGATTCCAAAAGGCTTTTCTCAAGAAGCTGGAGTAGTGGTTCATTGGAAGCCGGATTTGTCATTCGCATATCGTCGATAGGCTCAACGATCCCTCTTCCGAAATAATGTGCCCAAAGACGATTAGTAATCATTCTGGCGGTAAAGGGATTGTTTCGAGAAGTGATCCAGTTTGCGAGCACCGATAGACGGTCGCTGGTGTGTTCTGACTGTAAAGAGGGACCATCGAGTCCTGAAATGGGAACGGGTTGCTGTGTTCGAGGATGTTTCAGGTTGCTTGCGGTTTGGCGAAAAATAGTCTGTCCCCCCCATGCTCCTGTTTTACGACCCACTCCGGTGAAAAAACCGGCAAATCCGAAATAATCAGTCTGAGACCATTTTTCAAAAGGGTGATGATGACATTGTGCGCATTCGAGTCGTATTCCCAGAAAGAGTTGACTGACGGAACGAGCCAGCATTTCAGGGTTCTGGTGAACCTGGAAAAAGGCAGCAGGCCCTTCATCAAAAGTGTTACCCTTGGCCGTAATTATGGATCGGACAAAACGATCGTAAGGTGTGTTGTTTTTCATTTGTCTATGTAACCATCGTGTCATGGCGACCGTGCCTTGTGGTTTGACGATGTTTTTGTCAACTCTCAGAATGTCGGCCCACTTCATAGCCCAGTAGTCGGCGTATTCTTCTCGTTCAAGTAACTGGTCAATATAATGGCTTCTCTTTTCAGGATGAGGGTCTTTCAAAAAACGACGGACCTCATGGGTAGTAGGCAGGGTACCAATCGTGTCTAGAAATATGCGTCGAAGAAAGGTGGCATCATCAATTGGGTCGCTTGGTGCAATTCCCAGCTGTTCCAGTTTGTCCCACACGGTGTGGTCAATGGCACTGCTGTCCTGGAGACGAGTAAACGGAGATGGTGTCTGTGGTGATGTAATACGGGAAACGGAAACATGCCCCATGTAACGAATCAAAATGGCGGCTTCTCCCGGGATATCACTGACTTGAACCTGTCCGTCTGTGTTGACCTCTGCGATGGTACTGGCGTTGGAGTCATATTCGGCTTCGGTGGTGATACAACGTCTGGTGCCATCAGATAAGATCGCCGTTACTTGTAATTGTTGTGACGAGAGTGGATGCATTCTCGCGGATTTCGGTTCTACGGAAATGGACCTGATGGTAGTGGGTGTGGCATTGTCTATTTGCGCGCCTTCGGCGATCCATCGCTGGATCATCCGATACCACAGACTTCCCTGGAGGATCTTTCTTCCTCCTCCATGTGGCAATTTACCAGTGGCCTTTCGAAGGAGCACGCTGTGAGCAGGGGAAGCGCGGGAAATGCGACGCCCTCGTCCTTCTTTGACAATCGCATCGTAATCGGCATCCGCATCAAAACCAAAAATACTTAGTTTAAAACCATTTTGTCCTTCGGCCTTCCCGTGGCATCCACCGGAATTACAACCGGCTTTTGTCAGAATGGGGAGGATCTGATCCTGAAAGGAGACCGGATAGGGGGTCTGAAGTCCTGAAACGGTTACGGGAATGGACAGGGATGTTTCCTGGATTCGAATTTCCAGGGAAGTGGTTCCCTCTGCGCGAGGCACAATCCGACCGGATTGGGTAACCGAAATGATGCGGTCGTCTTTCGGAACATATGCTGCCCGACGCGTGAGGTCACTATGACGATCGTCGTTTCGGCTGATAAGGAGTAACTGTTGGGTTGATTCCGGGCCGATGAGCAGGACTTTTTCAGGATATACTTGCAGGGATTCTGCATGAACGGCATCGGCAAGGGCGAGCAGTCCCGTTATGGCCGATGAAATCAGGAGATATTGCCAGCCTGATTGCATGATAAAGTGGTTCCTTCTCACAGCAGTATGGAATACGAGAACAACCAAGTACATTGTAATTTTATGCGAAGAACAACTCAATTGAGGATGTTTGTTTTCAGGAAACAATAATACAGATATAAAATCGTCTGTCGCATTTATATTATGCCCTGTCTTATGGTTTGAAACATCTTGTTTTTAGAATTTCAACTCATCGATGGAGTGGACATAATTGGATAAACGGTTGGCAATCAGGAACGTTATTTTGGTGGCCTGGTTAATGTTGGATCTGTTGTGTGTGAGGTAATTCCTGGCAGGACAGGTAATAGGGCTGATGTAGCAGACCAAGCCTGGGATAGCGAGTAGCATCCATATGACATCGAATGAAAGAAAATATTCCCATGTGTGAAGTGGTACACTCCCCGTCTATGGAACCGTTGTGGTCTCCCGATCAGTCGGATCTTGGCTACCTTCCGGAAGGACCTGTCGGCGTTCTTCCAGGGATCTTCAGTTGGGTCAGCATTCAACATGGAGAGAGAGCCGAGTACGGATCGCTGAACCGGTTGAATGTGGAGAGTATGGAAAATGAAACGCTGAAATTGTCTGGTCGACCTGGTTTTGCGTTTCCAACGACAGACCCCGATTATTTCATTGTTGGGATGGAACGTTGTCTGCAGTTAATCCATTTCCCTACCGGTACCAGTCAGGTTCTCAGCGAGGAAATTAGCTGTGGTGGCAGAGGCACCATCATCAATGACGGGATGGTGTTTCCGGAAGGAGTTATTTTCGGTGCAAAAGACCTTAAAATCCAAAAGGCCATTGCGGGTCTTTATTTCTGGCGTTTGAGGGACAGACAACTCTGGCAACTTCGAGATGATCAGATCTGTTCTAATGGCAAAGTGATACAGAAAGAAGGTCACCAGTGGAATATCTGGGACATTGATTCTCCAACCAAACAGGTCGTGCGTTATCGATTCGACATACAGAAAGGTCAGTTGTCAGAGTCAGAAGTGGCGTTGGATTTGAGAAAACTAGACGGTTTTCCTGATGGAATGGTGTCCACTCCTGACGGACAAAGTGTCATTATCGCGTTCTACAATCCGCATGAAGTTTCTCATGGTGAAGTTCGGCAATACAGTTTGGTTACCGGTCAACATCAGGCAACCTGGAGGGTACCTGGAGCTCCTCAGGTAACCTGTCCGCTTTTATGGAATTACTGTGAAAAAGTACAGTTGATAGTCACGACAGCAACCGAAAACATGTCTTCTGAAAAACGAAAACGCTATCCGGAATCAGGAAGTTTTTTCGTCAGCCAGACCAAGTTTGATTCCTGTGATCAGCCACACCGTTTTGATATCAACGATCTTCATTGAAACGATGAGACAGCTCAATAAGAGATAACCGTGTATCCCATCAGATCAGGATGTCGTGTACAACTCGACCGTGGACATCTGTAAGACTCATGTCGCGGCCACCGAATCGAAACGTGAGCTTCTCGTGGTCCAGACCCAGTAGATGTAACATCGTGGCATGCATGTCATGGAACGTGGTAATGTTTTCCACGGCATGAAGGCCGACTTCGTCGGTATTACCGTAAGTCGTTCCTCCTTTGATACCTCCACCTGCCATCCAGATGGTAAACCCTTCCGGGTGATGATCACGACCGTCGGGCTTTCCAGCGTGAGGAGTACGTCCAAATTCACCAGCCCAAACGACCAGTGTTTCATCGAGCATCCCACGTGCTTTCAGATCTTTGATCAGGGCGGTGACGGACTGGTCGGTATCGAGGGCGTTTTTCTCATGGCCTTTTTTGAGATCACCATGTTGGTCCCAGGTGCCATTAGAAGCGCCCGGGGCACAAGTGATTTCTACAAATCGCACTCCGGATTCAACAAGCCGCCGGGCACGGAGACATTGGATTGCAAACAACTGTTGTGATTTCACCTTGGAATCGACTCCGTAGAGGCGGTGGGTATTACGGGTCTCATTCGCGAGATTCAGGACGTCCGGGACTCTGCTTTGCATCAGGTACGCAAGTTCGTAGTTTCGAATAGCGGAATCAATGGCATCGTTACCACCCAATTGGCTGGAGAAGTCGTGGTCACGTCGTTGCAGCAATGCGAGTTTGGCACGCTGAACCCGTGTGTCTTTGTCCGCGGGAACCAGGTTTTCGATAGGATTGCCTTCAACGGAAAACATAGTTGCCTGGTGGTTAGCAGGGAGGAATCCATTGGAGTAGTTTTCAAGTCCACCACAAGGGACGACGCCATGACTGAGTACGATGAAACCTGGTAAATTACGGTTTTCAGATCCGAGCCCATAGTTGCTCCATGCTCCCATACTTGGACGACCGGAATTGTTGCTACCGGTGTGCATGAGCATGACTCCCGTGGAATGAATGGGGAGATCCGCTTTCATGGATCGGATTACCGCGATGTCATCCACAACACCTGCAATGTGAGGGAATAGACTACTTACAACCGTCCCGCTTTCACCATGCTGTTTGAATGACCATGGACTTTTAAGCCATTTTCGATCTTTGTTTGCGGTGGGGTTGTCGATTTCCCCTGCGGGTTCGCCATCCCGTCGATCGAGTTCTGGTTTGGGATCAAAACTGTCAACATGGGATACGCCACCATCCATGAAACAGAAAATCACATTTTTGGCCTTCGCGATACGGTGTCCTGCAACTTGGGCAGCCTCGCTTTGATCTGCCAGGAGAGATGCCAGGGCTATGGTCCCAAAACCGTTAGCAGATTGCTGTAACCAGGCACGTCTGGAAAAGGGAATGGGGTTACGGCCGGGACATTTATTGGCATGTGAATAAGTAGCCATGTTGCTTCCTTTAGTGTTTCCGCAACGTTCTTACGGTAAAAAGATAAATTCTTTCAGGTTGAACACCACGTGCGCAATGTCTTTCCAGATGCGTATGGAGCTCATGAGTTGGGCAACCTCGATTTCGTAGAGCCCTGCCAGTTTACGGGCCAGATCAGAGTACTGTTGCGTTTCATTCGTGGTGATGGGGCGCCCGAGTGCGTGCAGGAACATGAAATGCAATCTTTCATTGGGATTGGAGTGTGGCATCTCAATTAATTGTTCGGCCCATAATTTCGACTGCTGAATAACAAAGGGATCGTTCAGCAAGGCTAAGGCTTGAGCTGGAACATTAGAAAGGTCTCGTCGCCCTTCTGTAACTTTTCCACCTGGTGTGTTGAAAGAAGAAAGAAATCGAGCCGGTTCCATGAGATTGGTTTTTATGTAGAGGCTGCGCCGTCCATCGCCGTCCAGTGGTCCAGCAAATAAGCGGCGATCGGCGTTGGATGTTTCCCGGAAGGGATAGATACTGGAACCGCCTTGCTTTTTGTCTAGTCGTCCCGATGTTGCCAGCAGCGCATCTCGAATGGATTCCGCATCGAGACGACGTGCAGGGTAGTGATGCATCAGTCGGTTAAGTGGATCTTTAGTTTTCATTTTCTCTGACTGGCGTGAGCTCATTCGAAAAGTACTGGAAAGAACAATGGATCGGATCAGTTCCTTCAGGGACCAGTTGTTGTTAACCAGGTGTAAGGCCAAGTGATCCAGCAGCGCCGGATGAGACGGTTGGTCTCCAAGCCGTCCGAAATCATCTACCGTTCGAACAATGCCTGCGCCGAACAAATGGTGCCATACCCGGTTAGCCATGACACGTGCCGTTAGTGGATTGTCGGCTGAAGCGATACGCTCGGCAAGCTCATGGCGGCCACTGCCATTATTAAACGGGAGTCCATCATGGTCGAGCACTTCGATGAAACGACGTGGAACGGGTTCTCCCAGTTCATTGGAATTACCTCGAATCAGCAACGGTTGATTAATCCCGTTGTCAACGTCTTCAACTCCCGGAATAATTCGGGGTTGTTGAATCTGTTCTTTTTCAATATGCCGGTACTGACCTACCAGGTCTTCTAGATAGCTATCGTCTTTCAATGAGTGAGGGAGAAGTTGATTTCGAATAAGCCAGTCAACCCATTTGTTTTGTTCCGGAGTGGAACGATTTTCTGACCAAGCTTGAACCGCATTCCGCAATACATCGGTGTAGCGAATGGCGAGATCATGCACAGACCCTACGGCTTCATCCGTTTGAAAAAGGCTGCACAGATGGTCCAGTTCGGATTGAGGAGGCGTTTGCTTGTCGTGAAGAACCACTTTGCTGATTCCAAAAAACGAACGCGGATCATCGACCAAGTCGTCCCAGGGGACTCGGTCGTTGGCCTTGGCTCCGCCAATAGTGGCCAGTTGATCGGGAAACTTTGGGTTATCGAATTTGGTTAGGATTTCGATATAGGCTCTTAATTTCTGATGGTCACCAGCCGGTTCAAAAGTGATCCATTCGGATTGATCGGACAGTAACACTTTATAGTTTACGTAGTTCAGTTGACAGTTGTTTGAAACGATACGTACGGCTGCTCGTTCACCTCCAAGTACCTGTAAACTCAGATACTTTTTACGGGTGTGCAGTATCGGGGATCGATAACTGCCACCAAGATTAGGAGTCAGTCGATGACTGATGACTCCTGCAGGAAGTAATCCCTGTAACGTAAGATCTCCGTTGCCTGTAAAAGCAAGTTCTCCGTCTTTCGAAACACCGTGTGTCAAGGAATGGCCGGATGCCTTCCAGATATCAGATCCCTCTCGAAGATCGTAGAGAAGTTCATAGTCATTTTGATTCGATTGACGGCGTCTGCCGTGTTCATTCATGTATTCAGAAGTGAGGTCCGTCCATCTTTTTGCAATCGAAACGTTACCGTCTTTGTTTGTCAGGGAAATCCAGGGGTAGGCGGGGTCATCCATCGTTGCATTTTCCACGGCCATAGCTTTTTTCCATTGCTCAAGCCGTTCCGGATTCAGTTTCTGAAACGTCTGTTCTGCATTCTCCTGATTGGTGCGTGCGGCTTCTGTTGCGATGAGATAGTCGGTGAAATGATCACTCTCCTCCACCCATAACTCAGCTAGCCTGGATCGAATACGAGGTTTCAGTTCTTCCAGTTGTTGCAGTGCCGGTTCATTTAGATCAGGGGGATCGATCGTGTGAGCGACCAACCGTGAACTACGAAGAATGCCCAGCAGGGAATAGTAGTCCCGCGTGGAAAACGCATCAATTTTATGATCGTGACAGCGAGCACAGGCAACCGTGGAAGCCTGGAAGGCCTTTGTAAGGGTGTCTACCTGATTGGCGAGAATGTCGTAACCGATTGACCGCAGGGAAATACAGTCATCATGATTGATCTCGCCAAAACGATAGAAGGCCGTACCAATAATCGATTCGTTGTAGCCTTTTTCAGGATGGGTTCGCGTAGTCTGGATTAGATCGCCTGCGATGTGCTCACGAACCAGGTCGTCAAAGGGCAGGTCATTATTAAATGCTCGGACCAGATAGTCTCTATAACGCCATGCGTAATGGACTTCATAATTCCATTCATTACCGTGTGTTTCGCTGAATCGTACAACATCCATCCAGTGTCTTGCCCAATGTTCACCAAAATGAGGCGACTTAAGTAGTTGTTCAACGAGTTTTTGATAGGCCGCGTCAGGATCTGATTTGCAGTTGTCTACAAATTGTTCAACCTCGTTCAAGGAGGGGGGCAATCCCGTTAAGGTGAAAGTCAGTCTGCGAATTAACGTTCGGTTATCCGCTTTGGAAGCAGCGGTAAAACCTTGTTGTTCGTGACGGTTGAGGATGAAATAATCCAGGGGCTGTTTTATCCACTCTGTGTTTCTGACATCTGGAATAGAGACGTGTTGAATCGGATTTAAACTCCACCAATCCCGCCGCGACTGGAGAATGTTCTGCCAGGATTGCTCTGCGAGTTCTTGATCCGTGGGTTCCCGATCGCGGGGGTCTGGAGCCCCTAGTGTTATCCATTGTTCAAACGCCTTCAGGATGTCGTCAGACAGCTTTTTGTCCGGTGGCATTTTGCGAGTGCGGTGATGGATCGCGTCGATCAAGAGGCTGTCCTGAGGGGCTCCCGGGGTTATGACTGCTCCACTCTTTCCACCACGACGCATGCCGGGCCGACTGTCTAAACGAAGCTCGCCTTTAAGTTCAGGAGAGTTGACGGAATGGCAGGAATAGCAATGTTGAATAAGTGCGGGTCTAATCGTGGTTTCAAATAGTTCGAGTCCTTTGTTGTCGTCGGCGGTGACAGGACTCAGAAAAGAGTAAGAGAGAACACCAATAATCAAATGAAATAACCAGGACGGATACGGAAGATCCCATCGAAAAATCATGCGTGTTTGAGCCTGTGAAAATCGGTTCCTTCGATTGAGAAAAAGGCGTTTCATATGGCTTTTTGAAAAAACCTGCATGGCGAGGGACCTGGGGTTGGATGGTAGTTGAGGCAGTGCCAGATGACAAACGAGAATTCACGCCAATCTCGGGGGCTATCTGGGATCGTCCACAACGTGAATTATAGGTTTCACGCAGAAGTGTCGCAATGAGATTGTCCCCGTCAGCAGTCTTCGTGATCACGGCTTCTCGGGTTCACTAACTAGGCCTCGAGCGTATTGCTTTGTGAAAAAATGATGAACAGGTATGTTGGAAATCGAGATTTCAAAGAGGATGCATTTCGATTTTTCCAATCGCATATCAGACACGTGGAAGAAACTTGTAACCGTACAAGGAGGCCCCTTGAATCTCGAAATGCAATCGCACTTGTTTTCCGACAAGTTCCGATAGGCTATTTTTGTTTTTCCACCGGGCTATGGAATAGATTTGATCTGTTTGTACTGGGATTTGAGAGTTTTCTATTTCAAATCCCTCAATGCGATCACCGTTTGCATGGGAAATCCCAATTCGCATGGGAGTGTATTCAAAATATTCGATATTGATCGCCAGTTGCGCAGAAGGAATCTCAACGGGTTTCGTAATCAGTTTTCCGGGCGGGAGATTTCTCCAGTTTGAAAGGCCTGCAAAACGATCGATGCCAAGTGTGGCCAGCCCCATGGACATGGGAGTTCCTTTGTTGGGATTAGTTTTGGATCCTGCCCCGGTATAAAAGAGGTAGAGTTTGTCATGGTGGCGAATGGGAGCATTATGTGATGGGTATGCAAGGATACGATCAAAAGATCCTTCGGGCCCAACGTCCAGAAAAGGAGCTCCTGGAAATACGCGTTTCCAGGAATGACCATCCCGATGAGTGACTAATTCGCAGGTGTTACCATGCCCTGACAGAGTCCATTTTTCCAGTAGGCCGAGGTTGATTCTGCCGTAGTTGAATGGCGTAATGCCACCGTGCCACTGAAAGGTGCGATTAAAATTGGGGTCAGAATCTTTGCCGAAGATGACTTCCAGATCGGACCATTGTTTCCAGTCGCTGCTGGTTCTCAACGAGGCATTGCGACCCCCTTGGTCGTGGGCTCGTTCATTCAGCCACCAGCGTTTCTTACGGTGGTCGCGAGTGACCATCATGTAGTCGCCGCCTCGTGCTGCCATCAATCTTTGTGGGCGTCGAGTCCAGTGAATTCCGTCCGGGCTTGTGTCCAGATACTGACCAAATACACGTGACGATTTTTTGACTTGCTCGGGTGAAACGTTGGGATAGCGTTCGGGATAGTAAGGAGCCCACATGCGGTGATCCTGCATGTTGGCGATTAACTTGTAGCGTTTTTGAGGATCGGGGTCGTCGTCATCACGGACGACTGTCAGTCCGTCGAGATTGTTGACGACTCCAATAAGAACGCCGTTTTCATCCATTGCAGGCAGGCCTAATCCACGCCGTGCCAATTCTTCGTCCACCAGATTATGGCCGTCTGGGGCGCAGGAATAAAACAGGTTGTTTCGTTTGCTCCCGCGGAATTCGAACTGATGGAGGTCGGGCTTTTCCCAGTGGATGCCGTCACGGCTTTCCGCATAGCAGTAACCCCCGCGATCCAGTTCGTCCCAGCGGCGTTCGGTATTGAAGGCAAAGTACCACATCCGAAACAAACCATCCGGCTCACAGATTACGCTGCCCCATGCCTGTGCGCGTTCTCCTTCCCAAGGCCGGTCAGCGGAAAGGACCGGTTTAGGCAGCTTGTGGATTCTGTTCATTGACAGTTCGAGATGTTCTTTATGGAGCACGTCCACGTTATCAAGAAAAAGGTAGAGGTGAGGGTCGTTATGATTTTGCGGATCGCGATTAAGGCTATTCTGGAGTGCAGCAGTTTGAGTGAGCAAGGTACCTGATGTCTTGAAAGGGATGCTACCAGCCAATGCCGTCTGACTAAGAAATGTGCGACGGGAAAGCGGGGTCATGGGTCTCTCCATCTAAATGTCGGAGCTGCGTTCGAAGCGGTAAATCAGAAGATGCAATGTAAACAGAACTAGGGTAAGGGATAACGCGGGCCTTGTTTGCGAGACACGATTTTACAGCAGAGTGTTGCCAGAATGACCTGCTGTTTATCTCGTTGAATTCCCAAAAGTCCTTGTGTAAGCACATCAATTGCGATGCCTTGTCCGGAAAATGGGATGTCGTGTTTTGCAACCAGTTTCAGAGTGTGTTGTTGTTGACAGACCTCGAGCACGTAAAGAACCGGTTTGTCATGTCCGGTTACTAACAGGTGCTGGTTGTACCACAATCCTCCCGAAAGACTGTATGAACCGAGTTCTCGGATGACATCTTCGGGATAGTGCCAACGTTGTAGTTCCCGCCAGTCACGATCGAATTGAACGAGAAAGGTCTGGCCATTTTCTTCACCATAACGCGCGAAATTGCACCACCAGCTGTCTTTATGAAATACGGCCCAAGTAAGACTGCCGCCGTAATCACCGAAAGTTTTGTAGGTTGAGAGCGTCATGGTTTTTGGAGAAAGTATTTTAATTTCGCTGCGTTCCGGTACCTGGGGGTAGTTGGAGTGCGCGCAAAGTAATTGTTTTTTCCAAAAAAATCCACTGTTCAAATGTTGTGCTGAACCGGTGCTTGTCGCGATACGCTGTTTGGTTTTTCGGCTGTATTGGACGATGCTGCGACTGCCTATGAAATAATAGTGCTCATTATCCGAGGCAACAGCTTGGAATGCTTCTGGAGCGTGTATAATGGATAGGACTTTCCAGTTAGGACGGGGAATAGCGGACCGGGTTTCGAGCGCCGGAGGTGCAAAAATTGTCAAAAGCAGCCACGCGGTCGGGAGATTCATGGTGGATCGTTTTTGCCCATGTTTAGAATTGGAGTTTTGCTGAAAAGCATAAAGTCGGAACCGATGCATGGCAACCCTCCTGAGATAGAAATATCCTGGTAAAGAATAATGGAAAAGAGAGATAAGGAAACGAGTTGCAATCGACATGATTCGGTTATGCAAGATACACTGCGGACAGAAAGATATGGGAATTTAGATTTTGATAGAATCTAAGTTCAGGTAGGCAGTTTTAGACTTTTGGAGAGACAAGGAAACCGGTAATGGCATTAGCAACTTCTCCTAGTGGCTTGCAATCGTCAGTGAATGCTTTGACATACGAGCGGATAAGTGAATTGCGAGATGCATTTGATGCGCATCCAACCGCTCGATTAATGCAGAATGCGGTTACGCAAAATGATGTGGACGACATCTCTTTGGACCGAGCTGTGGTAACGCAAACCGACCATACTTTTTCCCATGTGCTGGATGACTGGTCGGTAACCAACCAGCAGCGAAGCGGTCGCTGTTGGATGTTTGCCGGACTGAATCTCTTACGTCCAGCGGTCATGCGCGAGATGAATTTGAAGAATTTTGAGTTCAGTCAGAACTACACTTTGTTCTGGGATAAATTAGAGCGTGCGAATTATTTCCTTGAGTTGATGATAGCAACCGCAGATCGGGATCGAGATGATCGTACGGTTGCCTGGTTACTGGACAGACCCCTTGATGATGGTGGACAGTGGAATATGTTTGTGAATCTGATACGCAAACACGGGGTTGTTCCCAAATCCGTGATGCCGGAGACAAAAAGTTCCAGTAACACAAGACGTATGAACTCGATTTTGATAACCAAGCTTCGAAAAGGTGCTGGCGATCTGCGTAAGGCCGTTAGTGGAGGAGAGACGCCTGAGTCCGTGAAAGAAATTAAAGAGGAGGTGATCTCTTCGGTGCACCGGATTTTGTCAATTCACCTTGGCGCTCCCCCGTTACGTTTCGACTGGCAGTGGAATGACAAGGATCGTCAATTTCACAGAGATGGAGCAATGACTCCTCTGGAGTTTGCCGATAAATATGTCAAACAACCGCTGGATGAGTACGTTTGTCTGGTTCACGATCCGCGGCCAACGAGTCCCGTTGGTCGGACTTTTACTGTTGAGCATCTCGGGAATGTGGTAGGCGGCGGAATCGTAAAATATCTCAACGTCGACATCGAATTGATGAAAGAGGTTGCGAGGAAGACGATTCTGGATGGAAATCCGGTCTGGATGGGATGCGATGTGGCCAAAATGATGCGACGTGATCAAGGGATATGGGATGCGAAACTGTATGATTACGACAACGTGTATGACAGTGACTTGTCGATGTGTAAATCGGATCGATTGATGTTTCATGAAACACTCATGACCCATGCCATGTTATTTACAGGTGTGGATGTTGGTGACAGTCAGGGTAGTCAGAAAGCGCGACGTTGGCGTGTGGAGAACAGCTGGGGGGAAGACAATGGTCGAAAAGGTTTCTATGTCATGAATGATTCCTGGTTTGACGAATACATGTTTGAGATTGCGGCACATCCGCAGTATCTTCCGGAATCGCTTCGGGAAGCCTGGAATCAGGAACCCATTGTGTTGCCAGCCTGGGATCCAATGGGATCACTGGCCAAGTAGCGTATCGTCTTTATCACCGTCGCATACAAGTATATGTTCCGCTGTAGCCATCCACTATTCTCGCAATTCGTAGTGTCGGATTGTCTGCAACCCGTTCCGTTCCTCCCCTCAATCCTCCCAGCGATTTAGTCGAGTGTCGTCACACTCCCAGACTTTACGTAGGTCCCGTCCGCACCTAAGACCACCAGGTCCTTCTACTCGGATGAGTATGTGTGAGAGGTTCTTGCAGGTACAAAAAAGCCCCGATTTCTCCGAGCACCGACTTTATGGATCGGAGGTGGGGGCCTATTGGATCGTGATGTGTACGTCCCTGTTAGAGGTGACCTATCGGCAGTAGGCCTGCGGCGCCCAGCGGTCAGGGTATGGGCCGGTTTTGGGAGGTCTGCTGGATCCGCATGGCGTGAGCCCCTTTTTCGCATCAGACAGATTCATGGGAATCCTGCTTTTCTTAAAATAACGACAACTGTCCTTGTGATACTGTTTACCCGTTTGGGTGGCATAAACGATAATCTTACTGACATCCGTTTTAGTCCATATAGGGACATCCAACTTGGCACCAGGAGGTCTTCCGCCAATCTTTGACTGTTTGTTTACAGGTAGCTGCCCAGAGCCCCCTTCCTGCATCCCTTATACGATTCTGTAAGAGTCTTTGAACCGCTCCATCAGGTCTTCGAGGAACGGATAAATCGTGTAGCCGTGTCCATAGCCTGTCTGATTATCTCTGCATTGACGAAGAGGCGATCAGGCGGAAAAGTATGCTTTCTGTGGGCCCATTCCGCTGTCCAACGTTGTCTATATGAATGTTCGTATAAAAAAGCAAAAAAATGTTTCGTGTTGTTAAAGTGTTTACGTGGCTATTTTGACCGCTAGAATATTCCTATTATGCCTTAGGTGATATTTTTCTGAAGCGTTCAGCTTAATGTTGCCTACGAGTTAGTTTTTCGAAGGAAGGGAAGCATGGCAGAGGGAACCATCAAACGATTGACGGATAAGGGTTACGGTTTTATTGACACCGGTGGGGGACAAGATCTGTTCTTTCACATGTCAAATGTTGAAGGGGGGACGTACGATGATCTTCAGGAGGGTCAACGCGTTTCCTTCAATGAAGGGACCGGCCCCAAGGGACCGAGAGCAGAAAATGTGACGGTCATTTAGGACTGAACAGTTTCATTACTGTGTTGTAAGAAGCCGACGATTGCGTCGGCTTCTTACGTTTAGGCATCCAGAGAAACATGATTTAGTAAGTTCAAGGTACTTCCATCCTGCTTATCGGGAAATCAGCTGCTGACGATCGGGAGGTCGTGGTGAGAAAAGAACGAGCAAATAGTTTAATGGCATTGCTGATTGCGGTGGGTATAGGAAATGCTGTTGTTATGGCACACGAAGGTCCGGATCCGGTAGTTCACTGGATTTTTGACCAAAAGCACATCCAGGGTAAAGTGCTTCATGCCCGTCTGGGGCCTGACGGAACCATGAATGGTCGTATTCAGGTTATACGAGACACATTTGGAGAGTCCGTACTTTTTGGTGGCCCCAATTCCGGGTGTACGGTCGCCGAGGGATCTCGCCGGTTAGGTGCCTTTGTCCCGGAAAAGGAATTTACGGTTTCAGCGTGGTTTTCTGTCGATGTTTCTCAGCGATGGGGGGGAATTGTCGGTGTTTTTCAGGACAATGGCGACGCCGAATCAGGGTGGGTTCTGGGATACAATCACGATACGTTCACATTTGGTTTGGCTTCCCAGGGAGCGAACGACGGTAATGGTGAAATGACGTATCTTTCAGCGAAGACGCGTTATCAAAAAGGGCGATTGTATCATGTCGTAGGAGTGTACGATGGAACGAAGATGCAACTATATGTGAATGGAAAATTGGAAGGATTGTCCAGGGAACAGAGCGGCTCTGTTTTATATCCCAGCAATGCGCCTTGGACCATCGCAGCTTATCATGATGACAATGAGTACTATCCACACCAGGGCCGGTTACGCGATATCCGGATTTATCATTTGGCGGCGAAGCAGGCATGGGTCGAGCAGGCCTTTGCCCATCACAGAGAACTTGCAGAATTGCCAGCTGAAGTGGCACTGGCTCCATTTGATTTTACGGTAAAGCCTTATCTTCAGTATGTAACCAAAAACGGCATTACCGTTATGTGGGAGACCTCTCGATTGGCAACATCGAAATTGTGGTTAGGTGACTCTCGGGAACACTTATCCGGAAAAGCGATTTCTGGAGAGCATCAGATACATGAAGTCCGGATCGACCGATTGGATTCGGATACACAGTATTTTTATCAGGTAGAATCGACCGATGCAGGTGGCAAACAGATTCGAAGTGAAATTTCGACATTTCAAACAGCCGTTGAAGATGAAACGCCATTTGCATTTGCTGTAATCAGCGATACACAGGGGAATCCTTCAGTTGCCGGAAAGCTTGCAAAACTATCCTGGTCTCATCGTCCACATTTTCTGGTTCATCCGGGAGATCTGGTGTCTACGGGAACCAATCGTCAACACTGGGTACAACAGTTTTTCCCGAGTATGCAACCGTTGATTTCAC
>Ga0310344_10001446_pt1 | contig 18146 bp, 19 predicted proteins | sample HC15DNA20200_MG_FD_203801 | JGI IMG/M metagenome (GOLD analysis project Ga0310344, IMG submission 203801) | Marine microbial communities from station ALOHA, North Pacific Subtropical Gyre - HC15-DNA-20-200_MG | ecosystem: Environmental > Aquatic > Marine > Oceanic | place: Pacific Ocean: North... | reverse complement strand
TTCACTTCACCTTTAAATTCTAAAAAATCTTGTTTTGTCAAATTTTATATCCTTTCCAGATTCTTATAAAAAATCCTTGTATAATTCAATATTCAAATTTTGTGCAATGGAAAATATTTAACATTCCAAGGTTTACCTAAATCATTTAGAAACACTTCTATAGCCTCTGAATTTATTGTAATAATTCCCCCTCCTGAAAAAAAAATTTTTATTTTGTACAAACTGTTAGAATCTAGTCTAGATCTAATAGCCAAATATTCCAAAGGTTTCTTGTTATTTTTTTGATTAATATTTCTTGATTTTACACTTACAACATCTTCAAATCTTACCGCGCATTTTATTCGCTTATTTCTTCTAAATATACCCTTTTCAACATCTTCCCACATAAATCTATTCACTATCATAATAAATGTTTTATTTTTTTTTAAATATATTATATTTTTTGCAATAACAACGCTGTCTTGAAGATAGGCTGAAATAATTTTTAAATCTTCTTCATTTTTTCCAATTAATTTAAGATTGTTGATTTCATTGTTGTTCATTTCAATCTTTTTATTTTTACTCCACACTTAGAAAGTTTATTTTCAATTTTTTCATATCCTCTGTCTAAATGATAAATTCTATTCACTATAGTTTTATCGTTTGAAATTAATCCTGCCAAGACTAAACAAACTGAAGCTCTTAAATCTGTGGCCATGAGTTCGGCACCGTTAAGCTTCTTTCCTCCAAAAATTTTTGCTTTATTTCCCATTATTTCTATGTGAGCTCCCATTCTGCGTAATTCAGAAACATGCATAAAACGATTCTCAAAAATATTTTCTTTTATTGTTGAAATACCATCTGCTTTGGTCATCAAAACCATTATCTGAGCCTGAAGATCTGTGGGAAATCCTGGGTAGGGTTTTGTATTAATATTAACATTTTTAATTTTTTTAAAGCCTGAAACAATTATAAAGTTTTTCCTTTTTCTTATCTTGACGTTCATCTTGGTCAAAATTTTAATTTCCGTGTGAATGATTTTTGGATTAATATTGGTAATTTTTAATCTGCCGTTAGTTAGTGCAGTAGCTATGATATAAGTTCCCGCTTCTATCCTATCAAAAATGACTTTGTGAACTGCTGATTTTAATTTTTTTACGCCAACAACATCAAAGCTTCTTTTGCCGACCTGATTAATTTTACATCCTAATTTTTTTAGAAATTCAATTAAATCTTCAACTTCTGGCTCGCAGGCACAATTTCTAAGTTTAGTTTTTCCTTTAGAAAAACATGCAGCTATTAATATGTTTTCCGTAGCACCAACTGATATTTTTGGAAATTTAATTAAACATCCTTTTAAACCTTTTTTTGCTGATGCTGTAATATATCCATTCTTAACCTTTATTTTTGCTCCCATTTTTTTTAGTGCATTTAAATGCAAATCTATCGGTCTTGATCCAATGGAACATCCTCCGGGTAAAGAAACCTTTGCAACACCATATTTTGCTAACAAAGGACCCAAAACCAAAACTCCTGCTCTCATTGTTTTTAAAAGATTATATGGTGCAAAAGTTTTTAATGACTTCTTGTTAATAATTTCTATTTTTTTTTCATTTTTTTTTAACTTTACAAATGAGCCCATTGTGCTTAGGAGAGCGGCCATTGTTTCCACGTCGCGGACGATTGGAACATTTTTAATTAGTATTTTTTTATTGGTTAATATTGTTGCCGCAAGTATTGGTAATGTAGCATTTTTTGATCCGGAAATTGCAATCGTTCCAGATATTTTTTTACCCCCTGTTATTTGCAATTTTTGCATTATTTTTTGAATTATACTTTTGGTAAAGTAACGCCCGTTTGTTTCATGTACTTTCCATTTCTTTTTTCGTAGGTAATCATCGGTTCCTCGTTACCTTTTAAAAAGATAAACTGCGCCGCTCCTTCATTAGCATAAATTTTTGCAGGTAGTGGCGTTGTATTAGAGAATTCCAAAGTTACATGTCCTTCCCAACCTGGTTCAAGTGGCGTTACATTAACTATTATTCCACATCTTGCATATGTTGATTTGCCCAAACAAATTACCAAAATATCTTTGGGAATTTTAAAATATTCTACTGTACTAGCTAGAGCAAAAGAATTAGGTGGGATTATACACTCATTAACTTTTCTTGAAACAAAACTATTATTTTTAAAATTTTTTGGATCAACTACAGCAGAATCAACATCTGTAAAAATTTTAAATTCATCAGAAACTCTTGCATCATAACCAAAGGAAGAAAGGCCAAAAGATATTATATTTCCTTGTTTTTGCTCAGACACAAATGGTTTGATCATTTCCTGTTCTTGAGCCATTTTTTTAATCCATCGATCTGATAAAACGCTCATTTGTTATTTATTGTTTTTTTGTTGATTTTTTCCTGAAAAATTTTTCTTTTTTTAAGATTGTTTTTTAATGATTTTTCAATCCTTTTTTTTCTTATTTCTTGCTTCAAATTTGTGTGCATCCATCTGTATTTTTATTTCTGACCTGGGTTTGTTAAATCATCTAAAGTGATTGTTTTTGTTATATCGTGAGTTTTTATTTCATCTTTAGTTGAAGATTCAGAAGGTGATGTTAACAAACGCTTAGCTCTGCGCTGCGCCAAACGTGCTTTTCTCTTTGCCTCTTTTAACATGGCTCTTTCGCCACGTTTAGATTTATAATCATAATGTATGCCCATAACTTTACCATTCGCTGATATTAACTTTTACTTTGTTGTTAACTGTATTGTCAAGTTACTTAAATATTATGGCAATTTCTTGCTTATGGAAAAACATGATTTTTGATAATTCTAACTTTACGAGAGCCAATATAGCTCAGAATGAGGCCTTTAATTCTCTTACAACTTTATCTGAAACTGACTCTTCAAGCTCAAACCATATTGGCAAGCACAAGTGTTCTGATGGAATTAGTTTACTATTACCGAGAGCATAATCATAAACCTTAGAAGTAGTTGTTTTAACTTTTGGAAGAAGTTGTGAAATTTTTTTATTTGGAGAAATGAGAGTAAATTTATAATAATTTCCAATCATAAAATTATTTTTTTGAGATATATACTGAATATTTAAATCTTTACAAATCTCTATATATTTTTTTGCTATTTTAAATTTATTTTTTATAATTTGCTTATATTCTTTAATAACTGAATAGATCATTAAGGCTTGAATTTCAGATAATCTTATATTGCAACCAATTGCCATTTTTTGCTTAAATCTATCATAAGCAATAAAATCTTTCATGAGGCTCCCAATATTATCATCATTGGTTACAACCAAGCCACCTTCTCCTGCAAAAATTGTTTTGGTAGAATAATATGAATATACTCCCGCATTTCCAAAAGTCCCCGCAAATTTATTATTTAATATAGAACCAAAACTGTGAGCACAATCTTCAATTAAAATTATATTCTTTTCTTTACAAAGTTTTGAAATTTTTTGTATATCGGGATTAATAATTCCACCAATATCACTTAACATTATAAGTAATTTACTAGTTTCTTCTTTATAATTTGCTAAAGCTTTTTTTAAATCATTATAGCTTGGCATTAATGTTTCGATTCTACAATCAATTATATCTACTAGATTATAGCCAGCAGTTTTTGTCATGGTTTTTACACCATACATAGTATTTGACTGGATCATTATGTTAGATCTTCCATAATACTCTTTATAAATTAATAATAAAGCAACTAGCCCACTTCCGTTTGAATTTACTGGAATAGCATTTTTTACATTTGCAATTTTTTTTATTTTTTTAGAAAGTTGGTCATTCCATGGTCCTTCGGCCAATTTGCCAGTTTTAAAAATTTTATCTTGATTGTCCTTGAAAAAAGCAACTGATTTTTTTGAAAGTTTAATTAGGCCCATAATATAATATTTTAATTTTGAAGATCTTCCCAAATAGTTTTTGCGATTAAATGCGAAAATTTTCCTTTACCTTCGTGGGTTTTAAAAATTTTTTTAGGATTTTTTTTATAAATAATTCTATAAAATTCAGGAGCCAAACTAAAAGCTAAAGTAAATTTTCCAGGTATAACAGACCAAACATTATTATACTTAGAGACTTTGTTAATATGAAATAAGTAATTTCTATTTTCGTTGTTAGTTGAAACTTCATTTTTCATGCCTACATATTTTTTTATTACCTCTATTTCTGGATTGTGTTCTTTATGTTGATTAATCATAAAGTTAAAATAATTTTCAATTTCTTTTTCATCTTTTAAACTTATACCGCCTACTAGTCCATAGGATTTATTTTTAGTAATAATATTTATACAATTTTTCTTAAAATAATCTAGCTCAACAAAAGATTCGGCATTTGATTTTATATTCTTAACAACAGCAATTGGTGCAAAATTTTTTTTTATTTTAAAATCACTAAATTTTTCAATTCCTGATCCTAAACATACTGCCATATTTTTTCCCCGAAAAGTTTCATTCTTACATATTGCCAAGACAGAATCCTCAGAATTATTGATTTGAAGAAGTTCTGTATCAGTATAAATCTCAAGTCCATTATTTACAGCTGTAGCAATCATATCTTCAAGCAAGTATCTTGAATTGGTAGTAAAATCCGTTGTTTGAATTTTTAAGAATTTATTTTTATTAAATAAAACTTTGATAAAATTTTTTAATATAGGAATATAATATTTTCCAGTTACACTTTCTAAAATTCCTGCTCTACGACGTAACCAATCATGTTTCCTAATTCCTTCTATTAGAGCCATTGATCTTGAAACTGAATACAGCCATGAAATTATAAATTTTCTATTTTTTAATCTGTACTTGAAATTTATATAATTAGAATTAAACCAGCCATTTTCATCTTGCAAAATTTTTAATCCCCTTTCGGTAGGTTCTAAGTTCATTTTTGAAAAAGAAGAGTAAAATTCTAAAAGATCATCTAATGATCCTAAAACATATTTTAATGTTTTCATCTTGTCTTTAACTAAAGTATATAATGAACCAGTGTGCACCCATTCATGAAACTCTCTTGTAGTTTCGGAAGCTAGTTTTTTATTTTTTTCTATAAGAACAACAGAATGGCCCTCTCTGGTTAATACTTCACTTAAAGATATTCCAGCTATACCGCCTCCAACAATTATCCAATCAAAATTTTTCATTATTTTTTTCTTTAAAATATTTTTATTTTAATAATATTATTATTAATCCAATTGAAACTTATCCTTATAGTCATCTAATAAATTAGAATTTTGTTCATTTTTGTACAAAATAAAATTTTCACACACCAATAAATCTAAGTTTGTGCCCATAAAACATCTAAAAGCATCCTCTATTGTACAAACTATAGGCTCCCCCCTAACATTAAAAGAGGTATTAACTAACACTGGACAATTAGTAATTTCTTTAAATTTTTTCATTAAACTATAATAGCGAGGATTTGTTTCTTTATGCACGGTTTGTATTCTTGCTGAATAATCAACATGAGTAATTGCTGGAATGGATGATCTTTTAACATTTAATTTATCTATACCAAAAAGATTTTTTTGTTTTTCGTTCATAGGAATTTGTAAATTTTTTTTAATATTAGAAACTAACAACATATATGGACTATCACTATTTAAATCAAACCAATCATTTAGATCTTCTCTCAAAACAGAAGGTGCAAATGGCCTAAAACTTTCTCTAAACTTTACTTTCAAATTTAACTCTTTTTGCATTTTATCGGATCTTGGATCAGCAATAATTGATCTTGCTCCAAGGGCCCTTGGTCCAAATTCCATTCTGCCTTGAAACCAACCTACCGTTTTTTCATTTTTAAGTTCGTTCGCCACAATTTTAAATAAATCTTCATCATCTTTTTTTTTATATACTGCGTTTAATGACTTCAAAATTTTTTCAATTTGATTATTTTCAAATGATGGGCCGAGATAAGATCCTTTCATCTCATCAATAATATTTTCATTTGTATTTCTTTTGTTACCAAGCTCTTGATACCAAAACGCTAAAGCTGCTCCTAAAGAACCCCCAGCATCTCCTGCTGCAGGTTGAATCCAAATATTTTCAAAATTACTATTTTTTAATATTTTTCCATTAGCAACACAATTTAAAGCTACTCCTCCCGCCATGCATAAATTTTTGATTTTAAATTCTTTTGATAAAGAATTTGTTAATTTTAAAACTATTTCTTCGGTTACCGCCTGTATTGAGGCTGCTATATCCATATGAAATTGCGTTAGAAGATCTTTTTCAGGATTTCTTACTTTTTCTCCAAATAAATTTGAAAATTTCTCATTTGTCATTGTTAACCCAGTAGCATAATTAAAATATTTCATATTTAACCTAAAAGAACCGTCGTCTTTTAAATCAATAAGTTCTTTTAATATTTTATCTTTGTATTTTGGTTCTCCGTATGGAGCTAAGCCCATAACTTTGTATTCTCCACTATTAACCTTAAAACCCGTATAATAAGTAAATGCAGAATAAAGGAGCCCGACAGAATGAGGAAAATGTATTTCCTTAAGCATAGTAAGTTGATTATCTTCACCTTTTGCTACAGTTGTGGTTGCCCATTCTCCAACACCATCTAGAGTTAATATAATGGCTTCTTTAAAAGGAGAGGGATAAAATGCACTAGCGGCATGACTATAATGATGTTCTGAAAAGTGAATTTTTTTTATATCATTAAAATCCTCATCATGTTGTTTTAATTTATCAAACAAAAATTTTTTTTGAAAAAGTTTTTCTTTAAGCCATATTGGCATAGATAATGAAAACTGTTTTAATCCTTTTGGAGCAAATGCTACATAGGTTTCTAACAATCTTTCAAATTTCAAAAAAGGTTTTTCAAAAAAAACTATATAGTCGATCTGAGTTAATTTTAAATTTGATTCTTGAAGAACATAATTGACTGCATTAAACGGATATCTTGGATCATGTTTTTTTCTTGAAAATCTTTCTTCTTGTGCAGCTGCAATTATTTTTCCATTAACAACTACAGCGGCTGCGCTGTCGTGGTAAAATGCCGAAATGCCTAATATAGAAGTCACTTAAAATTAAAATATTGTATATATAAATGGTGCAATCGCCGACCCCTGGCTTAAAACAATCAAAATTCCAAATAATGCTAAGACAATTATGATTGGCAACAACCAGTATTTCTTTCTTTCCATCAAAAATTCAAAGAATTCTTTAAAAAAAAACATTAACTATATTTAATTTAATTTAAAATTGATTTCAAATTTAAATTTATATATTTTGTCAGTACTTCTGATACTTTTTTAGATCCTTCCTCAGTAAAATGACAATCATCAAATAAATGTTTGGTGTTAGCTTCTATTTTGTCTGAAAGCATAATAAAGTTTAAATCATTTTTAATAATAGTTTCCTTTAACCAGCTATTATAAATTGAACTTATAAAAATCAGATCTTCAAATTCTAAAGTATATTTGGCATTTGTCGGTGTCATCCACAATCTTTTCTTTAATTTTGGAGAAATATCTTTTTTATAAGCAGTGGGCTGATCTAAAAATATGCACATTGATTTTTGTTTTTTACATTCGCGAACTATCAAATTAAACCAATATCTATAGTCTTCTGAAACATTGTTAGGTCTAAATTTTTTTACAATTTTTCTTTTATTTAGAGAATCTATTTGAGGCAAAAGATAAGCCTCAACATCTCTCTCAAGGTCTGGTTCTTCAATGTTTGTTTCGTCCTTCTTTTTTGTTTTTTTATTATCAAAAATTTTTCTAACAATTTGTTTTTCTACATTTTGAGCAATTTTATAAAATATAGATTTTTTAAAGTTATATTTAATTTCATAATTTGGTATCAAATATTTTTTGTGACTATTAACAATATGGTGATTCCAATCATTAACGCCTGTTAGAAAAATTAAAATATCAGGGTTATATTTTTTTATTCTCCTTAGGACAATATAATGATGCTCGGCTCTAAGACCTGCCATACCGGTATTAATAACTTCAACATTTTTTTTAGTTGAAAGGGAAGTGTTTTTTCCCAATAAACTAGACCAAGTTTTTTGATCATCCATAATTCCCTGTTCTGTAGTGCTTGCGCCAATTGAAAAAATTCTTAAAGTATTGACATCTTTTTCTTCATATAAAATTTTCTTGTTAGTTCTGTACCCTTTTTCATCATATGAAAGCGTGTGCTTACCAAAAAACATTCCTTTAAAAAAATCTCCTTTAAATTCTGTAGTTATTTTATAATTAGGTTGTCTGGTTGGTATATCTAAAGTTGTCAAATGAAAAATGGGTGTTAATAATAAATTTAAAAAAACTATAAGAAAAAGGTTATAAAAAATTATTGAAATAATTTTTTTTTTTTCAAATAGAATTATGCTCCAAATTATAAATAAAATTAAAATAAAACTAATTAATATTTTTAAATTATTTTCATAAATTAAATCAGTTCTAAAACTTAAATAAATTAAGCTACTAAATAGAAAACAAATCAATAATTTAATCAAAAATTTACTTTTAAAAATAATGTTTTTCATACTTTAGGATGTATTTTTTTATACAATACTTAAAATTGCTTTTTCATAGAGCCTATGTTTTTTGCTCTTTTTATCCAATAAGATGATTCTTTGTTAAACTTGGTGCTTAATAAATCCTTTTTAAGAAGGATGGTCATTATAAATCCGATTGGGGTAACTACGAAAAAATACAATAGGGACATAATTATTGGAGAAATAATTTTTCCTAATAACTCTCCAAATTTAATCCAAAGTTTATTCAATGGTGTTAAAATTTTGGAATTAAATAAACCAAGTAAAAGAAAAATAACACCGATCAGCAAAGACCATACACGTATACCGCCTGAATTTAGTAAAGGCCAAAGTCCAATAATGAAAAAAACAATAAAAAATACTATTCCAAAACTTTTATTTGAACTTTCTTTTTTTTCCTTTTTTTTCATTTTATTACTTTTTAGTAAACGTTGTTAATCCTAATTTCTTACCATTAATTCTTGAGGAAGCACAATGAATGTGAGTTCTGTCAACAATTAAAGTATCTCCGATTTTCCACTTATATATCATTTCTACTTTGAGTCCCTTAAGATTATTAATATCTATATGGCTTAAATATTTTTTATGTATATCTTTATCAAAATTTTCTTCTCCCAAGTGCGCTGAAGATCTTTTATTCTGACCTGGTTTTGGTTTAAAATTTAGTTCATCTTTATCTGTAGTAAAAGTTGTTGATTCTCCATACCATCTCTTGGTAAAAAAAATCGTATCTCCAATTTCACTTAAAGGTGTTATCACTTGTTTATAAATTTTAGCCTCCGGATCAAATCCAGAATCAACATGGAGAGGAAGGGGTGAAAAACTTTCGTGATACAATCCATAATGATCATCTCCTTTTTCTGATTTTAGAGTATCCATTTTATAGTCGCCCAACGCATCTCTCAGCTTATTAAAATAAATTTTGTCTAACTCTTTATTAATATTTTGTATCCAGGCTTTTTTTCTTACATTTTGTTTTTTGTTAAAAGTGCTTTCGGGTAAATCTCTATAATGATCTTGAATCATTTGAATTTCTTTGTCTGAAAACATTTTTATTATCTTAGGTGGAGATTCCAAACTTTTAATTAAATCTATGTATTTACGCTGCATAATTACAATCTACTGCTTGAAGTAAAACTTTTTTATTAAAAATGCAATAATCAGAATCAAAAAGAAAGCAATTAAAGGAATATATATTTCTGGAGAAAATAAAACAGCTGAAATGCTTAATTCTACATTCTGATCTATAACTCGTTCCAAACCACTTCCCAATGAAACTGTAACGAACATTGAGGGCATGCTCCCAACAAATGTTGCAATAATATAGTTCTTTAAAGACATATCAAATAATATTGGCAAAACATTCTGAACTGCATAAGGAGTGCCTCCTCCACCTATAAATCTAAAGCTCATAAAATAAAGGATATCATTTTTAATAAAAAACTCTTTTAATTTATAAAACTTTGGTGCTAATTTTTCTTTAATAGTTTCACGAAAGAAAAAACCTACCAACATATATAATAGAGAAGCACCCAATGTTGTTGCAGTTAAAACTATTAATATGCCCCACCACTTTCCAAAAACAAAACCTGAAAAAATTAACAATGGCATTGCAAAGCCTAGGAGAAGAACCCAAACAACACAAAAAATAAAAAAAATAGTTGTTAAAAATAAAAAGTTTTCATTTTTGTACTTTAAAATAACATCTTTGTTTACCCTGATAAATTCATAACTAGTCAAATCTTTTATATCAATTACCGAAAATAAAAAATATAAGCCTGTTAAAATTATAGCCAAATAGGCTGTTCCTATTGTAAGTTTGAAAGTGAAAGAATTTAAATTCATAATTTAATTTTTAACTGTACTTATATCCTCTTATTACCTATAAATATCAAAAAATTTTAACGATAACTAAATAAATTTTATGAAAAGAACATACCAACCAAGCCGAATTGTTAGAAAAAGAAGACACGGATTTAGATCAAGAATGAAAAGAAAAGGCGGTAGAAAAGTCTTAGCAAGAAGAAGAGCAAAAGGAAGAAAAAGAATATCTAATTAAATCCTAAATGACAAAATTAAAAAGTTTAAACCGCAGTAAAGATTTTATAAAAATATTGAAAAAGGAAAAATTAAATACAAAGTATTTTACAATTTACTTTAGTAAAAACTCAAAAAATTTCAGTAAATATTTAAATATAAGTTTTGTTATGAAAAAAAAAATTGGAAATGCAGTAACAAGAAATAAAATAAAAAGAAAATTGAAGAACGCAGTACAAAAAGTTTTGAGAGGGAAAGATCTGATAAACCTTGACTATAATTATGTAGTTTTCGGAAAAAATAATGTATACAAAGATAATTTTGGAAGTATTTTGCATGAAATGAATAAAACATTCAAAAAAATAAACCAAATAAACAATTGATCATGAAATTAATTACCAATTTTTTAATTCTAATAATAAAATTATATAAAAATTTTATTTCACCCTATATCCCATCAAGTTGTAGATATCTTCCTACATGTTCTGATTATTTTATAGATTCATTAAAACTAAACGGCTTTTTTAGAGGAACTTTTTTAGGAATAAAAAGAATTCTTAGATGTCATCCAATAAAATTTTTAGGAGGAAACAGTGGATATGATCCAGCTCCAAATTTTAAAAAGGGAAAAAAATAAATGGAAACCAGAAATGTTTTATTGGCTGTAATTTTTTCAACTATAGTTTTAGTTTTTTGGGCAACTTTTTTTGAAGCCCCTATACTTGAACAAAAAACTTCTGAAAAAAAAATAACACAAAATGAGGAATTATCCTCCCCTTCAATTGAAGAAAAAGAAGTAAAAAAAGAAATTACAAGAAACGAAATAATCAAGAAAAGCAAAGGCAATAGAATTAAAGTTGAAAATGAAAATATTAAAGGCTCAATATCTCTAGAAGGTGCAATAATAGATGATATAATTTTTAAAAATTATAAAGAGACTCTAAACAGTGAAAATAAAGTAGTTTTTTTAAATCCTAAAAATTCTCCAAAAGAATATTATATTGAAACGGGATGGGCAACCGGTGGAGATGAAAACATAAAATTACCTTTAATAAATACAATTTGGAAAAATAAAGGAAATAATATTTTAACACCAAATAACCCTGTAATTCTTGAATGGGATAATGGACAAGGTTTGCTATTTACAAAAAAAATTGAGTTAGATGAAAAATTTCTATTTAAAATAACTCAAAATATAAAAAATAATTCCAATAAAGCTTTTCAATTCTACCCTTATGCACAAATTACTCGTGGCGGAAAACAGGAAGGAATGCAAATATATATTTTGCACGAAGGTTTTCTGGGAGTATTTGGTGAGGAATTGGTAGAAAAAGATTATGATGACATTGAAAAAGAAAAATTTACTGTTAACAGTTCAAAAGGTTGGCTAGGTATTACTGATAAATATTGGTTAACTGCAATAGTTCCAGAAAAAGGAAGTGAATTTAAAGCTGAATTTGTTGCAAAAAAAGAAAAGTATAGAGCCAATTATATAATAAAAGAAGCTAAAATTCTTAACCCCGGCAATTCTATTACAAATGAAATAAATACTTTTGTTGCAGCAAAAGAAGTAGCGATTATTGATAGTTATGCTGAACAATTGAATATAGAAAAATTTGACCTAGCAATAGATTGGGGTTGGTTTTATTTTTTCACAAAACCATTATTTTTTATCATTGATTACTTTTTTAAACTAACAGGAAATTTTGGTGTAGCAATCGTTGTTATAACAGCGCTGGTTAGATTAATATTCTTTCCTCTCGCAAATTACTCATTTAAATCAATGGCAAAAATGAAAATACTTCAACCAGAAATGTTAAGATTAAAAGAGTTACACAAAGACGACAAGGTTAAGCTACAACAAGAAATGATGGCACTTTATAAAAGGGAGAAAGTAAACCCGATTTCCGGATGTCTGCCAGTTTTAATTCAAATTCCATTTTTCTTTGCAATTTATAAAATGTTATATGTTACTCTTGAAATGAGACATCAGCCTTTTTTTGGATGGATCAAAGATTTATCTGAAAGAGACCCAACATCAATTTTTAATCTATTTGGTTTAATTCCTTGGGATCCGCCAACTTTTTTAATGATCGGAGCCTGGCCAATACTCATGGGCTTAAGCATGTGGGTTCAGCAAAAACTTAATCCCACGCCACCTGATCCATTACAGGCTAAAATATTTATGTTTTTCCCAATCTTTTTAACAATTATACTAGCTCCATTCCCTTCGGGATTAGTCGTTTATTGGACAGTGAACAATATATTAACCATTGCTCAACAGTGGGTAATTATGAGAGGAACAAAAGTTAAAACGGTCTAAATTATAATGTTAGCAGACGAAAATTTAGATAGTAAAATAAATCAATTTTGGCCAAAAGATGGGCCTTCCACAAACGAAATACAAAAATATATAAAAAAATATTCAAGAGAAAAAATAGTAATCAAATGTGGAGGTCGTGTTCTTTTAGACCCTGAGCTTTTTGAAAATTTTATTAATGATGTAAGCGTCTTAAAAAAGCTCGGATTAAAACCAATAGTTGTTCACGGAGGAGGTCCGAGAATAAAAAAAAAATTAGATGAATTAAATATAAAAACAGAATTTATTATGGGTCTAAGAGTAACAAGCGGAACAGTAATTAAGGTCGTTGAAGAAGTAATGCTAAATTTTAATAAAGAAATTGTTAATGCACTTGAAAAAAAAAAATGCAAAGCAAAATCAATAACTGTAAAAGAAAACAACTCTATTTATGTTAAACAAAAAAATGAAGTGTTGGGATATGTGGGTGTTCCTACTAAAATAGATACAAAATTAATTATAGATTTAATTAAAGAAGATTTTATACCAGTAATTGCTCCGATGGGACAAGATGAAAAAAAACAAACATATAACATTAATGCAGATACAGCGGCTGGCGCATTAGCAAAAAATTTAAAATCAAGAAGACTGATGCTGATGACTGATGTTGAGGGAGTATATAATAAAAATAAAAAAATAATTTCTGAAATTAAGTCAAGTGATGCAGAAAAACTTATATATGATAACACTATAAGTGAAGGAATGATTCCAAAAATAAGAACATGCATTGATTCTTTAAATAATGGAGTAAGAGGTGTAGTAATTATTGATGGAAGAAAACCTCACTCAATTCTTTTTGAATTGTTTTCAGATAAAGGATCTGGAACACTAATAAGAAAATGAAATCACTACAATCAATTAAGTGCTGGATATTTGACCTGGATAACACTTTATATTCAGGAAAAACTAAAGTTTTTGAACAAGTAGATAAAAGAATGTCTAAATATATATCTAATAAACTTAATGTTTCTATTGACGAGGCTAAAAAAATTCAAAAAAATTATTTTTTTGAATATAATACTACTTTAAATGGAATGATAAAAAATCATAAAATTGACGCTGATGAATTTTTAGAATTTGTTCATGATATAGACATTGATTTTTTAAAAAAAGATATAAAACTTGATAATGAATTAAAAAAACTTGATGGAAAAAAAATTATATTTACAAATGGATCTAAAAAACATGCAATTAACGTAACTCAGCGAATTGGAATTCATCAACATTTTGATGATATTTTTGACATAGTAGAATCAGAATTCATCCCAAAACCCGCTATAGAACCCTACAATAAACTAGTCAAAAAACATAAAATTGACCCAAAATTATGTGTATTAGTTGAAGATATTGCAAGAAATTTAAAACCAGCATATGAAATGGGTATGAAAACTGTTTGGATCGAAAATGATGAGCCGTGGGCAAGTAAATTTTCTGATAGTGATTTTGTGAATTTTAGAACAAATAATTTATCTGAATTTTTAAAAAAAGTTAATTTATTGAAAGCTGCATAATGAATATTAAATCTTTTGAAAATATAATAAACGAAGCTTGGGATAACAAAAGTAAAGTTAGTTTGAAATCTGATAAAAAAATAATTAATGCTATCAATAAAACAATAGATTTGTTGGATTCTGGAAAAATACGTGTTGCTGAAAAAAAAGGAAGTGATTGGTCAGTAAACCAATGGATTAAGAAAGCAATTTTACTTAGTTTCAGAGTTAATAAAATGAAAATTTCTAAAGGTCCCTATGCCGCTTGGTACGACAAAGTAGAGGGTAAAACTTATAAGTGGAATGAAAAAAGATTTATTAAGGAAGGTTTTAGATACGTTCCAAATGGCGTTATAAGAAAAGGAGCCTTTATTGCGAAAAACGTTGTCTTAATGCCTTCGTTTGTAAACATTGGCGCTTATGTAGATCAAGGAAGCATGATTGATACGTGGGCATCCGTTGGATCTTGTGCACAAGTTGGAAAAAATTGCCATATATCTGGTGGAGCAGGAATTGGTGGAGTGTTAGAACCTATGCAAGCAAATCCTACAATCATTGAGGATAATTGTTTTGTTGGAGCTAGAGCAGAAATAGCTGAGGGAGTTATTGTTGGAAAAGGATCAGTACTATCTATGGGAGTTTATATAGGAGCATCAACTCGAATTTTTGATAGATCAACAGGTGAAACACATTACGGTAAAGTTCCCGATTATTCTGTAATAGTGCCAGGATCTATGCCAAGTAAAAATAATCCTGACGGACCGTCATTATATTGTGTAGTAATCGTAAAAAAAGTAGACGAAAAAACGAGAAGCAAAACTTCAATTAACGACTTATTGAGAGACTAAAAACTCATGCCAATCAGTGAACTAAAGCTAGCAAAAGAATTGATTCGTAGACCCAGTGTCACACCAAAAGATGCAGGAACAATAAATCTTTTAGCAAAAAATTTAAGATCTCTTGGTTTTAAATGCCAAATAATAAATTTTAAAAATATCAAAAATTTATACGCAAAACTTGGAAAATCAAAACCCAATTTTTGTTATGCAGGTCATACAGATGTAGTGCCACCAGGAAAAATTAATGACTGGAGTGTAAATCCATTTAAGCCAGCTATTAAAAATAATAAATTAATCGGCCGAGGAGCCAACGATATGAAAGCTTCAATTGCTTGTTTTGTAGCAGCGGTAAGCAAGTTCAAAATAAAAAATAAAAAATTTAAAGGTTCTATAAGTTTATTAATTACAGGAGATGAAGAAGGCATAGCAATTAATGGAACAAAAAAAGTTGTAAAATATCTAAAGAAAAAAAGAGAAAAAATAAATTTTTGTTTGGTTGGAGAACCCACAAATCCTAATAGGTTAGGAGAAATGATAAAAATTGGAAGAAGGGGAAGTATTACTGGAAAACTATCTATAATTGGTACACAAGGACATGTTGCTTACCCACATAAAGCTAATAATCCTTCAAACACAATAGTAAAAATTTTAAAAAAAATAAAAGAAATAAAATTAGACAAGGGAACAAAAAATTTTCAACCATCTAACTTGGAAATAACAAAAATTAGCATAGACAACCATGCTGACAACGTAATTCCAGGATCGGCTGAAGCAGTATTTAATATTAGATTTAATAATAAACATTCATCAAGCTCCTTAAAAAGGAAATTAAATACAATATTTAGATCAATGACCAAAAGAGCTAAATGTAAATTTAATGTAAGATATGAGGTTTCTGGCGAAGCTTTTTTAACAAGACCAAATAAAACAACTTTTATGATTCAAAAAACCATAAAAGAAATTACTAAAATCAATCCTAAATTATCTACAACCGGTGGAACTTCTGATGCCAGGTTTATTAGAAAAATCGCTCCATGCTTAGAATTTGGTTTAGTTGGAAAAACTATGCACAAAATTGATGAATCTGTTCCTTTGTCAGACTTAAAAAAATTAACTAATATATATTTTAATATTTTGTTAAATTACTTTAAATAAAACTGACAAAAAAATTTATATAAAATGAACTTTCAAGATTACAAAAAATTTGTTTTAAATTACAAGCCTTTTGAATGGGAAATTAATGAAATCGATTTCCGAGATTCTATGAGGAATAAACATAGTTTTATTGAAGGTTTTATTAGATTCTATAAAGTTTCTCTTTATTTAGAAAAAATAAAAAAAAAAAATTTACAGAATCCAAAAATAATTGATGTAGGGTGTTTTCCTGGAAATATGATTGTTCTAGCTAAAAAAATTTTTGGAAATATTTCTGAATATTATGCAGTAGGTTTAGATTTAGACAAAAAATTTACTGATAAAATAAAAGAATACAATGTAAAATGTGTAGATACCGAAATTGACCCGCAGTTCCCCAATGCAAAAAATGTCCTTGAATGGGAAATAAAAAATTTTGATATTTGTTTTTTATTGGACACAATCGAACATTTAGTAGATCCAATTTTTTGTTTAGATAAAATAAACCAATCCCTAAAAATGAATGGATATTTAATAATAACAACTGATAACATTACTAATTTTTTATATATTGCTGACATGTTAAGAAGGGGACAAAGTCCAAACGTTCATCCCGTTCTGTCTTCTATGGTATACAGAGGAAATGCACGACCTCATCATAGAGAGTTTAGTAAGGGTGAGCTAAACTTTATGTTAAATCGTTGCGGATTTGAAATCTTAGAACATGAATATTTTGATAGAAAACAAGGGGATTATTTTATAGATGAAAAAAATAAATCAATAAAAAAACATAAAATAAAAAAAAATTTAAAAAACATATTATTTGAATTAATAAAAAATACAGGATTTCTGATTCCTCACCTTAGAAATCATCACATCTTAATAGCAAAAAAAATTAAAAATATTGAAGATGTTATTAAAGAAAGAAAAATAACTACTTCAAGAGAAGAATGGTTTAAATTGCGAAAAAATGTATTAGGAGAGTAATTTCCTTTTTATGAAAACTTGTATTTTTACAACTAATACTTATTTAAATCATAATACAGGACAAGGACATCCGGAAAGAGCAGACCGGGTAACAGTTGTCATAAATCATTTAAAAAAAATAAAATTAAGAGATTTAATTTGGGAAAAACCAAAAAAATTTGATCTCAAATATTTAGAATATGCACATGATAAGAAATATTTAAATAACATAAAAGATTCTTTTCCAAAAGAAGGTTTAAATTTCTTAGACGGTGATACAATTATATCTCCAGGCAGCAAAGCCGCAATCCAAGATGCCGTTGGTTCTATTTTGTCTGCCATTGATGGTGTAATGGAAAAAAAATTTAATAACGCTTTTTGTGCTGTAAGACCTCCTGGCCACCATGCAGAAAAGCAAAAAGCTATGGGATTCTGTGTTTACAATAATGTAGCGGTAGGAGCCCATTACTTGTTAGAAAAATATAAATTAAAAAAAGTCGCAATTATTGATTTTGATGTTCATCATGGAAATGGAACACAGGATATTTTTTATAATAACGAAAAAGTTCTATATATATCTTCCCACCAATATCCTTATTACCCTGGTTCTGGAGCGGCAAGTGAAAAAGGCACTAAAGATAATGTGTTAAATGTTCCTTTAAATGCAGGAACTCAACCGCATGAATTTTTAAATGCTTATGACAGTATTTTTAAAAAACTTAAAACATTTAAACCTGAATTTATTCTACTATCTGCAGGATTCGATGCTCACAAAGATGATCCCCTTGCACAAATTGATCTAGAAT
>Ga0310344_10001444_pt1 | contig 18152 bp, 13 predicted proteins | sample HC15DNA20200_MG_FD_203801 | JGI IMG/M metagenome (GOLD analysis project Ga0310344, IMG submission 203801) | Marine microbial communities from station ALOHA, North Pacific Subtropical Gyre - HC15-DNA-20-200_MG | ecosystem: Environmental > Aquatic > Marine > Oceanic | place: Pacific Ocean: North... | reverse complement strand
ATCAAGATTAAACATCATTTGCAGTCCTGCTCATCTTTCCTCTCTTCCACCAACCCCGATCTTTAGATTCCACGCTCTGGTACCGTACACTCCAACACCAGGACGATGCAGATTTGCGTCAGCCAAGTGCTGATTCAAATCGCTTCCGGAGACGGTTTGCCAGTGGCTTTTCGAAGAACTTCGTACTGGCAATCGACAAGCCAACCGTCAAAAGGACAACCGCAGCCAATTGAATAACTGATGGGATGCTTGACCCCGTGAAGATGATCATACCTAGGATCATGACTGGCCACTGCAACATGAAAATAGAAAAACTACATTCGCCAAGGATCCTCATACCAGGCTGATTCAGAAACCGAGCTAAGAGACCGCGATTCTGGGCAAGATCGTAAATAATGATGAGATATAACGGGGCCAGTATTCCGTGGCGCAAAAACAGATCGGGAAAATTAAACCAAGGCAGGTACGCGGACTGGTGCAGCAGTTCCATGAGGAACACAAGAACGATCGCAGCATCCCCCCAACTTAAGAAACGTACTGGCCGTCGCCAGTCTTGGTTGTAACGAGTAATGTGAAACAAACGCGAAAGTACTATTCCCAACGCAAAATGTGGAAGCCACAACAGGGGACTGCGCGTTACTAGTTCACGAGAGAATGTTATGAGTGCATTCGGAGCAGGGTGGAACATAAATAACAGGATCGTTGGAACCAACGATGCCACGGGTAGTGCCATCATCAATGCAAAAAGCTGGACACGCGTCAATTGATGTAGCACAAACACACAAAACGGAAACGCGAAATAGAAGAAAGCAACCGCAGAAAGTGCCCAGGTCGGGAAATTCCAGTTCAATGCATAGGGCGGAAACCAAGCCTGTAATAATAGCGCGTTCAACAATGCGCTGCTGCTTATTTCAAACCAATCGCTACCGCCCATCGAAAGATCTCCGGGCATGTACCCCAGAGTGACAATGGAGTGCACACCCACCGCTACAAATGGCAACAGGACCAAATGTAGTGGGTAGACACGCGCAAGACGCGCTATCCAGAACTTGCGATTATTGACTCGCATTTCACCACCCGGTCCGGTGTACAGATAGGCTAAAATAAAACCCGAAATCAAAAAGAACAAACTCGTAGAACAATATCCGTGTTTGATCCAGTTGTTGGCCCACTCCGGAACGAGGTTGTCGAATACTGAAAGATCCAGACCGATTTCTTTAGAATCCAGTTGTCGAAAAGCGTCTAAGTGATAGATGAAAATGTGCAAGGCCGCGAAAAATCGGATACTCGTCAAAGGTGTGAGAACCACAGGTGGCTTTGGCAGGTCTTTCGTAGTTATGGCTGTTGCCGTCTCGGCAACGGACAACGATGATCCAAACTGAGAGTTCATCCAGAATTTCCATTCTGTAATCCGATATAATGAGTCGTCTACAAGATCCAAGCGTGACTCGGAGTACCCTCCATATGACCTTGTCGCTTACCTTGCCCTCATAGCCTTCAGGTGGACCTTCCAGGGACTGTTTCGTCACTCTGATACTAGCAATGCGCTTGGTAACAATCGATGTTTATGTAGCATGAATGCAGAGTTAATTTCATTCTCCATGTCGTGGACAATGGTTAAATTCACAAATCATATTGTCATTCCGTTCCAGACCCCTCCTGTCACAAAATAAAGCCCTTTTATGGAACAGGTGGTGACAATAGACAATTGGTTAGATGGCGTTCCATTCGGATCCCGGTCGCGACCGATAGACAGCTCATTCGTTTCTGTCTAACTGCAGATAGCCTTGTACGTTGTGCGTCAAGAAGGTCCTTGCTTTCAATAGCCGGTCAAGGTTTCCCTTCAGCTCGTACCGCTGCCGCCATACGCTGGTATTTCCGGTCCTTGGACAAATCAGATGGATGTATCCCAACTTCCCTGGCTATCCGCTTGTCAGTCCAGTCCGGATGCGCCAACACCAGATCTATCGCTTGAGCTCTCCACACTTCCTGTTTAGCACGTTTATCTCGCGGCTTATCAAACGATTGCAACCCATCAGATAACGCCTTGATCGCGATACGATGTGCCTGGATATCCACTAATCGAGATTGTTCATAAGCATTCCGTGCATCATCGAGTAATGCGGTATGGGCCTTGAATGCGGTATCCAACCTGGCCAATAAATAGTCTAACCCTGCACGTGTGACGGACGTGTTTGCCTGTTGAAACGTCATTTGAGCTGCGCCAAACTCATATCGTCGTCGGAGCTTTTCCAAAAGCCGAGTGGTTTTCCCTGGTGGTGCGGTGGCCAGATGTACCCGTTTTCCGAACTCAAGTGTCTGCTGATCTTTTGCTAGCACACGACAACCGGCTTTCCAATCGGCCAGCTTTTGCTGGGTTCTCCGGTGTTGTCTGTCAGACAGTAAGGCTTCCAATACGTTGTCGCGTTCGTGGATCAACTCGGCCACAAACGCTTTGACCGGTTGGGGGTCGAACATGTGTGAAAGTCCCTTTCCTTATTCCACCTGCATAGCCAACCGAAAACCAGCGTCGTTATGTGTACCGATCACAGCCTTATCTAATGTACTGTCACATGGAATGTTAACGGAAACGTAGCGACGGAAATCCACATATTATCAAAAGAAACGATCGGGTTCTATTTTGACCTATACTGAAAACGAAGCCATCAACCTGTTATTATCCCATGATTATGTGTTCAAAATTATCCTGAAACGAAGTGACGTTCTTCCCTGTTTAATGTTCACGGAGGTTATCGAAATATGCCCACTCATCTGTTGCCCGTATCCCGGCGCGCGTTTATCGCTGAATCCATGATGGCTACAGCAGTCCTTCAGCAAACACCGTTGCCTGGCGAAGAGTCGATGTCCAACCCAGATGTCTGGGCCTTGCTGTCTGATACGCATCTTTTATCGGCAAGCTCAATTGAACGGCATTATCGTGCCAACAAAGCGAACATGGATAAGCGGGCAATGACCGTGATAGAGAATTTCGGTCATGCTTCTGGCCAGGTGAACGCGTTACCTGAAACACCCGCGGGATTAATTTTAAATGGAGACTGTGTACATGTGGGAGGAAGCGACGAATACGGCCTGCTGGCAAGTCAATTTGAAGCTCTTGAAAAAATACCACTGCATGTGACGATGGGGAACCATGATCATCGCAACGACTTTTCCAGGGTGTTTCGAGAAAGGTGGTTGCGAGACGACCGCGTGCTGTTAAAACAACGCCATGTTTCGGTATTAAAATCCCGGCACGCGAATCTCGTGCTTCTGGATTCTCTTACCATGCAGATGCCAGACAACCCTGTGAAAGGACCTGGGATACTTGGAAACAAACAACTGGGCTGGCTTGAGTCGGTTCTTGACTCGGAATCCGACAAACCAGCGATCGTCATGTTCCACCACAATATCGATCCGAGCGAAGCGTACCAGAAGCATTCTGATGAAAAGGAGATTATTGTCGAGAGCGCAAGTGACTTCAAAGGGCTCGAAGGAGGTCTGGAAGATACCGATTCATTCCTTGATTTACTTCAGTCGAAACCACACGTGAAGGCGGTAATTACGGGACATATGCACCAGTTCCGCATTTTCAAGTGGCGCAAAGTCTGCTTCATTTCCTTGCCTTCGGTGGGTTACACATTTGATCCCAGAGAGCCCGTTGGCTGGATACGATTACAACTGCAAAAGAATGGCGCTGTATTCACATTGCAGACATTGGACAACAAACACGCTCGCCATGGAATTTCCGCTAAACTCCGTTGGAACTAAATACCGCCTTTAACTTGAGATGACGGAAAGGTATCGCATTGCAATGCTATAACTTTGCATTCAAAGAACAAACATACGACCCCGTGATTTATCCCAATGCTACCGTCAATCACGAAATGGTTCCTGGGTAAAGGGGCTGCCGTCCCTCGAGTGTAAAGGCTGGCAGTATGAGATGGTGTAACTCTTTTTTCAAGGCACCTGAATTCGTTGATGCGTGTGGTGGAGAAACAATATGAAGATGAGGTTCATTCTTCCGGTAATGTTTTTAATTCCGCTTGTGGTGGAAGGCGAGGAGTCGCTTGAATTCCACGTGACAAACCGGTTACAGATACCTGCTGATGACGGCCAGCAAGGGGTCGCGACCGATGGCCAATTTATCTATGTTCAAAACTCGCAGCAATTATTCAAATACGACCTCCATGGCAAAATGGTCATGGCAGGCCCTGAACGGAAGCTGCACCACGGTGGCATTGTTTATGCCAAAGGCCGTGTGTACGCAGCCGTAAGTGGTTGTGACCCGAACGGTACGAACCAACATTATGTGCATGCCTACAACGCTCGGTCACTGGCATTGATCGAGAAGTACGATGTCGGGACACACTTCACCGTTTGTGCCGGAGGTATAACCTATCGTAAGGGGCACTTTTTGGTGGCAGAATCCTTTTTTGATGATGAACACTTGGACCGAATCGTAGAATTTGACGCATCGTTTCAGCACATCAAAGACTATCGCATTGACTTCAAGTCACCTTACGGAATCCAGGGTTTGGAGTACCTGCCAGGTACCGATCAGTTCCAGATTCATTCTCACGGCAAAGTCTTCTATCGGATCAATGGCCGTTTTGAAAGTAACTCATTGATTGTGGGGCATGCGAATTTTGAATTACAGGGTCTTGCCCGACTCGACGCCAAAACACTAATTGTCAATCACCGTCGGGCACAAACACTGGAATTTGTTGAACTCGTGAGGCAACCCGACATACGCAATCAACGATGAATGACTTACCGATCTCGGGGAGTTACTGCTTAGTATGCCAGATGTTCACATCAATCGACCTGAAATCAAAAGTCCGACAAGCAGCAGGATGATCTGACCAAGTCTGAGTTGAGACAGATGCACACCCATAGTGCCCAACGCTACTTCTGCCCGGTTGTCCATAACGCCGATTTCCGATTTTTAGGGTGCTGGAGTGCCGTTGGGAGAAGGCACCGTCCTTAAAAAGTCAAAGCGTAGGTTAACCGTGCGGTGAACCCGGTTCCAAAGACTCCCGAGCCATGCACCAGATAGGCTTTATCGGTGATATTTTCAAGGCTCAGACCCAAACGGTGTTGCTGCAGAGTCCCAAAACGACGACCGAGCTGAAGGTTAAGAGTCGCGTATCCAGGTGTACCTCCGGAAGGAATGCGTTCGTCTGTGATATCACGGACTTGTTCGAGGCGATCCTGGCGACGCACCATCCAGGTATATATCGAGAAGTATCGAGACAAGTCATGGTCTCGCCAACGCAAGCCAAGAATACCTTGAGTGGGTGGAATTCGACTTAGCGGAGATCCCGTTACATTGTTTCGACCATAGGTGTACCAGAAATTTCCATACAGGCTCCACCCGTCTTCCAGCAGGTAGTCTCCATCGAATTCGACACCCTGTAAAAGCGAGTCCTGGTTGTCCGAAGCAAACGTATCAGGCGCTGCAGTAATAGAGACGATGTTGTCTTGCAGATCTATCCAATAGACAAAGGTCTGCGTTCGAAGACGATCATAGTCCGTTTTGACTCCGACTTCGTAGTTGATGGAATGTTCCGAATCAAGATTCAGGCTCGGTACGCTCTTGCCGTCTTGCAGAACATTAGGATTATTGGCCATCAAATCGTCAAGATTGGGAGCACGGAACCCCTCTGAAATGGAACCGACCAGATGAATATTGGAATTAAGCTCATAAACCAGCCCCACTTGCCCAATCCAGTCATGGTAGTTGGTATCAACATCAACAGGAATGCCATCGATCAGCGGAGTGCCTGACGTTTCGACCGTCTCATAGCGTATGCCGGCCGTCGCATCGAGACGATCTGTTAATGGTACATCCCAGTTGAAAAATGCGCCGATTCTTTCGTACCAGGCAGCGTCCGGGATGATTGGACCTCTGGCAGTCCCGCTAAACGCGGAATCGACTGCGTCATGATACCAATCGACCCCGCTCGACAACTTTCCGTATTCATCCAGATCCTTAACAGCAACCAGGTTGATACCGACCGTTTCGACATCGGTCTCCTGTGTCCGAACTGTGGGGACACCACGTAACAGGGACTCTCTTTGTCGATGATAGGAGGCGGTAGCGGTTAACGCGTCGATCCAGTCTACTGGCTCGAGTGCTTCGTAACGGATATAGGTCAGATCACGTTGTTGGGGATCGAAAAACCGAGCCTTTCCCAGCGTATTACTCATATCTAAATCACCGGGAAAACCAGGGAATCGATCACTTCGTGGTAGATCCTGCTGCTCCAAGTGCTGTAATGAAATGGTCAACATCTGATTGTAATCGAGCAGATAGCGTACCTTGATGTCGCCAGAATACTGCGAATAGTTGGTACCCGGCTGTCTGCCAAAATCGAATCCCGTATCAAGATCGCGAAAGTTCGAGTAACTACTGCCTCCAAAGATACCTCCACTTCCTACCCAGCCTTCAATATTTATTCTGCTGTACGAGGATACATCTGAAGTGTTAAAGGTCTCGGAAAACTCAGTACTGAAGTAGTTACTCTGGAACTGGCCATATCCGACGTCCGGACCGCGCGTCACCAAATTAATCACACCCCCGATTGCATCCGCCCCCCATAACACCGAACCTTGTCCGCGAATGACTTCAATATGGTCCACCATACCCGGATCGATGGTATTGAAGTATTGATTGGGGCCACGACGGAAAAACGAATTGTTCAATCTAATGCCGTCAACCAGGATCAGTACCTGCTGTCCAGTAAGTCCTCTTACAAACGGTGACGCTTGTCCGGATGCTGTACGTTGCATCATTATTCCGACCTCGTTCTGTAAGGCCTGGAACATGTCAACAGGTTGTTTCTCAATCATTTGTTGTCGAGTAACGCTGGAGCTTGCAGCGGGTGTCTCAAAAAGGGATTTTCGATTGCGCAGAATTCCACTGCTTTGACCAAATGATCCAGCCGACTGACCGAACTGAATATCCGATAGACCTGGATATATTCCAGAACGCTCTGTTGTGTTGAGTGTTGGATCTGAAATACGGTCATTGGGAGGAACAGTATTTGTTCCATCTGGTGAGGAACGCTGGGGAGGAGTTACCTCCACTTCGGGCAACGACGGCACCTGGTTACGTTCTGTTTGCTCGGATGGAGTGGTTGCCTGAAAAGCCAGAACACGCGGGGGATTGTGAGCGCAAGTCGCGATCAGGACCATTACCACAAGTCTGATCTGACTGCGGAACCCCTTGTCAGTCATAGCGATTAAAAATCCTTCATGACCACATGGTATCACTTATTTCAGAAACGATTCATTCCCTTTTCACCCTGTGTAAATCATGGTCACATCACACATGGTGTGAGAAAACAGACAAATAGAGCGACCCACAAGCCACAACCATACGATCTGGCATAATAGGAAAAGGAATCGTTAAGCTGGTCGAAAATAATATCGCTCGAGCTGTATCCACTCAATACCAGTTACCATTGGCCATTTTTCGGACACACACGCGTTCATTCCATGTGTGTATTTTATGAAGCTTCCGATAGACAAGAAGCGAAAGGCTGTCGGTCTGTAATCATCAGGGAAGACGAAAACGAACGGGCAGACGGACTTTCCATTCAACGGGCTTTCCACCCTGGCTGGCAGCGGTAAATTGCCACTGAGAGACTGCGTCAAAAGCAGCCTTGTCCAAGATGGCAAAACCACTACTTTTTACGATTGACAGTAAAGAGACCGTTCCGGATTTTGAGATGGTAATTTGCAATATGACCAGTCCTTCCATCCGACGACGGATTGCGAGTTCCGGGTAGTGTGGTTTCGGATTGTGTACGAATGTTGCTGGCTCCATATCTGCAGCGACAACGGATTGTGCGGGAGGTTCTGCCAAATCCTCGTGTAATGAAGCTTCTGTTTTTCCAGCAAGATTCCTATTCGGAGGTTGCGGAAAAGGATCTGGTTCCAGAGCTTCTGAACGCAGTGGAGGAATGGCCGAGCGAAGCGTGGGAACCTGATGATTGACTGGAATAACTTTCTGAGGTAGTGCGACTGCATACGTCTCGGTTAATTCCAGGACTTTCAGGTGAAAAGGAGGAATCTGAATAAGTGGCCCGTAGTCTGGCTCAGAGATCGTCAAAGCGGTCAATTCAGTGAAAGAGAGGTCCCTGGAGGGAGAGTACTCTTTCAAATCAGATTTCACTTCCATTATTTCCAGGTCCAGAGTCTCGGTTTGGACCTTCTTGTCAAGAAGTGTCGTATTAATACTTGATTGTTTTTCGGCATCGGGAAGATACTCGACCGAAGAAAGGACGGGTACCGTAGCTAAGATCACTATCATGCCACCATGCATCACACAAGACGCGACCAGAGAAATAAAATGATTTATAGACACTGGCTGGAAATTCCTACTGGTACATCGGTCTTCATTACGCAGACCATTCGCTCTGTCGCATTGCGATAACCGGCACACGGTAACTACAGCATACACTTGTAAACAAGGGGGCGTCGATACAGACTCTGTAGCTCTCTGATCTAGCTCACGAATTCCGTTAAGACACGGTTCATCACCACAGGTGTAACAATGACTCAAGCTCGCAACTGATTACTCTTTATTTTAATCACGTGTCGGATCCGTGAACCACAGTATCCCAGAGATACACCAGTGCTTCACGTATCCCGGATACCTTGATTACAGACTATGATGAGACATCACGGTCCCGTTTCATTACAGGACAAGCGTATCCAGTTGCCCGTCTGACCGCAAAACGAACTGCCGAAATCCTTTACAACGGTGGCTTGAGATGACTATCTGATAAGACTTACAATAATAGTCCCTGAGATATGATTTGCAGCTAACCATAATTTTGCAAGGAGGCAAAGCGTGTCATCGACAAACTCGCCAACTTCAGATACAAGCCAGTTTAAGAATGCCACTATAGGACCAGGGGCATTTATAGACCCCGATGTTACAGTTGGGTTTCAATATCATCCCGCCTGTGGAGATACTCGTATTGGCAATCATTGCATCCTGCACAAAGGTACCGTTATATACGGTGATGTCATAATCGGAGATCATTTTCATGCAGCCCATTACGTGGTTATTCGTGCGTTGGTAAAAATGGGTGACTACTGCACGATGTTAAACCATTCGACGATTGAAGGCATCGTACGTCTGGGTACGGGCGTGCGAATCATGACGAACGTGTACATCTCTTCTCGTACCTGGATCGGTGATCACGTTTTCATAGGGCCGGGCGCTACCTTTTTGAACGGCAAGTATCCTGGCAGAAGAGATGCAAACAGACCACCTAGAGGGGCTACGGTTGAAGATGACGTCATGATTGGTGGCGGCACCACCATTTTGCCTGAGATCACGATTGGGGAAAGAAGTTTTGTCGCAGCGGGTGCACTTGTGACCAAAGATGTACCGCCGCGTAGTTTTGTCTCAGGTGTACCCGGTCATATTTCCCCTCTACCCGATGTGTTGGATGAAGCTAATCATCGCAGCCTCACCAAACAGGCTCGTGAGATGTGGCATCCAGAAGGAGATTTTGTCGCAGAATCTCAGTGGCCCGATTATTGGAACGAGAAATTCCGAGAGTTGTAAATAGGCGTCCCCGAGTAAAGCGAGTTCACTCCTGTTCCTGACCTCTCTCAGAGTTTTGTCGTACCATTGATGTCGGTGACATGATACTCGTGTTGGATGTCCAGTGAGTCTCGTTTCCAGAACACGATCTCCAGATGCCAGATGGGAGTCGTGATCAAGTCACGGATCTCTAACCATCGATTCCTGCTGCTTCTGAAATGACGAGAGTAGTGCCTCGAACCTGGCATTATCAATTGGCCCGATCTTTTTTCCAGTCGAAGATTCAGAGAATACCTCTGTCTCGTTCTCAAAAACCTTAAAGTGTAATTTTGTCGTCTGTGCATCAATCAGCTGAGCTTGAAAGTCGAACTTAACTCCCGAGGGAAGGGGAGGAGCTATCCTGGTGATGACTAACTTACGCGTGTTCGGATTCCAATGCCGGTGACTAACGATGGTTATGCCATGCATTACCGTTCGCTGTACAAAAACACCGAGGTCGCTGTCAAAGGTTACTGTCGCCAGAAAATACGTCGTCTCCCCTCGACGACTATTGATCCCGACTATTTCTATTGAGCGCCCCTTTTCCTTCCAGCGAGCCACACTAATCCCTGTCGCTTCGAAGGATGCTGACTTGGGCGAGGCTCCTGCTCCTTCAACTTTCCATTGTCCGGTTCGTCTTTCCAGGAACTTGTGTATCTGCTCCTCGGTAAGGGCAATATTTTCACAGGAGAGGACTGTTGCTTGTTCTGCCACAACTGCCTCGAGGCCTCTTTCGCGTATGGGTGTGTTTTCTTCCGTAAACGGATTGTCCGTATTATCCTGAACGCCACACCCTGAAACCAACAGCAGTATTATTCCTGTCAGACACCTCATCCAGGTCCTCCCTTCCCAACAGCATATCGCTCCGTGTCCGTTCAGCCCCGTACCAAACAAGAGTCCTTTTGGAAGGGAAGTGAGTACCGCACATTTATTCCTGAAGGTTTCGTGACACTCCTGCCTGTGAATACCTGACCGATACCTCGTCTTTAAGTAACCAGTCCCGTATGCCCACGTTGATCCCTAGTCCTCAGAGTACTGCCAAGCACGGTTTCAAGCCGTATTTTTGTCGTTTCCGCGTTTGTTTCCAAACCAGAAAAAACCGCGTTTACACCAGTCACATCATCTAAATCTGTATCTAATTGAAAGGGGAAGTATACTTCCATGCAATATCCAAGTCACCGGTGGTTCGATAACCATCACCAGTGGTACTGAAGATGACACCGATTTTTTTCGAATTGATTCCGTTGGCACCATACGTCTACTTGCCTTTGCGATCAACGGCTCAACAGTCACCCGTGAGTTCGTGAGATTGCAGACCTAACAATGCTCTTGGAAACCCTCGACAAGCTGATTAACGTATGCATTGATCCGTCCCTTATGGAACTACCTTAACAATACCTCGAAAACAGTATGCCATGTTTGCAGGACCACTCACAATCTTCACACTGAATCTCAACATCAACCGTCCTCACCCGGATGGAGACCGGCTGGTGCGTGACGAAATACACCGGTTGCGCCCCGATCTGATTTCGTTTCAGGAGGCCTTGTGGAACGATAACTCTCAGGACCAGGCTCGGCAGATACTCGATGAATTGTCCTACGAGACCGTACATCAATTTGAATTGCAGTCCCCGGACAGACCGTATGGAACGGCGATTGCCAGCCGGTTTCCCATCGTTCGATCGGATCTGATTAAACTGCCCAGCACCAGTCGTGGCCAGGATTTTCCACGAGCTCTCCAGACCGCTGAGATTGAAGTTCCGGAACCTGTGGGGCGTGTGTTGTTGCTGAATCCCAAACCACACTACGAGCCTCACATGGAATTAGAGCGTGAGATGCAAGCCGTAGCGGTCGTCGACTATGTCGACCGGAATGCGGACCCGAACGGCTTTCCCCCACTGATCGCCGGCGACCTGGATGCAACACCCCCTGCGTCAAGCATGCGATTTCTAACGGGACTGCAGTCACTGCATGGCCGAAGCACGTGCTTCATCGATGCCTGGGTAGCTAGCGGAAACACTAACCCGGGACACACCTGGTCATGTGACAATGATTTTACACGGGGTCTGGCCGATCAACTTTTCGGTTTCGAGGAAGTGCGACGTCGAATCGATTACATATTGGTCGGTTCCCCTCTACTGTACAAAGGCTTTGCCCGGATCCAGAAGTGCGAAATCGTTCTCAATCAACCGAAGGGAAAAATGTGGGCCAGCGGTCACTTTGGTCTTTACGCCGAGATTCGGATAACTCCAAATGATTGAAACCGGAGTAGACTTCGTAAAACCTAACTTGCTTTGCTACTGGACCGACAGTCGGAAACATCATTCACAAGAGGTGGAAACAACATGCGACTTCTGTTGACCTGTAGGCGCTGTTGCCGGTTGGGCGTAATGGTTTTACTGATGGCCACACCGGCGTTGGCTGATCCGAAGGTTGTACTCATTGCACCCGACGCGCCCTTGCCTCGCGTCGTGACCGGAAGAAGCCAGCTGGAACAAGACGCAGCGGCCGACTTTTGCCATTATCTTTCACGTGTCACCGGTCAGAAAATCAGTGTTTCCAAGGACATGGGCGATGATAAGGTCATCATCCACATTGGGCGCGACCGATTTGTTGAACAGCATGTGGCAGGAGTACATCAGATTCGTGCCGACGGTTTTGTCATCAAGTGTGTGGATCATGGTGGAAGCCTCCATCTAGTTCTCGCGGGGAATCTGGACCGGGCAGCCCAATGGGCAGTTGAGCGGTTTCTTCGAGATCACTGCGGTGTTCGCTGGCTCTTTCCCGATCCGATCTACGGCGAAGTTGTTCCCAGTCGGACGACCATCACGGTGGATCGCAAGCTCTCGAAGACCTATGAGCCAGACTTTGTCAGCCGCTCCAATAGCGGTATGTACTACTTCACGCCGGGGCGGCGACTGCTTCGTCTAGGGCCTTATGGTAATGGATATGGCGGTCATGCCATTCAGCACATTTTTTCTACAGAGGAGTTTCGAGAGCATCCGGATTGGTTTGCTTATTTTGACGGCAAACGGCAGTGGTGGAATTACGGTAACGGGTGGCAAATCTGCACGACCAATCCTGGTACCGTACGACGTGCCGTCGCATATGTCGACGAGTTCTTCAAACGGAACCCGCATGCTCCGATCGTGTCCATTGGCCAGAATGACGGTAATGGTTGGTGTCAGTGCACCAACTGCACTAAGTTTGTAAATTCATTCAGTCCACCGTATTCATTCAGCGAACGTTGGTTTCACTGGGTAAATCTAGTAGCCCGCGAGGTCGGCCAAAAACACTCCGGGAAATGGATCGAGGCGATGGCTTACAGCAGCACTTCCGAACCACCGCGATTTAAACTCGAACCGAATGTAGCTGTCACCAAAACCTTTGTTCTGGACAGCGAATTCAGGCAGGCGGAACGATGGAAGGATTTCTGCAAGTCGGTCAACCTCTACTCCTATATGTATGGCGCGTCTTTTCTGGGATTCCGCCACTACCCGCATGCTGCACAGCAGTTTTTGAAATGGGGGCACGACGAGTTGGGGGCGCTGGCTCACGTGACGGAGTGTGGGGGTGACTGGACATTCGACGGACCAAAGTATTATTACCTTCAGGCTCTTCAGTGGGACGTGAATGCGGATGTCGATCGCATCATGGATGAGTTTTGTGCAGCCTCCTACGGTAACGCATCCCAGCCAATGCGTGCTTTCTGGGACCGTTTAGAGGAAGTTTACGAACGTCGAAAGCCAGGACCGTATCGCAGAGATCGGAAGGACTGGCTTTTCTATCAATGGGTCTCCTGGTCTACCAGTTCCTATGTTCAACCGAACGACGAATTTCGCGACTACACACTCGATGATGTCGCGTTTTTGGATCGATGTATATCCGAGTCAAGGGAACTGATCGAGGATGAAAGCGCGCGTTTTCGCCTAGAAAGGCTTGCCGACGCCTGGAAGTTTAATCGCAGTTTACTGGTCAGCTATCTCAAGTTTCATGAGGTGTCATTTGACCTGTCTATCGAATCTGAGAACGACTTGCAAACCGCACTGAAACGAGCCAGGAACATCGCTGAATTCCGCCGTGAGCGAGCGCTCAGTCTGGCGAAGATGAGGTCCTACCCGCACATTAATCCACGTATCAGTAAACCGGGTTTCTGGTCATGGGGGTCGGCGATCTCCATTTTTAGTTCTGAGAACACATTGCTGGATGAGTTATGTTCGGCGGTGAGCGTATTTAGGAAGAGAACTGTCGGTCACGACGCCACAGTAAAGTACTGGCAAGACATTTCGAAAAACAACAGTCTGTACGAATCAGCTAGGACGCAACTCAACTTGCTGAGTGATGAAGCAATCTCCAACCGACTGATAAATGGCGGTTTTGAAACCGGGGACCTGAGCGGATGGAACGTTGACCGGGGTCAACTCGACGTGCTCAGTAACCACATACGAACCGGAACTTTTGCTGTCGGATCAACAGTCAACGGCGCTGCCATTCTGTCACAACAAGTTTCGGTTTCCCCACGTGAACGCTATCGTCTGACGGCCTGGGGACAATATCTTAATAAACCTCCGGAACACGCGGTCCCGCTGGAGGCCACCGTCGAATTCCAGGATGGCCAGCAACCCGTCTTCACGGAACCGATTCGATCGGTAATGCAGACGCTTGACGAGACGGCAGGCTGGATTCGCTTACGACTGACTGTTACCGTGCCGCCGCGAGCTGATTCGGCCATCATTAAACTCAAAAGGACCTTTAACGGGAAATCCATGTGGGATGACGTGGTCTTTGAGAGAATCCAACCAGGCCCGGACATCGAGCACGGCACCCTGACCGATCCTTTTGACAAAGAGCACGTGGACTTCACGAAGTGGAGCCGTGTGCCCGGACAGGGTGGCACAGATATTCCACAAAAAGACAACGGCATGCTGAGCATGGGGGGTGATTCAACACACGCCATCGCATCGCTGTCACGTTTCAATGAAATCATTAAATATCGAGGAAGCGACCGCTATCGATTGCGGTTTCGCGCGGCGTCAATTTTATCGAGTATGAATAATCGTCCGAGTATCGTTTCATTCAGCATCACGAACACACGGCAACCAACCACTCGCATGCTGTGGTATCTCTACTTCAGTGACGTAAATCGCAGTCATCCCATGCTCTCATGCTTCAATGTTCAAGCCGGCACCAGCAAGTTCACAAATTCGTGGAATCTCAACCATTTGGAAAAACAGGGTGACGAAATCTGGTGCACCATGTATTTCGACCCGGACGAGGTGACTGTCTTTGCGTCCACGGGCGACCATTTCGATGAGTCCAAGGAATCGCTCGTATGTCGGTACCGGCATGGCATCTCGGATATGACAGCCAACGGATCGGTCTACCTGACACTTTATAACGGAACCTACAGGATAGCCCAATTATCGCTCACTCGCCCAAGCGTGGCGCTGCGTCCGCAATAACACCTAACGGGAAGCCGCCAATGGGCTGTCAAATACTTTGCTGATAGGCCTAAAAACCCTTAAATAATAGGGGGTGCACGATCTTGATATCGTGATAGCATATCAAGGGATGAATAGTGTGAATTCTATAAAACCATGTGTCCGATCAAGACATGTATACATGGAATGGAGCAATGTAAGAATTGTCTGATTACCGGAAAGGGTCAGTATGACTGAACGATGCGAGAATTTTGTAAACGGAAAGCGCGTGGTGTCCTCGAGTACTGACATTCTTGATATCACCAATCCTGCAACAGGAGAGTTGATCAGCACACTTCCACTTACGGTTCCTGGAGAAGTGGATCAATGTGTGGAAAGTGCGCAACAGGCTTTTGGGCAATGGAGCAGAACTCCTGTTTCAGATCGAGCACAGGTGCTATTTCGTTACAAACAAAAACTGGAATCGTCGTTCGATGAGCTTTCTGAACTGGTTGTCAGAGACAACGGGAAAACCCTGGCTGAATCTCGAGGTGAGGTCCGACGCGGTATTGAAGTTGTGGATTATGCGTGTGGGATTACCGCACACATAATGGGCAGTTTTACGGAGAATCTTGCACAAGGCATTGACTGTCACGTCGTCCGTCAACCTCTCGGTGTTGTCGCAGGATTCACACCATTCAATTTCCCTATCATGGTACCGCTCTGGACAATCCCGATAGCCATTGCCTGCGGCAATTCCTATATCTTGAAACCTTCTGAACGGGCCCCACTGGCGGCGCTTCGGTTAGCCGAATTGTTCCATGAGTGCGGCGCTCCGGACGGAACGTTTAATGTGATTCATGGAACTCGATCGGTAGCCGATTGTTTAATGAAACATCCTGGTGTAATGGCGATATCACTTGTTGGGTCCAGTCCTGTAGCCAAGCAAGTGTATATCAACGCGACCGCTGAAAGCAAACGAGTACAGGCTTTGGGGGGCGCTAAAAATGCCCTCATCGTCATGCCGGATGCAGATCTGGATTTTGCGGTAGATTCGATCGGCGCATCCGGATTTGGATGTGCTGGACAAAGATGTCTGGCTGGATCAAATGTTATTGCTGTAGGTAAGGTTGCCGGCCGACTGAAGGAACAGCTTCATGCTCATGCTTCTGCGCTGACTATCGGATCTGGTCTGGACCCGATGACCACTATGGGACCGGTAATAAGTGCCCAGTCCCGGGATCGTGTGGTGAGTTATATCGAAGCCGGGGAACACCAGGGTGCGAACCTTTTACGTGATGGCCGCCAAGACAAAGTTGCCGATCTACCGGACGGGTTCTTCATCGGTCCAACCCTGTTTGAGGTCCCCGATCCTTCTCTCTCTCTGGCATGTGATGAAATTTTTGGTCCGTTGTTAAGTATCCTTTCGGTTCCTGATCTGGATCACGCCATCGAACTGGTTAATGCCAGTTCTTTTGGTAATTCTGCGAGTATCTATACCACTAGCGGATCGTCTGCACGTCAGTTTCAGAGAGAAGTCCAGGCTGGCATGCTGGGAGTTAACCTTGGAGTGCCAGCGCCCACTGCATCATTTCCGTTTGGTGGGTGGAAAGGATCCTTTTTTGGCGACCTCCGAGCCCAGGGGAAAGAAGGGATTGAATTCTATACGCGGCCCAAAGTGATTACTGCACGCTGGGGATAACAAAACCGTCAGCAGCATCCCAACATAACCATTAATCGCGGATTGTTTTTTGAATACACATTCGAACCAACCAGTAACAGCTCATTAGAAAAAGTAAAGCGTCACTGAAAAAGTGATACCGTTCATATTCATTATCCGCAATCAAGATTGCAACGAGAGCTACGTAGATAATATTGCTGAGTACAAATAGGCGTGACAGGGAACCAGGATCAGGATGTCCAGCCTTTACATATGATCTGCCGAAGTCGACGATTCCAAGAATTGTAAATAATGGAATGAGAATGGTTGGCAATGAAAGCCATCCGAACATTCCTAACAACTGATGGAGCAGGTATCCCAATCCCTGTCCCCAGACGGCATACTCGAAAAAACGACTCCAGGTAAGGATTTTTTCCCGATTCTCTCCTACCGCATACTCGCTCCAGGTAGCAGGTGCTTGAAAATAGACAAAAGCACGGAGTGCGTGACGTACCCAGAAAGTCGGATAGTGTTTGGCAATGGTGAAAGCATCCCGTCCAAGATGACGGTAAACTTCGATCAAAGGTTGGTAATTGTAATTGCGTTTTCCTGACGAGCGGCGCTTTTGATCGAGAACAGGGATTCCGGTATCCGGGGAACGAAAACTATCAATCGCTACCTGTTCAATATCTGTACGAATGTAGGGGGAAAGCGTTCCCTGGGAGATCAGTCGTTCCATGGTAGTCTCAGGGATACAGTCACGGGCCGTGCGACTGGGGGCGACATTACTCCATGTGGAAACTGCAAAAACACCGAAAAGAAACCAGTTTTTCAGACACAGTAGAGGAATCAGTCCCGCAGGAATACAGGAGACCATCCAGGAAGTGGTTTGTGAAGCAAGCATATCTGATGGTTGCTGACCAATACGGACTACCCGTGGAAAAATCAGCATGGCACAAAGCCAGAAAAAGTGAAAATAGCCAGTGATAAGAGAAATTGCAGAAATACAGGAACCGTACAACAGGTACGATTTTGGCGAAGGTCGGCACAGCGTGTTATGAAGGCAATAAGTAGCAAGCACAAGTAAAAATGCAACGGGCATCTGGATGTAAAGCCACTTGGACAAGAGTACCAGCGGAGGGCTGACAGAAAGAAAGATACATGCGCCGAGACGCCATGGACGTGATACTCCCCAAGATTCGAGGATCGCTCGAAAAACCAGAATCAGTCCAAGCGCCATGGATGTGTAGGAGAGACTGAACAGGGGATTGTGCCATGTCTCAGGAAACTGAAGGACTAATCCGAGAAAAATGGAAAACAGGGGAGGCTGCACATGCAGGTTCCAAACCGTTTCGGTGAAGTGATTGGCAAGTAGTTCCGGGTCCACATATTGTACGTAGTTCTTTAAGGGGCTGGTAACAGGATCGAACGTGTCAAACCGTATCCCGATCTGGTACCACACCATCTC
>Ga0310344_10001443_pt1 | contig 18162 bp, 39 predicted proteins | sample HC15DNA20200_MG_FD_203801 | JGI IMG/M metagenome (GOLD analysis project Ga0310344, IMG submission 203801) | Marine microbial communities from station ALOHA, North Pacific Subtropical Gyre - HC15-DNA-20-200_MG | ecosystem: Environmental > Aquatic > Marine > Oceanic | place: Pacific Ocean: North... | reverse complement strand
TTCTATGTTTAAGTCCATAACGGAACCTGTCACCGTTGGCCTGGTTTCTGGCCCCACTACCTTTACGTTGGACTTTGCCATCACCCCACTGCTTTCCATAATTACCAGCGGTTGTTCCTACATACATCGGTTGTTTATCTGCATCATAAATCTTGTAAACTCCAGGAGTGTTTGGTACACGTCTGAGGTTTTTCTTAGTGAGTTTATATATTGTTTTTTCTCTTAACCAACCCATAATTAGTATAGAATATAGCCAAATTTAAAATTTAATTTTATTTATGTGGTATTCAAAGGTATATTATGACTGATTATTTCAGTAAATACTACCGCAAAAATAGGGCCAAAATCATTGCCAATTCCAAAAAATATCAATCAAAGAATGAGGAACATGTTAAAAAATATCAACAAGAGTATTATCGTAAGCACCAGGCCGAACTTAAACAGAAACAGCGTAATTACTATAAGAATAACACCAATTATTATAGGGATTATATGAAAAAGTACAATAAGAAAAGATAGATTCGCTACTCCTTTTTCCTATTTCTTTTATATTCACTGGCTTTTTTTCTTATTCCTGTCATTTCTCTTTTTGTCATATTTTCTTTTATGTTTCTTATTAGATCTATACCAATTTCTATTATGAGCCAAGACCCTCTCCCTATATTCTGGGTCCTTGGCATATCTTTCTCTATTTTTCTTTTGTATTGCTTGATTATACTTTAATCTTTCTTCAGGTGTCATTGATTTATATCTTTTATTTTTATATCGCTTTTGTTTCTCTCTAAACTCTTTCCCATTTGGTCCCCAGTTTTTCATATAGTAATACACACGAGAATACTTTCTTTTTTCATCATTCTCAATAGTTTTCAGTTTTTCTATATAGTCATTCTGACTCTGGGTTAATACACAATCATCTCTTGTTATTATCTCCAATGCTTTATTATATCGTCTCATGAGCCTTTCGAATCTTTCAAATGTAGACACGAATGAACTCTTTGATCTACCAAAGGACTTCATTTCACCTCTGATTATTTTTTTCACTACGATCGCATTATCTCTAAATTCCTCTGGTATACAGAAAAATATTTCGTTTCTAAAAGGAAGTGTGTTGTTTACTTTAACTGTTCGTTTTAAATCACATTGCCTTGGGTGTGATCTTAATCTATAGTTACAACAAGGGCATACACCGGCTATTTCTTTAGTCGCAAAATTTGTATCATTACACTGTGTACATCTTTGTATACCATTACCATGCTTTTTGCCACTGAGACTTACAGAAAGTACAATACATGTTATTCCATTACACATTTTTATTCAAGTTCCAACCTCGTGGGTTACCGCTTTTATAGTATGCCTGCTGACATTCCTTTGAGCAGTATTTTGTTTTGTTGTTCACTTGCGTCTTTTTGTATGTTATTTCCATATTACAGTTTTTACACTGTATTTTACCTACATTATGTTTTGCCTTTTCAACTATTTCATGTTCAAGCATATCAAGTGTGTCATTCACAGCATGGCCTATACTTGAAAGCATGTATACATTGAACCCCTTATACGGGCCTATCTTTACTTCTTGCTTGATTACTATTCCTGCTTTTAATAATTTTCTTATATGATAACTAAGTCCTTGGTTTTTTTGCTCCTCTGTGCTTTTCCATCCTGCTGATTGACCTATCATTGTATATGTCAATCCGGATGGGTTTTTTGCTAAATTAGATATTATTTTAATGGTGTCTTTATTTTTTATCGCCTTTAAGATATCAATTGTTAGATTAGATATCATTTACAACCCTCCAGTTTTGTATAATTACAGGTATCATTCTTTTCATTGCTTTCGGTAATCCTAGTTTTTCTATTATTATATCAGCGTCTTTTTCAGGATGTAAATCATTTTTTACCTCATCAACTATTTCTAAAACAAAATCTGCAAAGTTTGGTTTTAGATGTAGATTCTCACAAACACATATTGCATTATGCATTGCGTAATTTTCACTGTCTGTTGTTGGGTTTTCATGGTCTTTCATTTGGGTATTATCCATTATTTGTTTTATTGATTTTCTCGCACATGCTTTACAAATTACAGCATGGTCTTCTATGAATTCTTTTGCGTCAATTTGGGTCCCACATAAATTACAATAAACTCTCATATACAATACACCAATTACTTCTTTATATCTTTTCTGCGATTATCTGATAGTATGAATGAATCATTTGCAAAATATAAACTACGTACGAATTCAGTATAATCACTTAGATGCTCAAATGATATTACAATTCCACGGTCAAGCATATTCACCCAAGTCCATCCATCTGGATCGTGTTCTATCTGTATAATGTCATTTTGGTATGAATCAAATTCATCCATTATTGTTTATCCTTCTTTTTCTTTCGTGCTACAGAACCATGGCCAGTCTCATACCATTCTTCATCTTTTTCTAATTTGTAATAACCTTTACATTTCTGTTCTCTTAATTCTTCACGTCGTTTAGTGTAATTATCCATTATTTTTATCACCATTAATTAATATAGAAAAATCATTCTTTTCGTTACTCCACTTTGATCTACTTTTTCCTGGTCTTATTGAGTTCTGAAAGGCTAATTCATTTTCTCCAAGTCCTTCCAATTTTGTCATCTCATGAATCATCGTATCTTCAGGTGTTAATGCATTCTCCATCACAAACTTCACTGCTTGTTCTGCGGCCTTTTCGTAGTTCCAGGTCCCAGGGCTTCTCCATCTTCCGATCGCACGTCTTACACTAGGGACAGGCACTTTCATTTCTTTAGAGATGTATAGGTAGATATCCTTGGTAAAGTATTCTCGTACATAGTCTCTTGCCTCTCCCAAACTGTAATGATGTGTCTTGTATTCTATAAGGGCCTGGACCAACTGGTCCTCTATTGCGATATACATTCCTACAATCTGTAGGTTTCTTTTGTTAATTCTCATATCATGAGGATTGTATTTTACTGGAGTTCTTGTGCCGTCTGAGTTTACTCTCTCATATCTATACCCATGATCAAATTTTCTTTCCGCCCCCGCGTCATTGAATTCGCTACTTGACAACCTTTCGTCTCTCCCTACGCTTTTCATTCTCCTTGTCTTTGTTCTTTGCCCACCTGGCGCGCTTGCGCTTGTTAATTAAATCACGGTTCTCCTCTCTGTACTGGGCCTGTTTTTTTAATATTGATTTTTTATTATTCTGGTAATCCTGGGCCTGTCTTGTTCGTATCTCTTTTTTATTCTTCTCGTAGTCCCGCTTCCTTCTAGCCTTCTCTCCGGTCTTGTTTTTCTGGTACCAGGCCCGGCGGGCTGCTAGTTTCTCTTCCTTAGTTTTTGTCATTTCGATTCCTCCTCATATTTTTCATTTATGTTATCAATTACTGCACTAGGATTGACTTCACTATTCACATCATACCATGCAAAATCGGTTGTCTCTCCACAATCTCTGCAACTGAATACCCTACAAGCTATTCGCTTTTTATCTGAATGATTTGGGGATGAAATATATTCATCATCATAAGCTTCACCATTGGTCGATGTACATTTAGGACACCTATCACTTTTTTCTGTTAGTTTACATCCTTCATGGGTGAAGTATAAAGAAGTGAAACGAGGTTCAGTCATTTCGATTCCTCCGAGATGATATGTTTAACTTGTGGTGGTACAATTTTATCTAATCTAGTAATCACTCTATCTAGTTCAGAGGTATCTTCACATTCTGTGATTAAGGTTATTACATATTCCTTCATTTCTCTTCATACCATCCAATAGCTTGAAAATCCTCGTTCCATCCAAATCTACATTTTTCGTCTGTGCATTGACAATAACACCAAGCAGTAGATCCGTCAACTCCCCAATCATATATTTGAAACTCTCCTCCACATTTAGGACATGCAGATGGGTTAGGTGGTTTCTGATAATTCTCCTGGAGCCATTTTGCGTAATCAGATGTTTCACTCATTCCTCTTCCTCCGTTAATTCTGCATCATTGGTTTCCTCTACACAACCGTCACACATACCATCTGCGTTAATGCTTGGTACTTTATCCATACATCTTCCACATTCAACAGTCATAATATACCTCTATGTTACAATAATTAAGTTCATCTTGGAGTGTGAAAAACCAACTTTTATGTACATAACGTTTAATTGCGTTGTTTATTATTTCTAGCTCTTTATCATTAAACTGATCAGCATCCATGTACCAGTCACAACCACACGGGCAATTATGTGCAATCTTTTTAATTCTTCCTCTATTGTTATCAGCATTGGAAATCAACCGTGGGTCCTCATCAGCACCATTGTATACTTCACCATACGAAGCTTCTCTGTTATTTCCAATACTGATTTTCTCTAATTGCATAGGGTTACCTTCTGGCCAACAATCAAATTCAGCACTTAATACACGGCCTATCCATATGTGTGCAACCCAATACGCTGATGGATCACCATCACAATCAGGATTATTATGGCATTCACCGCATATTAGATCTTCAGTCATTTCGATCACTCTTTAACAATGAAAGTCCTTCTAATAGTTTAATGATTAAATCACCATTTGTAAAGTCTGTGGCTCCTATAAAATCAATTTTCATATAATCATGATATTCTTTTCTTAGATGAATTACTAATCCTTCTTTTTTAACTATGTATCTTTTTTCAGTAAATACATTTCCTTGAATATATTTACGTCTACCATCGATTTCAGTTATAACGGTATCATTGTTTTTATTATTAATATACTTGTTAATTTTATCCCATTCAATATTATTTATTCTTTCTTTTTGTTCATCTTCTTTTTGTTGTTTAATCGAAGATAGTCTTTCTTTTTCTTTCTTTTCAGCGTTAAGTTTTCTTTTTTTAATTATATCTAAAATTATTTTTGTTGCCTTATCTTTTATTTCAAAATCACTTAATGTGCGACTTGATCCTCCGATTACATACCATCTAATTTTCTTTCCATTTACTACTATCCAGTGATGACTAGTTGCAGACCATGAACCTGGTTCTCTTTGATGAGTTTTTTTATGACTTACTTCAATATTGAAATCTATTTTATCTTTAAATTTTTCATCTAAATATTCAAATACTAATCTAACTAATAATTTTGCTTCTTCATCAATTGAGGCCATTTCTTATCCTTCCTGGAACCCCATACCAAATTCTTCATCTCTCATTTCTTGTAGCCATTCCCTATTCTCTCGTTTTCTATATTCTTTATTAGTTAGACCAGATTCTGCTATTTCTTCACATGTAGGATAGCAATCACCACCACAGTTAGCACATGGTTGTGGTTGTCCTTCAATCACACCACAGTTTTTACATTTATCATCTACCATAACACATTTTCTGTATTGTGGATTGGCACAATCTCTATCGGTCATTTTAGTAATCCTCCACCCAACCCATAGAATTATCCATAGAACCGCCTTCACATTCTGCTTGGTCTGCGCATTCTATACAATATTCTTTACCTTTCATGGCTTTATCTTCATTACAATATACACATATGTCATCTGTCATTTCGATTCTTCCTTACCATAATCTTATAACACTTTAAATGTTCAACAGCCATTTCATATGTATCATAGTCTTCGGATTCTGTATGTGGTCCAACTAACACAACGTATTTTCCATTATCCCATTGTGCTATTACTGGGTATACACCTTTTTTATCTGCGTCATCTACTTTCATTTATAAACTCCAAACGTTCGTTCCACTGTTCAAGATCTTTCTTTGTTATTTTATTATTTATTTTTGATATCTCATATTCTTTATGTGCTAATACTGTATATGAAAAACCATTAACATGTAATCCAACAGGATCATATTCTTGTTCTAATATTTCTTTAGCTTCTGTCTTACTATTAGCAACAACATATCCCATAGGTAATGTTAAGTAATATCTTTTTAGTGTCATTTTCCCCACGGCCTACAAGGTGGTCTAGGTATCAGTATATGCTTGCAATCTTTCTTTCCTTTTGCCTTCTCAATGTCAACCCAAACAGAAGTTTCAAGGTCCCACCATACTTGCTTGTCTGCGAATTTACCTCCATGCCATTGTATGATTCGTGCAAATCCTTGTTTGTCTTTATCTTCTTCGGGAGTAAATGGCAAGAAACTGAATTTGTAATCTTCTGCAATCGCAAATATGAAAGGGAAATATTCTTTATCTTGTTCATAATGTTCACTTTCTTTGGATAACATTTCATCTATATATCCATAATCTTTTAATTTTTTTACTTCATCTTGTATTCTGGTAAGTGTTTTATATAACAACTCCCTTTCCAATTCAGATATTGCAAGTTCTTGCATTAAAGCATCTTTTGTTAGTTTTCCTTCCCATTCCATGAATCGGATGAAATCATTATTACCGAATATTTTCTTGAGGAATCTTATTGTTTCTTTTTTCATTTTCTAATCACACCTATTATTGTTATTATACCACCAGTAATTAATAAAGGAAAAATGGACTTGTAATTTGATTCATCCGCTGCATACATCTGTACTCTCTCATCATAACAACACACCATTTCAGGGTTATGAGTTAGGACCGATGTTGATATTCCATCCCAGTGGTATAGAGATAATGCAGCAGTTATTTCCCATAAAATCATTTTGATTGATGTGCATGTTGTGTTTCCTTCGATATCTGTGTATGCATTAGGACAATCTATTGTAAACTCGGCCAGGGGAAATACAAATATGAATAGGGCCATGATGAATGGTATTAGATAGTATTTTTTCATTTATGGCTCCATGTCATAGTCTTCATCATCTCCATGTGCACGTTGTAAGTGGTCTGGATCTCCATAACCCCCTCCATATTTTTTCCCACATACCTCACAAATCAATATCTCCACCTAACTTCTTAACTAACAACGACAACTTGTAATCAACTTGTTGTAATGTTTCCTTTTTAGGAACTATTTGTTCTTCATAAATATAATACTCAACCATTTCTAACACTTGTTTAGTTTCATCCTCTGTTAAGCAAGTTTCACCTTCTGTCATTCCTCCTCCTCCCATATCAATTTCAACTTTTATTATACAGCCATCCTCATCCTTGTAGCCATAGACGGTATATTCACCATCTCCATAGCCTGATGCAAAAGTAAGACCACCAGCAAGTGCAATACCTTTTGATGTGTCATTACCTTTTGAATAGATATGTTCAACAAACTTTGACCAGCCCTCATCACTTCCATGAATCTCTTTTAGGTCCTTGACATAGCATGGGTCAATTATCATTAAAAGACCAGCATCGACTCCGACAGTTCCGAGTTTGACTTTGGTTAGTTTCAATTTATTTCAATTCCTCCCAATTACTTGTAATAAGTCCTAATATTTTTTCTGCATTTCTTATCTGTTTTGGGATTCTTATGAGTCTTAGATTTTTCTTTTCATAAACTGCATCACGATCATCTATCCATTTTTTCTGTATATACTGAATTTTATCCTTACCAAATCTTGAAAGATCAAGACCTTGAAATGCTAGGGAATGCATAATATTCCACTTAGTTTTTCTAATTTCTGAATATATTTGCTCAGCATTAATTCTTACATCAAGTGCATTATGGTGTTTCACAATTAATGACATATACACTTCTTCAATTAAAGTCGGTGTTGTGTTTCTTTCTGCTCTTGGTTTAATCATTTAGGTATCATCCATGCTTTTTTGAAGTGTTCATCTATTAGTGATTCAATAAAATTCATAACTACATCTGCTTTTTTTCCTTCGGAAGAACGGATCTCATGATCATCATCATCATGATATTCTGTTTTATTCATATCTTCATGGTCGTCTACCATTATATTCCATATGTACCATACATTATCTTCAGTTACTTTCATTTTCTACCCTCCTTCCACTTGGCCGAATAATATCCTTTGAGGTTTTTACCGAATTGATTCAAATTATTATTATACCATTTGGTTCCACAGTGTGGACATTTTATTGTATTTGGATATCGTTGTTCCAACTTTCCAATAACACAGTGGTCACAACATGCGGCGGTCCGGTTGTACCAGGTTGCATTGCATGTATTACATTTAATCCTGGAGTTATCCAGTTTTACGACTACATCGTTTTGACAAGCTGCACAAATCATTGTTCCTCAACTTCATATGTTAAATCAAATGTGTCATCGCATTCGTATTCATCTGTTTCCCACATATCTTGTTCTATTGCCATATTGATAACCATTGTTTTTATTTCTGATACTGATAATTTTTCAATATCTTTCTCATCAGGAATTACTACACAACTACCATTTTCTGATTTTCGTGTAACTACAAATTCTCTTTCAGTCATGTTTGTCTCCGGCCCTTGGAGTTACTTCGTCATTTGCTACTTCGCCTTTACATGCAAGGCATAACCAGGGACAGATTACTCCCTTTTGATTAGTCCAGGCTTGTTTACATCTAGAACATGTTACCATATCATCCATTACCTTATCACCTCGTCATAGATTATCAATGCGTCATACCATACATCTCTTCCTTGTTGAAATGCCTGGGTATGAAACTTTATGTCAATTAAACGGCTTGGTGTGATTAAATGGCTTATACAAAAATCATTTATCTTTTGTTCCAGGATGTCATGATCGTTCATTACAGAAAATATCTTTGTTTTAATCATTATTATCACCATTAATTTTATTAGAAATAAGCTCTTTATTTTTGTACCAGGTCTTTACCTCACTATCAGAATACTGCAAGAATAAACCTAATTTATTCTGTAATGAATCATGTATCCACACATGACAGTTAAAATGTACATACATTATTCTTTCTGGGAAATATGATACATGATGCTTTATCAATTCAAACTCATCTTTTGGTTTATGACATACTCCACATGTATTTCTATTATTAAGAAATTTTGAATCTTCACTTCCTGTGAGAAATGGTGCTATTCCCCAGTTCTCTCCGTTACTCTCTTCGAGTTGTTCAAACGTCTTCAAAAGTCTGACCTCAGCATTTTTACCTTACCTTTGAAAACATCACCTAATACTATAAACATTCTTTCTATATGGCCATTAATGTGTTTACTATCATGATGCCATTCTAAATTCTGCATTATGAATTTATTTATTCTTTCTTTTTTAGTTTGTGGTATTTCACCATCAATTATTTTTTTAGGACATCCCCATTTTGGTGCGGTTTCATCTATTGCTTCAAGTGCTAATCTATATGCCCATGCACCTTCTTCTGTAACCCAGAACATATTAGAACCTATTAGGTTTGTTGAACTACCTCTTGATATCCAGGCTAATTCTATTAGCCTGTCTTTTGCTACAAAATACTGTTCTGGTAGCATTTTAGTTTTATTAAAGATATTTATTTCCATTTTTTACCTTTTTTCCAATACCGTTCCATACCAAATGGATCATTAGAATTCTTAGGATTCGTAAAAGCTCCCATGCCAAAATCTGATGGTTCTCTATTTTGTGCCTTGCCCTTTGATGCCGGTTTTTTGCCCTTACCTAAGTTACTTGTTGCAGTATCATATTTCTGTGCACTTTTACTCAGTCCATTCATTAACTTCATAAATTTAAACATGTAATATCCAAATTTGTTCATTCCCTGAAGATTGGATTTATTGCTTTTGCTTTCTTTTTGTTTTAGTAACTCTTTATTTTTAAGATGAATTAAACCAAAGATTATCTGTACTCCTTCTGAAGTGAGCATTGTTTCGTCATCCGACAATATGCGATGTCGCATGCAGATCTGTCTTGCGTCTTCCCATGTATCTGAATCACCCTTTGGTGCGTATGGAGATAACTCCCATCCAAATACACTATTGGCTAGACGTAGAGAACAATAATCCAACAATTGCCGTCCTAACAATGTCATACGATATATATTTCTGCCAGTATCCATGTCCCAAACTTCTTGCAATAGTTCCAGAGAGATTAATCTTTCTTTAGTTTTGTTTAGATCTGTTAGTTTAGGAGTTTTCACCGTCTCTCTCCAAATCTTTCAAGAGTTCATCAATATCAGTGCTGTCTTTTTTAGGTTCTGATTTCTCAGTCTTTTTAAAAGATGTCACTTTATCTTTGACACTTCTTGTTTTCCTGGTGAGGACGTTGTACTTTTTATTTCTAACAGACATTACAATACCAATTATGGCCAAGGCCATAAAGATCATTCCTACTAACGTTCCAGTATTCATGTCAGTCATATTTATCACCAATAATTATAATAAAAAAAAGATTCTGCAATTTTCTATCGTACTCCTTCCGCATTTAGGTCTGACATACTTTCACTTACTACGTCATCTGGAACTGTTTCGACTTGTGGTTCTGATTGAGTTTTATCAGCTTCGTAAATCTTTTTCAGTACTTCTACTGCTTTCAGTTTCTTTCCTACGTAGCGTATGTTGTCTTCTGCACTAATGATCTTTTGTTGGAGTGCTTCGATATCTTTTTTTGCAGTTTCGATTTGTGTCTTAGATTCTAGTGCTTTTTCCACTAGTCTCTTATGTTCTTGTTCAAGATCTTGTCCAAACATAATTCTAAAAGAAACCCCCTGTATATAAAATTATAATTGTTTTCAATGTAAATTGAACACCTCTCGTGAATACTTGCATGGGCATTTATTACACTTTAATTTGTCAGTATGGCATTTGTTATCGTTCTCAGGAGCCAGACATGTTCCTTCATGTTTAGTTGATACGCCTAATGTTGTTATTCTGTGTTTTATTTTCTCTTTATCTTTATTTAGCTCATCAGCCAATTCCTGGAACTCCATAGTTTGCTCATCTAGGAATATATCCGAGAATCGCACGGCCATGTTAAATGGTATATGGCCTCCGTCTTCTATGTAATCTTTTACTATTCCTATCTCATGAGTTGGAAGCCAATGGTATATGTGTGGAGTTTTTTCTGCTACCTGGATTATATTGTTAAGTACAAATTGTTCTGGTATATCTCCAGAATCAAACCAGCGGAACACGTCTCCTGCTTTAATACCGTAATGTTTGCTTTTCAGTAAATATTCAAAAGCCTCAACCCATCTTGGATGTTTTAGATGTGTGAAGTTTGACCACATGGCCGCCTGGTTTATCTCGTAATGAAATGCTCCTACGACATAACATTTCGAGCATATCGTTCCTGGTATCTTTCGTAGATACGAACCAACGGGGCATGTGTATGCTGAAGTGTTAAATGCTCTTCCTGGCATTTTGCTTGGGTTGGAAAGGGCCTCGTTTCTTGTCCCTCCAACTATCCATTCAGCAGTATGATATGTTAACGGTATATCAAGGCCTACCTGAAATACAGGTGAGTTATAGATCGGTTCTGAAAAAAATTCGGTTATACGTTCCTTTGGGAACATTATGTATTCAAGTATAGGATGCAGAATAATCCCCATTTTGAATATTATTATTTATCATTGTTTCAAAATTACGTTTTTTATTTGCTTCAGATAATATTCTGCGTATACTTGCTCTTGGTATATCTGAATGTCTTTCAATAATAAGTTCATATGCCTTTTTGGTTCTGTTTTTGGAACTGAATAATTTCTTACCAGTTGATGCTTCATATGTTTTGGCCATAGAAAGTAAAATGTTCCAATACTCTGCTTCGACAATCTGTCTTTTGCTATTGCTCATTTTTTATCTCGTCTTCCAAAATTATCCATATTTTGAAGCTTCCAATCTTTCATGTCTTCATCCCAAGCATATGCATCAGGCCATATTTTTTGTGCGATTAAGTTTATTCCCTTACATCTATTACGTACTGTAACTTCTGTTACATTTGCAGCTAATGATATTTTTCTTTGAGTTGTGTCATATACATTTGATTGATCTAAAACTGATGCCACTTTTCCTGCTGTATAAAGACAGGCCGCTGCAAATCCTACTGGGTCCTTACCATGTGTATCCATTGTATTTTCCTCACAATATTCAATTACTTGATTTGCCATTTTGATTACTTTTTCTGAGAGTTGAGGTTCGCATAAAGTTCCTATTTTAGATGTATAGGATCTAGGATTCATTATAGGTAATACTATTTCAAATTCAGTTACAAGCATTCTGTAATTGGCTGATATGTCTTTTTTGTTTACACCGGCTTCCCTTGCAACATCGGTCAGACTTCTCGGTGTTGATGTCTCTCTTACCGCAAGATAAAGACTTGCTGCTATGAGAGTATTTATTGTTCTTCCTCGAATTAACTTTCGTTCAACTGATTCACGATAAATCTCGGCTGCTCTTTCTTTTACATTATCTGGTATTTTTAATTTATTACAAACATTTGCCAGGTCTGTAAAAGCCTTGATAAAGTTTCTAGATTTTGGATTACTGTTCATTGATCTGGAATCCCAGGTCCTCAGCCTATCCATTGTCGATCTCTGATTACTGTTAAGATTCTTACCTTGTGCATCTTTGTTTATTTTACTTATTATAGAACTTGTTGCGCTATCAAAGGATAGATTACTTGAAGCGGGGCCTGTTCTACCTGACCAACCTCCTAGTTCTCTTGATTTCGATTCATCTGTTTCAAGGTCATATGCTTGTTCTACAACTACGTATCCGCATTTACTACAGCATACTTCTTCCTCGAATGTTGTAACGAGTGTTCCGTTACAACGTCCGCATCTGTTTGTTATATTTTCGCTTTGTACCATTTATTATCACTTCATATATTCCGTATACTATGATAGTTAACACAATTCCTTCTACTATATAATTCATCCAAATCATATAGACTGCATTAATTACCAGTAATATTATCAATGTTAATTTAATCAATGAAAGATACACTGAATTCAACTGGATCAACTTTTAACTTAATCTTATTCTTATTTTTTCTTTCCTGGTATAGACTTGTGAATTCATGTTTAGTTAAAGAATACAGAAAGTCTTCTATATCTTCAACAGTATTCATTTGAAAAATATAACGTTCACCGTGTTTTTCTACAAAGTTCTTCATTGAACGACATTGTTCAAGTATCACATCGTATTCAACATTCATAAGACGTATCAATTGACTTAGTTCTTGTTTTTCAGTATAATAGAAATTATTGTCATTCCAACGACTGAGTACTTCATGTGCAGCATCATACATTAAATTCTCAGTTTTGTTTTCAATTTCATTCATGTTGGTAAAAATGTGTCCTTTCTTTAAGAATTCTAAATAATATGTACTTTTAGGATTTGTTAATTCTCTATATGCGAAACGGCCAGTTGCTCTCTTTTTTTCATCATCTGTCATGTCTCTTAGATCGCGTCTATTAAGATGTCCTTTCTCTAAATAATGTATTGCTAATCTTGCTGCACATTTTCTAGATATCTCTGGCAGTGATTTTACCCATTTCAATATCTCGGTTCCATCTGTTATGTTTATTGTATGTTGATGTGAATATGAATTATATATACTTGATAAAGCGCGACCGTCAAATAATTCAATATTTAATTTTTTATTCAGCCATGAAATGACTAAATCACTTTTTAGTTGACTAAATGTCTTTTTAAAGTAACCAGGATTTTTCAAATAGCTTTGATGAAAACGCTTAAGCTGAGAATCTATTTCAGGAATATTTTCTGCTGGAATCTTTGTTTTGAAATCATCTGAAAAATAAAAGTTATCAGGAGACATAATTAATATTGCAAAGTAATTAAAAATTGATACTACTTTTGGTGTTAGTTGTTTTGGTATTATGGCCCAAACTAGTTTACTTTCTTGTTGAATAGGAAAATCTAATTGATCTTCGGTGTAAACACATGTTATTTCTTCAGTTGAAAAATCTGGGTTAATCTTAGAAATTCCATGTTTATGTAATTCAAACGATACAAATAGATCCCAGAAATTTTCTGGCTTCTTACCAAAATAACTGAAATTTGTTTTTATTGGTATTGTTTGTAAAATTGATACAATGTCTTCAGGAAATAAAACATTTGGTAATAATTTTAATCTTTTATCTAAGTTCTTACTGCCTATCATTTTAAATGGTGTTCCTTCTAAATTGTGTCGGTCATACCAATCACTTTCAATCATTTGATAATTACAACCAATTCTCTTATGTTCAACTCTGACATAATAATTACAAGTTGCAGATACGTCATATCTTACTCCTTTCTTTTCAACGTCGATTATTTCCTGTAAAACAGATTCATTGATATTAACCATATCATGTAAAACTGGTGTAAATGCTATTAATGATTTCCAACTAGATGGTTTTTTATCTAGTCTTTGATTTCTAAGATTATAGCATTTATCTTTTATTTCAATATAATCTGTATCATGTCCTGACTGTCGATCATCGCGTGAGTATACTTTTACTATACCTCCTATAGTACCATCTGAATCTGTTACTTCTAATGCTGGTAACTTTATCTTTTTTGCGCGTCTATAGTCTGATGAATATTCGAACAATGATTCTAAAAATGTAAAGTGATCGTCTGTTTGATGTCTTGTTTTTCCTTTTTTTGTATTTATGAACCCAACATTACCAAGTTCGTTATCATCGTGATAATCTTGTATTCCTTTTTCAAGTCTTTCATTTCGTCCTCTTGTAAGAAATATAGTATCATAACTTGTAAGATATGCACTAAGTGTTTGCTGATAATCTTTATGTAGACTACCATAATATGATCTTCTAATTTCATCATTGATTTCTCTTGTATCATCACTCAATATCTCATCTAAGCTTCTGTTATCAGCAAGCCATTTAAAATCACTATTAACCCATTCATTTACTGTTTTGTATTTTACATTCTCTTTTACATAATCTGTAAATAACAATGTAGCTCTATCAAGTAACATTCTAGTATCTGTTTCATTTAACTGGTCTCTGTCTACAGGAGGATGTATCATCCTTTCATTTTTAACATGAAGTATGCAGTGTCCGATATTACCAAGAATGTGATCATAATCAAAAATTCTTTTGCTACTTCCATACGTATCTTTATCATGATGTAAATCTATTGGTACATTAGTGAGATATGTTGTTATTTCTGTGGTTGATGTATCTGGATGTTTGATTATGTAAAATTCTAACATATCATCTTCAAGTTTTAATACATGGCTTGCATCAGTTGTTGTACGTGGAAATAAATTGCTGTATCGTTCCATAAGATCCTGGGTGTATGAACGATTACCAAGAGTAAATGTTCCATCTTGTATTTTTCCATAATCTTCTAGACTACTATCACTCTTATTGCGTATTGTCATATTTGTTGTAACTGGAAAATGACCAGCAATTATTTTTGTTGCATGAACGATTTTATCAATTTCAACTTCAGGTTTTAACGCAATAGTAATTTTGGTCCCCGTGACTTCAAGTGTTCGGTTCTCTATTGGGTCCCAGACCTTTCCCTCACGGCCAATGAAAGCATAATGCTCATCGGTTACTTTGGACCAGGTCTCAAATGTTATCAAGTCAGATAGTTTCAAGAATGAAAATAAACCACATCCATGCTGCCCGGCCCTTGTTCCATCCTTGTTACCGGATTGGCCCAAGTATGTACAAATGTTGTCAAAGTCTTTCCACGGAATCCCCATCCCGTTCATGTCTTGGATTACAATTGTTCTCTCTGCGTAGTCGAATGTTACTTCAACCCATGCCTCATGTCCAGCTTCGAGAACAGGCAGTGCACCATGGCTAAGAGCATTTACAAGTTGTTCCCTGTAAGCACTCTCATCTGAGTGATAGATGTTAGCACCAAACATATGAATGATGAAGGCCATGTCTGCCTTTGTTTCAAGCGCACCGGATTTCTCCCATGGCTTGATTTCGCTTTGGTCAACATTTGTATATGAATCAGATTCGTATTCATTTTTGTCTACTTTCTTGATATCCATTTTTTTGACCATTATTAATTATCAGATAAATGGGCCCTTAAGAATTTCTCATCACATGCTTCGAAAAAAGACTTGATATCTGGATAGAGTTCAACATTGTCTATGAACTCTTCTTCAAACTTTTTTATTGCCTCCTCTTTAGAATCGGCAATTATATACTTTGAAAACATTACGGTGTATTTCAATTTAATACATTAGCCATGTCCAGCCACCCTCCATTGTAATATCCATTCCACGAGAGGTCTTAATTCTGTTTCATATTTTGGGCGGTATCCCCAATTATCTCCTGGAAACCAATTGAGTTTACCTCTTCCAACCAGTGCTGTTTGTTGTATTTGTTTTGCTACACGTATCAGGTCATTAGGGTTCAACTTTGAATCAATGTCAGTGATACTTTTTGGTAAATCCAAAGAGCTCCATTTTGTCAATCCAACATTAAATGTTTCACCTACATTATTTTCAGAAGGTGATTCGTTATAACTACGTAATCTATCTCTAAAAGCATTAAGAAGGTCATTGCTAGTTATTCTTCTAGTCCAATACACTTTACTGATTAAATGGCCTTTTTTTCTGTGCCATTCTTTTATCGGATATTTGAGATAACTATGATCCATGTCATCAAGAAATGTGTGATCTGGGTCCAGTTTTGCCATTTTAAATGGGAAATCCAAATGTAGATTGGTGTCTCCCCATTTGTACAATTCTCTTATACTTTTTTTCGATACCATGTTAATCTCGTTCAATCTCCTTTTTCATTTGGTCTGGAACCTGGTTCCAAAATACGGAATCACCTATATGTTTTTTCGCATCCAAACAGAATTGTACTTTTGACAGTATCTGGTTAGCAGTCTGGCTTATATGAACTATCTCTCCATCCTTTTTCTTTATCTTGGTACTAGTACCATAACGGGCCACCAGACACAAGTACTTGAACTGATAAAGCTGGCCTGAGATATAATCACTAAAGCCATCATTGTTTAAAGGCCCTCTTTCATATCGTTTTATCCAGGAACTTCCTTTTCTATCAACTAGAAATCTTTCATCTACCAGGAATCCCTTTTGTGTCATCACAACTCTTCCTGGTGCTGCTTTAATCATTCCTTCTAGCATTGCAATGTCAACATCTTTTCCATTGTATGCATTAAATAAATCTTCAAAATGATAAACATCATCTTTTTTTAAACTTTTTACTGCTTCTGCTACACGATTACAATCTAGCTTTCTTGTCTGTAAATGATTCTTTCCATCTGATATATTGAATATCATTGGATCATAAGTTTCCTGAATTGAATACTTTCCTTTCTCATAAAGTATTCTTTCATTGTTATATTCTGAGAGTTTTAAGTTATTGTAAACGTTGTTTGGTGTTACGATTGTTTCGTTATCGTCATTTTTGTAAATGATGAAATCCTTTTTCTCCTCAAGTATTTTCAATTATATCATTGTTAATGATATAAAAAAAGGAGATGGTTATCCTCCAGCGACTGGAGATAAACCTGTAATCATTCCGGTTGTTGGGCTTCGTAACACATGTGTGTTTGATGGAACCTGTGTTCCTTCTGCACATTGAAAGAATCCATGACCTGGGATCTCAACTGCAATAGTTGCTAATTCCCTTCGTCTGTATGAAAGTTCTGCTTGTGAAAGTAGACTCTCTACTCGGACTGATTTTTCTGTTTTTTCTGGTAGACTTTCACTTCTTTCGAATTGTAAATCTGCCAAACATTGATCACTTACGTTCATGATATGTATCAATTATAATTATGTAATAAAAATTTTTCTTTATCCTTCATAGTCTCTTTCATCTTCTGTTCTTTTATGGCCACAATCCTGGCATGTCAGTCTGTCCCAGTATATCCACTTGTCTCCGTATCTTATCTTTTCTGGATACCAGTGTTTACACTCAAGGACTTTAACATCCTCAAAGACTACTCGGTATGACGGACAGCCATACCAGGAATGATAGACACCTTCCAAGTCAACACCATAAACCCCTCCTTCCATTGAGTTATCATCTGTAAAATTGGCTTGTTCTGTATCTATTGTGACTCTAATTTTCATTCTATTCTCCTGAATGCGGTTATGACTCTTGGTAATTGATGGGCCCTACCCATTACAAAGTAATAATGTTCATACTTACATTTGGCCGGTTGTATTTCGGGATAATTCATCATGACTGCAATTATTCCTCCTATCTTTGTTATCCTTACTGCTTCAGCCATCCACTCTTTATAGCGTGGCCACTCACAGTCATATATTTGGGCCTCTCCTCCTCTAACAAATCTTTTGAAATATGGCGGGTCTGCAAACACACCGTCAAAAGATTCATCATCTATCTCTTTTAGATTATG
>Ga0310344_10001442_pt1 | contig 18164 bp, 13 predicted proteins | sample HC15DNA20200_MG_FD_203801 | JGI IMG/M metagenome (GOLD analysis project Ga0310344, IMG submission 203801) | Marine microbial communities from station ALOHA, North Pacific Subtropical Gyre - HC15-DNA-20-200_MG | ecosystem: Environmental > Aquatic > Marine > Oceanic | place: Pacific Ocean: North... | reverse complement strand
ACTGGTTAGTCGGGATCAATAGAGGAAGCACTCGCACACACTATCAGAAGAAATATTTTTATCAAGAATGCGGTTGGTCTAGGATCTAATTCGCAAGTTACATCTAATGACTTTCCTCTCTTCTGGCGAGTTGATATAGTAGTTGGTCGCAACTATTTTCGATCAGGGATATAGGCCATGCTACAGAAGCACCAAATTGCGCACTACGAAGAGACGGGCTACCTTGTTGTCGAAGACGTGGTTAAAGGTGAGACACTCAATGAGCTGCGTGGCGTCACCGACGCGTTTCTCGAGCAGGCTCGTTCGGTGAGCACCAGCAACGATGTTTTTGACCTGGCCGAAGACCACACACCAGAGAAGCCAAAGGTAAACCGTATCAGGGAGCCGCATCGTCAGCACCCGGCTTATTCGGCGCTGATGCGGTCCTCAACCGTGCTCGACATCGTTGTTGATCTAATTGGGCCGAATATCCGATTCGACCACTCCAAGCTGAACTGTAAGCCGGTTGACGGCGGCGCCACCATCGAATGGCACCAGGACTGGGCCTTTTACCCCCAGACCAACGACGACATGCTGTCCATTAACGTGATGCTCGATGACTGCAAGGCAGACAGCGGTCCGTTGAGCGTCATTCCCGGGTCCCACATGGGACCGATCTTCGATCACCATCACGATGGCTGGTTCGTTGGCTCGATCAACCCAGCGACGGCCGGTTTCGATTCTTCCTCGGCGGTGGCACTGATCGGGCCCGCAGGCTCCCTTACCGTCCATCACGTGCGTACAGTGCATGGTTCGCCAGAAAGCCAGAGCGGACGACCTCGTTCACTGTTGAATTTGAACTATGCCGCGGCGGACACCTGGCCACTGCTCACACCCGAGAGATCTGTGCCGTTAACAGCAGACCCGGACTCGTTCGAAACCTTAATCGTGCGTGGTGAAGCGACGATCGTACCGCGCCTTGCCAGCGTGCCGGTGCGTTTGCCGGTGCCGGGCGCAATGCTCGGATCGATCTTTCAGCAACAGAAAACGCTCATCGGCCGCTCCTTCGGGGCCGAAGAGTAACGAGGCTTTGTCCTCGGGTCGAAGAGTGGTGGGGTGGCTCCAGCGGATCCTCGCCCTCACCCACATCGAAGATCTCGATCCCTTTGAGCTCGTGTCCGAGGCGAACTCGGTGACGATGCCCAATCCTGGCAGTCACGCGCGGGTCGCTTTTCGAGGTACATCGGTATGAAAAAGGAACTGCATTTTGAGCGCGCTGAATTTGTGGCACGTTTAGCAGCGGTAAAAGAAGAGATGTCCAAACGAGGAATCGACATTTTGCTTCTCTCGGAACCTCCCAACCAAAATTATCTGACCGGCTATAACGCCTATTCGTTCTACACACCACAAATGGTGATCGTGGGCCTCCATCACGACGAGCCCATCTGGATCGGGCGGTTCATGGATCGCGTTTCAGCAGTAAGGACCACCTATCTTGCAGATGACAATATCAGAGCTTACAAAGACGAATATGTCCAGTCGACCGCTGGCTTGTCGGCATACGACGTTATGGCTGATGTTGTAAAGGAACTCGGGGGTCAAAAGACGAAAATTGGCGTGGAGATGGGAGGCTATTACTATTCCGCGCGTGCGCATGCCGATCTTTCCAAAGCACTGCCGCTCGCTGACTTTGTAGACTCGGATTTGTTGGTGAATTGGATTCGAATTGTTAAGAGCCCGGCCGAACTATCTCTCATGCGGCAGGCCGGCAGCATTGCCGATGCGGCGATACAGCGGGCTGTCGATACAATCGAACCCGGTGTCCGCGAATGCGATCTCGCCGCCGCTATCTATCACCAGCAAGTGTCGGGCACGCCTGATTTTGGGGGAAGCTATGATTGCTCGCAGCTGATGCTTGGCGTTGGAGGACGCGCCCTTGAGCCGCATCCCGCATGGACCGACGAGCCGCTACCGGCTTCAACAACGGTCTACATCGAAGTTCATGGAAATCGACTTCGCTACCAGGTCAATCTAGGTCGCACGATTTCGGTCGGACAACCTTCCCCTACCTATCATAAGCTCTCGGACATCGCGGTCGACGCTTTGAATGCGGGACTCGAAAGTGTTCGCCCTGGTCGCAGATGCTCGGAGGTCGATGGCGTTTTCCGGCATACGCTCGCCCGACACGGACTTGAAAAAGAATCGAGGCTCGGTTATTCGATCGGAATTGGTTATCCGCCTGCGGTCGGTGAGCGTACGGCCAGTTTACGCAAGGGAGACGAAACGGTTCTTAAGCCGGGCATGTGTTTCCATATGATGCCTGGTTTGTGGCTGGACGATGTGAGTATCGCTATCACGCAATCCTTCGCGGTCACTGTGAGCGGCCATGAGCCGCTGTGTTCGACGCCACGTATCTTGTTCGTTAAGTAGTCGAGCGAGATCGCGGCTGTTAATATTTTTGTCCTTCGGCTGCAATTCCCCCTGTCACCGGTAGTGTAGAGATAAATACTAGCTAGCGCGATGACCGCATAGTTGACCCGGTCCCGGTGGAGCAATAAGAATCAACTCAGAAAATCTCTCGAAGCCTCTACGAGAATGTCGATACCGACCGGTAATGCCGATTCATCGACATTAAGTTTTGGGTGATGGAGCGGGTAGGGCTCGGTATCGTTCTTGGCACGTACGCCGAGCCGAAACATCGCGCCCGGTAGCGTCTGGGTATAAAACGCGAAGTCCTCGCTGCCCATGCTCCCGACAGGCAGCTCGATAACTTTGTCGGCACCGATCACCCTGGTCGCAGCGCGACGAGTTAACTCATTCACCGATGGATCGTTCTCTAGCACCGGCTCCCCGGAACTGATATCGAGCTCGACGCTCGCCCCGTGAGTGGCGGCAATCGACTTCGCGGTGTTCAAAATGAGTTTGGGAACCGACTCACGCAGTCGTTCGGAGAGCACCCGGGCAGTGCCTTCGATGACGGTTTGTTCGGCAATGATATTTTTCGCAGTGCCGCCGCTTATCTTCCCAAGCGTCAAGACGAATGGCTCCATCGGATCCACTTGCCGACTTGCGATGGACTGAAGGCCCTGCACTATGCCGGCCGCGATGTAGATGCTGTCGACACCGAGATGCGGCCGGGCAGCGTGCGCACTTCGGCCTTTGACCGTTAACGTGAACTCCATACCACCGGCCAGCATCGCGCCATCGCATACACCAATGTAGCCGGCTTCGATATCCGGATCGATATGCAGTGCGAGCGCCGCGTCGGCGTCGTTAAGCACGCCGTCTGCTACTATTGCCCGCCCGCCGAGAGGTTCCGCCTCCTCGGCGGGCTGAAATACGCATCGAACGCTGCCCTGTAATTGATCGCGCATGTCGTGCAGCATCGTCGCTGCTCCCAGTAGCATTGCTGTGTGCGCGTCGTGCCCACAGGCGTGCATGACACCGTCGTTGGCAGAGGCAAAGGTGAGGTCAGGGCGCTCTTCTTGAATGGACAAGGCGTCCATGTCGGCTCGTAACACCAGACGTTTGTCAGCGCTCGCTCCCTCGATGTCGACGACCAATCCCGTTCCTACTACATGCTGAATGTTTTCCAGCCCGGCCCGACGAAGCTCTTGCTCGACCAACTTCTGCGTTGCGTGCTCTTGATTCGACAACTCCGGGTACTGATGAATTTTTCGCCGAATCTCGATCACTTTCGTGGTCAACGGATTGGATACCCTGGCTGGTGGTTTGATCATGGTTTTGGCCTCAAGTAAGTGTCGCAACGAAGGCGTGAAACTAAGTTCGGTTAGTGAATGACTATGAGCTCGCGGGGACTTTTAGTCAGGTTTTCATGTCCGGACTCAGTGACGATAAAGGCCTGGGTAATTGTGACGCCGGTGCCATCAATCCAGAGCCCCCCCATCATGTGGAAAACCATGCCCCTCTTCAGCTCGGTGGTGTCGCCCTTGCGCAGACTGGCGGTGCGCTCGCCCCAGGTCGGCGCATACGCGATGCCGGTTGGATAGCCGAGCCGTGCCTCTTTTTCGAGACCCCACTGCGCGAGAGTGTTTCGCCACGTCGCCTCGATCGTCTCGCACGCCACTCCTGGCTTGACGACATCCAACGCCGAGTCAACCCCATCTGAGACATGTTCGGCGAGGTCGCGATAGGATTGTGGCGGGGTACCGAGATAGAAAGTTCGGCTGATAGGAGCATGGTACCGGTGGCAAACACCTGCCATCTCGATGTTCATAGGGACGTTGTTGCCGAGCTTCTGGTTGTTCCAGGCTGGGTGCGGTTCGTTAGCGCGCACACCGGCGCAAATCAACGGCGCGCCCGAGCTCGGCATACCCCCGTGGTGCTCAGTACCCTTGAGCTGCACTTCGACGATGGCAGAGGCGAGGTCGCACTCGCGCATGTTCGGATGCGCCGCGTTCGCCGCCGCCATGACCATGCGATCGGTTGTCTCGCCAGCCGCTCGCATGTACTCAAGTTCTTGGTCGCTCTTGACGATGCGGACCCAGTTGACCAGTAGCTCGGCGTCTTGGAAACGTGCGTTGGGCAACACCTTTTGCAGCTCGGTGTGGTTGCGGGCGCTGTAGTAGGGAGCACCCATCTCTACCCCGATCGACGCGTTACTCCACCCTTTGTCCGCAATCAGATTGCCGATGAACGTCATCGGGTGGCGCTCGGTCGACTGCACGTAGTGGTCGGGATAGGGCACGATTTGATCAGACGGTAGGTAAGTCGTACTGTGGGCCGTGACGGCGTCCATGAACCGTCCGGTCCAGATCGGTAAATCTAGATCGAGGGCCACGACCACCGCCTGCGCAACGTAGAAGGAATAAGCGTCGTAGCCGGTCAGATAGTACATATTGGCAGGCTCGGTTACGACCAGCACATCGATGTTCTCGGCATCCATGCGCTCCTTCACCGCCGTTAACCGCGCCGCATACTCGGCGCGCTCGAAATGCAGAACGCTCATTCTCGTCACAATGTTTCGGCCCATGGTCCGGGCGCGGTTTTGCAGCGTACCGGAAAGTGCAGTGCGGCATCCTCGAGTCCTGGAATGTCGGGCGACTCTGTCATATCTCGCTTTCTCGGCTGGACTCGGTCAGTAGCCTTGCTTCAAGTCGACTACGTTACGCAGTGGCTTCTTCTCGAGGAATCGCTGCAGGTTGTCGCCGAAGATCTTGAATACGCGTGTGTCGTAGTTGCTCGGGTAACCGGCAGTATGGGGGGTGACGATGACGTTAGGCATCGTCCAAAGTGGACTGTCGGCCGGGAGTGGTTCTTTCTCAAACACGTCGAGCAGGGCTCCCGCGATAGTGCCTGCCCGAAGCGCCTCGACAAGCTCGCTTTCCACAATCACCGAGCCCCGGGCAATATTGATTAGAAACGTGGTGTGGCCCATCAGCCGAATCTGCTCGCGACCAATTAGCCCGGTGGTTTCCGGAACCTGTGGAACGGCAAGGACAACAAAGTCGGAGAGTTGCAGAAGTTCGTCGAGGCCAGTTGGCGGAAAAAGAGTGTCGACGCCTGCGACCGACTGGGTCGCATCTCGTTTCGAGCCGACCACCGTCATCCCGGCGCTTTTAGCACGACCGGCTATGGCTGTGCCAATCGAGCCGAGCCCGACCACGCCGAGCACTCGTTCTGCGAGCGGCGCAACGCCTCGTGCATGCCATTCCTTGCGCGATTGTTCTCGCATGAACCGCGGGAAATCCCAGTGCATCATTGTTATACCCGCCATTACGTAGTCTGCGATGATTTCGCCATGCATACCACGCGCACTGGTAACGATGAGGTCGCCGATACGGTCGCGGATCGGAAAGATCGAGTCGACGCCCGCGTTGGTACTCTGAAACCAGTGTAGCCGACGCGCCTTGTCAAAGACTTCGACGGGAAAATGTTGGGCTAGGAGAACGTCTGCCTCTCCCACGTGACGATCGAGCGACGCCGCATCGTTGGCGCTAAAGACGCGCAGAGCGGGGAAGCGTTCTCGGATCAACGCCGTATAGCGTTCGTCTGGTTGAGGCCCGGGAAAGTAGACAAGGACAGTGACGTCATCGTCAGAGGCAATCGTGGAGGGGAGCGTCATGGCTAGCTTATCCTTTGTGCATTTACCGACGATCGTTTCTAGTCTACCATAGAGTACGGCGTAGCCACGCTATGCGACAAGTTGGTACAGATCGGGGGCGAAGGCTGCCGGCCATGGCCGGCACGTCATTTTCTAAGTGGCCCCGGCTCACTTTGCCAAGGAAACTGTTACAGAAAATCCTGAGCTGATTAATGATCAACGAAGAAGATTCGCTCCAGCGTAGCGCACGGCAATCAATGGCGCCCAACCGACAGTTCGACAGGGAGACCGAGGGATGAGCGACACCGAGCTTTGTTATCTCTCGGCAACCGAGGCGGTCGCACGCTTCAGGCGGCACGAGCTGTCGCCGGTCGAGCTAATGCAAGCGCTCATCGCACGGGCGGAAGCGGTCGAGCCGAAGGTGAATGCCTTCGCTGACACCTATTTTGATGAGGCGCTGACAAAGGCGAGTCGCGCTGAGGCCAAGTACATGAAGGGGCGTACCCGTGCGCTCGAGGGCCTGCCGCTCGCGGTCAAGGACCTAACCGCGGTCAAGGGCCGTGTGACCACCAAGGGTTCCTTGGTCTACAAGGACAGCGTTGACGACCATACCAATCCTGCTGTTGAGCGTCTGTTGCAGGCTGGCGCTATCCTCCATGCCCGATCGACGACTCCAGAATTCGGTAACAACTGGGTAACCACCTCTCGGTTGCACGGTACGACACGCAACCCATGGGATGATCGCTACACCTGCGGCGGTTCATCGGGCGGTTCGGCGGCGGCGCTGGCGGCCGGTACCACGACGTTGGCCACCGGATCGGACAACGCCGGGTCGCTACGCGTGCCGGCGGCCTGCTGCGGTATCATCGGCTACCGAGCACCGCATGGTCGGATTCCTTCGGACCCGCCCTTTAATCTGGAAATGTACAGTGCTGTGGGGCCAATGACGCGCACGGTCGCCGATTGCGCACTGATGCAGAACGTCATGGCCGGCCCGCACTCGCTGGACAACGCGGCGATTCGGCCCAAATTGCGTATCCCCCAAAGACTGGGGGGGATCGAAGGCTGGCGCATCGCTTATTCCCTCGACCTCGGCTTCCGCGAGGTCGCACCCGAGGTCAAGTCATTGACGCTGGCCGCGCTTGATGCACTTCGCAGCGAGGGGGCCGAAATCGAAGAGGTCGAGCTCGGTTGGACCGAGCAGCTTACTGGTGTGACGAGGCGCTATTTGGGGTTGGTTTCTAGTGGTTCACCAACCCGAGATTTCGGCGACCAGGCGAACCTGCTCTGCGACTACACGCACTATTACCTTCAGAACCGTCCTGCGGTCTCGGGCAGGGCGCTTTACGAGGCTTTCGAGCTTGCCAACGAAATGCAGTCGACCCTTGGCCCCATTCTTGAACGCTGCCACGCTTTCATCTGCCCAACCAACGCGACCCAGGCGGTACCCGCTGAGCTGAAACCGTGGGATACGGGCTTAACCATCAACGGCGAGTTTGTGAATCCCAACTACGGCTGGGTGCTGACCCACCCTTTCAACATGTTAGGCCGATTGCCAGTTCTAGCTGTGCCGTCCGGTATCGACAAGAATGGCTTGCCCAGTGGTATTCAGATCGTTGCTCGCGCTTTCGACGATGTGCGTGCCTACCGCGTCGCTTCGGCGCTTGAACGCGTCCGTCCCTGGCTCGACACACCGGAACGCCGGCCGAGCATCTGCGGTGTTTGATACACAGGTTGGTGAGCCTCTCTTTCCGGAGATATGCTGCCAGTCAACGTCAATGACCAAGGCGACCGATGCCAGAGATGATCTAGGGCCGGTCCACACTCGTTTTCTATCCTATTCCAAGAATATCGTCGAACTTGTAAAGGATAAAAGTGCCAAAGGCGTCAATCTCATCGCGTTTGCAGCCAAATATCCAACGAATGCCGATATAACTATCCAGTCGCCAACTTTCAGAAAGCGAAAAATCAGCTGATGGATCGAGCCCCTCCCAAGTCGGCCGAAGTGGTTATTGTAGGGGGTGGCGTCATAGGCAGTAGCATCGCTTATCACCTGACCAAGCTTGGCGTGACAGACATAGTTCTTTTAGAGCGCGGCAAGCTTACTTCCGGCACGACCTGGCATGCAGCCGGCCTAATTATGCAACTTCGGTCGAGCCACACCTTGACCGAACTTTCCCGATACAACGTGCAGCTCTACCGATGTTTGGAGACAGAGACAGGACAAGCGACGGGAATCAAGCAGAACGGTACCCTGAGTGTGGCACGCACCAAGGAGCGCATGCATGAGACCAAGCGGTTAGCCACGATCGCCAAGAGCTACGATATCGAGGCACATATAATCGGGCCGAAAGAGGCGAACGACCTTTACCCGGCGATGAACCAGGAGATTATCGAAGGGGCGATCTATATTCCGAAGGACTGCCAGACCAACCCAGTCGACACCACCATGTCTCTGATCGCCGGGGCCAAGCAGCGTGGCACAAAGGTGTTCGAAGACATGCCCGTCACTGGCCTCCAGTCGCTTGCATCTCGGAATTATCGAGTGAAGACGCCCTCGGGCGAAATCAAATGCCAAACTCTGATCCTTTGTGCCGGGCTGTGGACTCGCGATCTAGCTGCGCAGTTGGGAATCCATGTGCCGCTTTATCCTTGCGAGCACATGTACGTGGTCACGGAACCACTCGACTTCGTCGAGCCGACTCTGCCGGTACTCCGAGATCCCGACGGTTACGTGTACATCAAGGAAGATGCGGGCAAGCTGCTCGTGGGCTCCTTCGAGCCGGAAGGCAAGCCCTTACCCATGGAAAAGTTGCCCTCCGACGCGCAATTCATCGAGTTGCAGGAGGATTGGGGCCATTTCCAGCTGCCCTTCACTAAGGCGATGGAAATCCTACCGCCTCTAGAACATGCCGGCATTGGAAGGTTTTTAAATGGCCCCGAGAGCTTCACGCCGGATTTGCTATTCATGCTCGGCGAAGCGCCGAGATGTCCGAATTGTTTCATCGCCTCCGGGTTCAACTCGGAAGGCGTTGAGTTCGCCCCCGCTGCAGGCCGAGCGCTCGCCGAATGGATCGTTGAAGGCGGCCCGACCATGGACCTGACCATGGTCGATATCGCCCGGTTCGCTCCGTTTCAGACCAACCGGAGCTACCTTCATAATAGGGCCGGTGAATCTGTCGGGTTGCACTACAAGATGCATTGGCCCCACAAGCAGCGTGAGGCCTCCCGGCCGGTGCGGAAAAGCCCGATCCATGATCGCCTCGCGGCGCGAAACGCTTGCTTCGGCGAGGCTATGGGCTGGGAACGCCCCCTGTGGTTCGCGCCGGAAGGCGTCGACGCGACGAATATCTACTCGTATCATAATCCAAACTGGTTCGTATACACGGCCGAAGAGTGCCGAGCTGCTCGAGAAGGGGTTGTCGTTTTTGATCAGACTTCATTCGGCAAACATCTGATCCAGGGACGTCACGCCTGCGCATTCCTCCAAAGGGTATGCGCAGGTGACGTGGACACTCCGGTGGGTAAGCTAGTGTACACCCAGATGCTGAACCGTCGCGGCGGCATCGAAACCGACATTACCGTTAACCGTCTCGGTGAGGACCGTTATCTAATTGTCTCGTCAGCGACGACGCACGCCCGCGACAAGGTCTGGATTGAAAAGCACATGACTCGAGAAGAGCACGTGACCCTGGTGGATGTCACTTCCGCCTATTCCGTGCTCTCGGTGCAGGGACCAACATCGCGGGAACTGTTGGGCCGGATCATCGACGCCGATCTCTCCAACGAGGCGTTTCCTTTCGCGACTTCGCAGGAGATAGATATTGGGTATGCGCGCGCGATCGCCAACCGACTGACATATATCGGAGAATTGGGATGGGAGCTCCATATCCCGAGCGAATTCACCCAGTGTGTGTTCGACGCATTATGTGAAGCCGGCCAGTCGTTGGGCCTGCGCCAGGCCGGATATCACGCCCTGGAACATCTCCGTTCTGAGCGCGCCTATCGCGAGTACGGGCTCGATCTCACCCCAGAGGACACTCCGTATGAGGCAGGCTTGGGTTTCACTGTCTCGTTGGACAAGCCTGGCGGCTTCATCGGGTGCGAGGCGATTGCGGCGCAACTTGGAAAGCCACTCAACAAGCGTCTGGTGATGTTCAAGATGACTGATCCCGAGCCAGTCTTGTTCCACGATGAGGTCATCCGACTGGACGGCGAGATTGTTGGATATATTAGTTCGGGTGCCTACGGGTTCACGCTTGGATGTTCGGTCGGCATGGGTTACGTCCATCACCCGGAGGGCGTCACCAAGGACCTTGTGGAGAACGGTGACTTCGAGATCGAAATCGCTTGCGAGCGATATCCCACCGAAGCCGCACTTCGCGGATTCTACGATCCGACGAGCGAACGGGTGAAAATGTAGTTGGTATCCGCGTCTACTGTAAATTACAGGAAGCAGCCGAGATTTGAGACCCTAGTAAATCGGTGGTAGGATTTGTGTTAAGAAACCACTAAGGAGGGTTGAATATGAGAATGCTAAGAATTTTTATTGCGTCGGTTGTCGTCTCGATGCTGTCGATAACGCTAGTTCATGCGTCAAGCGGAACATTCCGACAATCCCATTACGGCGGATTTAAAGGGTTAGACCTTGATCCAGCTTCCGAGAATCGGTTCTGGCAAGTCACCGAGAAGACGATGAGCCGCTTGATTCGGCCCGGCGACGGTGGAAAACCGGCTCCGGACCTTGCGACAGAGTGGTCGTCAAACGACGACACAACCGAATGGGTCTTGAAGTTGCGTGAAGGGGTCAAATTCCATGACGGATCCGACTTTGACGCAGCCGACGTGATTTATACGTTTACTCATGTCAAAGATCCCGAATTTGATTCGACAGCCGCAGCAGTCATCAAAATGGTCGACACCATGGAAGCCGTCGACCCGTTTACCCTCAAGCTGACGCTCAGCGCGCCGTACCCGGACCTCGGGTTAGCGCTGCAAGATTATCGTTTACGGATAATTCCGGAAGGTTCGGCGGATACTATTTCAACGACGGGAATCGGAACCGGCCCCTTTATGCTGGATACGTACGATCCTGATGGGACAACCGTTCTGAAAGCGAATCCCGACTATTGGGAGGGCTCGCCCGGTGTCGAGATCATCGAGATCATCGCCATCGTGGATGCGAATGCGCGCGTCCAAGCATTGCAAACCGGTCAAATCGATATGCTTGGCTGGAGTGATATGACTGGGGAAGCCCGACGACTCTTCGAGAACAACTCAGATTACAAGATGCTAACCGTTGAAACAGGTGCTTGGACGGGCATTAACTTCATGACAGACGCCGAGCCCTTTACCGACCCCCGCGTTCGTAAGGCGCTGCGAATCGCAACCGATCGTCAGGCCCTGATTGACCTTATTCTCGGCCCCGGTAACGGCACTGTAGCGTGTGATCAGCCGGTGTGGACGGGCGATCAATATTGGACGCAAATCGATTGCCCGCAGCAGATCGACGAAGCCAAGCGGTTGCTCGCCGAAGCCGGCTATCCCGACGGCATCGAATTCGATATCAATAGCAGCAACATTGAATCCTATTTCATACCGCTGGCGGAAGCCTATCAGCAACAAGTCGCGGAGGCGGGGATCAAGGCCAACATTGTGGTAGCCCCAGCGGAAGGATATTGGTCGGAGGTCTGGTTGAAGCTGCCAACCGCGCAAACGAGGTGGGGCCAAAACCCTGCTGACAAGATTTTAAATGCAGACTTCCGGAGCACCGCGGCCTGGAACGAAACCCGTTTCAACGATCCGGAGTTCGACTCTTTGCTGGATCAGGCGGGGCAGGAGCCCGACTTCGGGAAACGCAAGGCTCTGTACGGTCAACTGCAGCGGATAATTTTCGAGACGGGTGGAAATTTCATCCCCTTTCATATGAACCAGGCCATTGCTGTGACCGCCAGAGTTTCTGGGATGCAAGCGACGGTTGGAGATGCGGTCCGCTACCACCTCATAACCGTGAGCGACTAAACGACACAGGTCATACTTTTGGAGACCAATCTTATGTAAATGCCACGTCGCTTTGGCCCGGGCCTTTGGCCCGGGCTCGCGGCTGGATAGAAGACGAAAGTCCTGGTGAAAGGTTTCTGCTCAAACCTGGATAACCGTCGACTGCACTACTGGATATGTTGCCGAAAACCGAGACGGGCCTGTCGAATTAATGCTTCGCGGGTGACAGCACCCGGTGAAGCATCCACAGCTCACTACTCGGAACGGGTTATTGGAGTGACCGGGGTTGCTCGGTGTTTACATCATTCTGAGCCGTGAACAGGAGTCGAAATGGTTAGGTTGATTGCCCGCAGGTTGGTGCTTGGGGTTATAACGATCATGCTTGTTTCGGGTGTTATCTTCGCGGGGCTCGAGTTGCTGCCCGGCGACGCTTGTACCGCCTATTTGGGTCAGGCGGCCCAGGGAAAGAGGCTGGATAATTGCCGCCAGGATTTTGGCCTCAAACGTCCCCCGATGACACGCTACGTCGAATGGATCGGAGGCGCAGTTCGAGGCGATTTTGGCATCTCGCCCAAGGGTAAAAAACCTGTCTCCGAAACGGTCAGTAACCGTTTTCGTAACACGATCATCCTCGGCGCTACCGCATCGCTGTTGGGGATTCCGCTCGCCATCTTGCTCGGGATCATCGCGGCCCTCTGGCGGGACCGCGCCCCCGACCTATGGGTATCCGCCACGGCGATATTCGCCATGACGATCCCGGAGTTTGTGACTGCCACCGTCTTAATCTTAATTTTCAGCGTATGGCTCGGATGGCTCCCTGGAATCGTAGTGACCCAACCCGACGCGCCGCTGCTCGAGTTCTTATCGGATATCATTCTGCCGATCATCGCGCTCGCCCTTATCATGACGGCGCACATATTGCGCATGGTTCGCACCAGCGTGATCGACGTGATGGCCAGCGACTACGTCCAGATGGCGCAATTGAAGGGTGTTCCTTATTGGCAGAGGGTATTCAGGCACGTGTTACCGAACGCCCTGTTGCCGACCATCAATCTCGTCGCCTTGATGATTGCATGGTTATTGTCTGGCACCGTAGTCATTGAGGTGGTGTTCAACTATCCCGGGCTCGGTCGATTGATGATCCAGGCCATCTTCTTCCGTGACCTTGTGACAGTACAGGCAATTGCCCTGATCTTGGCGGCGCTATATATCGGCCTGAACCTCTTCGCTGACTTGTTGACGTTTGTAGCCAATCCACGACTTAGAACGATGCGGTCGAGACAACCTTGATGACGACGACAAACATAAAGCACGTTCAAAAGAAGAGTGCGCTCGCTAGGCCACTGGCTGTCCTCTTGGCGGTGGCCTCTCGGCCTTCTGGCCTCGTGGGTCTCATTCTCGTTACTTTCCATCTCCTCTTGGCAGTCGTGTCTCCTGCAATCACGCCCTACGATTTCAAAGAGATGAGCCCACAGCTCACCCTCGTTGGACCCTCCTTCGAGCACTGGTTCGGCACCGATAACCTTGGACGCGATGTGTTCACGCGCACCATGCTTGGGGGGCGACAGGCGTTACTCGTGACAACTATTGGCACGGTCTTTGCTATCACCTGGGGAGGATTGCTGGGGGTTTTACTTGGCCTCGTTGGCGGACGGCTCGACGAGCTCCTGATGCGTCTCGTCGATGCTTTTCTTTGCTTGCCATGGATTCTAGTCTTGCTCTTGATCGTTGTCATAGTCGGTTTCGGCCCCAGTGTGATGATTCTTACCTTGGGTTTTTTCTTCGGCGTCCCGGTTATACGGATGGCGCGCGCGGCGACGCACGATGTGGTGGCTCTCGACTTCGTGACAGCTGCTCGAGCGCGAGGCGAAAGTCGGTCCACAATTGTTGGGCGGGAACTTTTGCCGAACGTGCTAGACGTTCTGCTGGTCGAAGGCGCCATGCGATGGTCATGGATGTTGCTAACGTTCAGCTCGTTATCATTTCTTGGGTTTGGTGTGGCGCCGCCGACGCCAGACTGGGGTCTGATGATTTCTAATGCGCGAGGCTACATTTCGATCGCGTGGTGGGCGGCGCTGGCACCCATTGTGGCGCTTAGCTCGCTGATCATCGGGATCAATATGTTTTCCGACGCACTGGCCAAGGCCTTGGGTATCGATCGCGCCCAAAAGGCCCCAGTCTAGCGATGGGTGAATCGCTAGTCCAAGTAAGGAACTTGGGTATAGGCTTCACCAGCCAGGCGGGAGCCACACTGCCAATACTGCAAAACATCGAGCTGGCGATTGGCGAGGGCGAGACAATTGGGTTGGTTGGCGAGTCAGGATGCGGCAAGAGCACTCTGGCCTTGGCCATGATGGGTTATCTGAAGAGTGGCCTCCAGGTCTTGAAGGGCGGATCCCTTTTTCGTGGGGTTAACGTATTCGACATGAATGAACGGGCTCTCGAGGACATCCGTGGCGGTAATCTTGCCCTGATTCCACAGAATGCCGGTCAGTCATTGACGCCGACTTCGAGGATCGGTCGGCAGATTGGCGAGTCGGTAAAATTACATACCATGCTCGCGAAAGACCAGCGGCGTGAACGCGTTATCGAATTGTTGTCTCACGTACGTTTGCCCCAACCGGAGGACATGTTGGAGCGCTATCCCCACGAGCTCTCAGGCGGTCAGCAACAACGTGTCGCTATCGCTATGGCGTTGGCGGGCGAGCCCGAAGTTCTGTTGCTCGACGAGCCCACGACCGGTCTTGACGTCACCACTCAAGCCCATATCCTCGAGTTGTTGCGCGAGTTGGCGGCTGAGACCGGGACTGCGATGATCTATGTTAGCCACGACCTGGGCGCCATCGCGCGAGTTAGCGATCGCATAGTCGTCATGTATGCAGGAGAACTCGTGCTCGAGGGTCCGGCGCGTCGGGTGTTGAAGCAGCCGGTCCATCCCTATGCCCGTGGGCTGCTCTTGTCGATTCCCAGGTTGAAGGAGTCGGTTGTGCCTACCTCGATGCCGGGTCGACCTCCGTCTCCCGGAAGGGCAGGCCAAGGATGCGGCTTTGCCGATCGTTGTCCAATGGCGGTGCAACGCTGCCACGACGAAAAACCTTTACTTGAGCCGACGGCCTCACGAGAACTTGTGCGCTGCCATTTCCACGAACGGGTGGAGCTGCTCTCGCCAGCGGAACCGCCGCGTCGGCCCAACCGGGCAAACGTTGACGAATTGGACAGCATCCTTCGACTCGATGACGTGGCTATCAGCTATGACAAGCCCGGGATTGTTGATCAGATTCTGGGCCGGCAACCCAACGTGACGCCAACCGTTGACAAGATCGATTTGACCGTTCGCAGAGGAGAGACCGTCGGTGTGGTCGGCGAATCCGGAAGCGGCAAGTCGACGATCCTTCGGGCCATCGCCGGTCTTTTGCCACCGAGAAGCGGAACCATCACTTACGAGGAGGACGAAAGTCTGAACACCTCGGTCGACAAGCGAGCGAAGGACCTGTTGAGACGAGTTCAGCTTATCTTCCAGAATCCGGATGCCTCTCTCAACCCCCGGCACACGGTGGCGCAAATCTTAGCGCAACCGCTGAGGCTCTATTTTGGACTTGGCAACGATCAATTGCGAGAGCGCAGCGTGGCGTTACTCGAGCGGGTGCGCCTTGGCGCAGATTATCTAGAGCGCCTGCCGAGCCAGCTGTCCGGAGGGGAAAAACAGCGGATCGCGGTAGCGCGCGCCTTTGCCGCCGAACCCGATCTGGTTCTGTGCGACGAGGTGACATCGGCACTGGATGTATCGGTTCAAGCCGCAGTTCTAGATCTGTTGACGCAACTCCAAGCCGATCGGGGAACAACCTATATTTTTGTCTCGCATGACCTGGCCGTGGTACGAGCCATAGCTGATCGCGTGGCCGTCCTCTATCAGGGGAGGCTCTGCGAGATAGGCCCATCCGAAAACGTCTATCGCTTTCCCTCCCAGCCCTACACAGAAGTGTTGCTCGGTGCGGTACTCGAGCCCGATCCTGACACGAGGCCGGCACTCGTGGCCGAGGATGTGGCGGACCTGTTCCCTCCGGATAAGGGGTGTCCTTTCCAGCGCCGCTGCCCCCGGCGTATCGGTGACATCTGTGACAACGAGACGCCACCATGGCAGCCGACAGAGTTGGGGCATGCGATCCGCTGCCATATTCCACTGGCTGAGCTGCATCGCAGGCAGGAGCAGTCGGCGAACACCGCCGCTGAGAAGTTGGAGGTTAGCACATGAGTCGTGATAGGGGCGATATCCGTATCCGGCTGCTGGAGCCCAGCGGTCCACCGGAGAAAGATCTGCTCGCGCAGAACCTGACTGCCTTGAGGGAAGTGGGCCTCGTGGTGGATTACCAGCCCTACGATGTCGATTCTGGCGAACACGTCAGCGCAAGTGGAATCGCGGATCGGCTGAGACAACTGCGTGAGGGCCTGGCCGGCGATGGCTGCGACTACCTGGTGGCAACGTGTGGGGGTAATGGCGCCAGTGACTTGTTGAGTCGGCTCGATTGGGGTGAACTGGAGCGTGTGTCACCGCGACCGCTGGTGGGCATTTCTGACGTGAGCGCCCTTCAGTCGGCGCTCTATACCCGACTCGGGTGGCCTGCGCTATACGCGAACACGCCGGGTTCAGAGTTGTGGACGCACACCGATATCGAGCGGTTGTTGCCACTACTGGTGAGTGGTCGGCCCTGGTCCGGGTCGATTTCTGTGCAGCCCTTGGATAAGGTTTCGGCAGAGGGTGTAACGGGGACCCTTTATGGGGGCTGCTTGAGTGTGATCACAAGATTGATCGGTACTCCGTATATGCCAGAGTCACTGGCGGGCCACCTGCTATTTTTTGAGGATGCCTGGGAGTACGAAACTCGGCTTCTGGCTGCCTGGAACCAATTTCTAGACAGTGGGTTGCTTATAGGTGTCACGGCGGTGGTCTTCGGTCGTTTTACCGAGCTGCTGGGTGAGCAAAGCGAAGATTGGCTGAGGCATAAGATCGCAGAGCGCACCGGGTGCCCGGTTTACTATTCACCCGATTTCGGCCACGTCGCCGCTAGCTACCCGCTGGCTCTGGGTGCTTCAGCCCGGATTGTTTCTGACCAGCTGCAGTGGTCGCTCGACTGAGGCCGACCGGTTCGCTTTCTTGTGTTGACCCGAGCCGGAAAGTGCTTGCGACAGGTGGGCCGGCCGGCTAGCTAGTCGAACGCAATCTCGAGATACTTCGCAGCTTAATCCAAGTGCTTCCCCCACCCTCAGATTCTTCGCCAACACTACCCTTTATAGAAAAACTTTGTTCTTTAGGAAGTTTAGTCATCCATCGTTGCCACATAGTCTGGAAGTGTTAAATGGACTAGATAAAGTAGAATAGCGGGGCAAGCTAATATTTCAGGGATACCGACTTTCCGAAGCCTCACTTGTTGCTCCATTTGAGCGCCGCTTGTTGTCTTTTGGAGTATTGTTGTATTTCAGGATTAACCTGATGCGTTAGCATGGGCTGGCATCGGTCTATTTGTTGGTGCCTGGTTTTATACGGCGTATCGGGAGGCTATTCGTGGTCGAGAAGAGCTTTTTTCAGATCCAGTCCCGAAAAATCGTTAGCTAGAACTTCAGTGAGTCTTTTGATGTCGAATAGCCAATTGGAGAATTCATAGTGCGCAAGAGTGAGAGTAACGCTATTCCGTTAGCTGGGGATACCAGTTTCAGAGAACGAGCGATCGAACCCGACAAAACAGCTTTGTTACTAATTGACCTGCAGAACGGCGAATACAGTGATCATAAGGTGAAGAACTCTCCTGAGGATAAGTACTTGTGGGATCGGATTCGTCGATCGGTAGTTCCAAATGGACAGAAGTTGCTTGCTGCCTGTCGGGAGTGCGGTATAGAGGTGGTCTATACCGTTATCGAGTGCCTAACGTTGGACGGACGAGATCGCGGACTCGACTATAAAATATCGGGAATATTCGCTGCAAAAGGTTCCTGGGAAGCTCAAGTTATCGACGAATTGCGCCCACTCCCAAACGAGATCATCATACCGAAAACATCCTCCAGCCTATTTAACTCGACTAGCGCTGAATATGTGCTCAGAAATCTTGGGGTTCAGTACATTCTAATG
>Ga0310344_10001441_pt1 | contig 18188 bp, 9 predicted proteins | sample HC15DNA20200_MG_FD_203801 | JGI IMG/M metagenome (GOLD analysis project Ga0310344, IMG submission 203801) | Marine microbial communities from station ALOHA, North Pacific Subtropical Gyre - HC15-DNA-20-200_MG | ecosystem: Environmental > Aquatic > Marine > Oceanic | place: Pacific Ocean: North... | reverse complement strand
CGACAAAAATGTGCCGGAAGAGCTGCCAGATCAGATACGAGACTCTTTGGCAACAATAGAAAACCAGACCGGTCGTGGGTTTGGAAATGATTCAAATCCTTTGCTAGTTTCCGTACGGTCAGGGGCTAGAGCCTCGATGCCAGGAATGATGGATACCGTACTAAACCTAGGTCTTAATGCAAAAACGCTCCAAGGACTAGCAACTCATACTGGGGACAACAGATTTGCTTGGGATTCTTATCGAAGGTTCATACAGGGCTATGGTTCTATCGTTCTGGGTGTGGAAAGCCACCAATTCGAAGAACTCATAACTGAACATAAACTAAAACTTGGAAAAACCGGGGACACGGAATTGACCGCCGAAGAATGGGAATCTCTAGTAACAGATTTTAAGGCACTGGTGAAAACCGAGACCAACCTAGATTTCCCTGATTCCCCTCACGAGCAGTTAATGGGCGCAGTCAGGGCAGTCTTCGATTCTTGGTACGGAAAACGCGCTATGGATTACAGAGCCGCAAACAATCTGCCTCATGATTGGGGGACAGCAGTCAACGTGCAAATGATGGTATTTGGAAACATGGGAGCTAATTCAGGCACTGGGGTGGCATTCACTCGAGACTCAATTACCGGAGAAAAAGTTCTGTTTGGCGAATACTTATTAAACGCCCAGGGGGAGGACGTAGTAGCAGGAGTACGCACCCCACAGAAAATCCAAACGCTACAAGAAATCATGCCTGATGTTTACGATCAATTTCTAGCATATGCCACCCAGCTTGAAAATTACTATAAGGAGATGCAAGACCTAGAATTCACCATAGAATCTGGCGATCTATTTATGCTGCAAACACGAGCGGGAAAGCGAAGCCCTAGAGCAGCTGTCAAGATTGCAGTGGACATGGTGGCAGAAGGATTGATCGACAAAACCACAGCCCTAGAACGGGTAGAGGCAGAACAAGTAAACGCCGTTCTTCACCCCCAGGTTGATCCCGCCGCTGATATTGCCCCGGTGGCAACAGGTTTGAATGCATCTCCTGGAGCTGCGAGTGGACAAGCTATCTTTACAGCAGACGAAGCCGATGAATTAGGTCGCTCTGGACAAGCAGTAATTCTAGTTAGACCAGAAACCTCACCTGATGATTTCCACGGGATGGTCGCCTCGAAAGCCATTCTGACGGCGCGGGGAGGAGCCACTAGTCACGCAGCGATAGTTGCAAGACAGCTAGGGTTGCCCGCAGTAGTAGGGTGTGAGGATATCAAAGTGGACCTGAAAACTCAGTCGTTTCAAGTCGGAAGAGTCACTGTAAATCAAGGTGACTTGATCACCGTAGACGGAACAACTGGCAACATAATCCTAGGGGAAGCTCCTCTGATAAAAGGTGAAATTACCGATGAGCTTGAAACGCTTTTACAATGGGCCGATTCCTCTCGAAAGTTAGATGTATGGGCCAATGCCGATACTCCAGAAGAAGCCTTGTTGGCTCGTAACAATGGAGCAACTGGAATAGGGTTGTGCCGCACGGAGCACATGTTTCGGGAAGGTGACCGTCTGCCTATAGTGCAAGAAATGATTCTGGCGGCAGATGAAACAGGGCGTCGGTCTTCACTTGACCAATTACTCCCAATTCAACGCTCAGACTTCAAAGGAATCCTCAAGGCGATGCACGGTTTACCTGTGATAATAAGACTCTTGGACCCTCCCCTTCACGAGTTTCTCCACAGTGTTCATGAGATAGAATCGGATTTGGATGGACTACGTGCCGCAGGAAAGCTTGAAGAGCTGAAAGAAGCAGAGCGCATGCTTGCTCGGGCTCAAGATTTGCACGAAGCCAACCCAATGCTCGGCCTTAGAGGGTGCCGTTTAGGCATTGTCTATCCAGAAGTATATGAGATGCAAGTAAGAGCCATAATCGAATCTGCAATCGAACTCAAACAGGATGGTGTAGAAGCCAAACCGGAAATCATGATTCCTCTAATAGGACATATTAATGAGTTATTAGAGGTGGAAAGCAGGCTTCGAAACACTGCAGTAGCCGTGCAAAACGAACACGGAGTTGAGGTTAACTTTAAGTTTGGAACCATGATGGAAGTTCCGCGCGCATGCCTAACTGCTGATGAAATAGCAGTGCAGGCAGAATTTTTCAGTTTTGGAACTAATGATCTTACTCAGACAACCTATGGGATAAGCAGAGACGATGCGGAAGGCAAATTTCTTCTCAAATATGTTGAGGATGGAATATTACCTGCTAACCCATTTCAAGTACTGGACAATAGTGGAGTCGGAGAACTCATGAAAATCGCAGTGGAAAAGGGCAGGAAAGCCCGCCGCGATATTGAGATAGGAATCTGTGGGGAGCACGGGGGAGACCCTGACTCGGTACACTTCTGCCACAAACTTGGGCTTGATTATGTAAGCTGTTCGCCTTATCGAGTCCCAGTGGCCCGTATCGCTGCTGCCCATGCAGCCATCGGGAAGTCTCCACCAGCAGACGTCTAAAGTGACCTGATCTTGCGCAAACCCTCAAATGGAAACATTGATAATGCTTGAGAGCAGTTGGACATAATCGACTTAGGAGTGACAAGGTGGCATCTAGCGTCGTAGATGACGTAAAGGACCGCTTGAGTGCCGTTGAATTAATAGGTCGCACTGTTCAGCTTAAGCAGGCAGGACGTAATCATCGTGGGTTATGTCCCTTTCATTCAGAAAAGACTCCATCCTTTTTTGTTTTTCCGGAATCGAATAATTACAAATGTTTCGGATGCGGTGAAGGAGGCGACATATTCACCTTCACCATGAAAACTCAAAACCTAGAGTTTAGAGAAGCACTTGTATTACTGTCAGAGCAATCGGGAATCAAGCTAGATGATAGCCCCGGTAGCACGGAGCAGGCTCAAATACGAAAACATTTGCTAACCGTTAATGAGGCAGCAGCAGCTTATTTTCGACTGCACTTAAACGAATCCGGAGATGGCCTCGCTGCTATAAATTATGTCCAGAGCAGAGGGTTAAACGACATAGTGTCCGATCAATTCCAATTGGGATACTCACCTAAGGACTGGGACTCACTAGTCAAACACATGCAAAGCATAGGTTTCACAGTAGAAGATCTAATCACAGCGGGACTGGCAAGGGAAAGCAAAACTGGTCAACCGTACGATTATTTTCGCAATCGCATCATGTTTCCCATTCACAATGGAACTGGCCACTTAGTAGGTTTTGGTGCACGGTCGTTGAACAACGAAGAACCAAAATACTTGAATTCTCCTCAGACACCAATTTTCGACAAAGGGGCTGAGCTGTATGCATTAAGTCATGCAAAACCTGCTATTAATGACAAAAGGGAAGTGGTCGTCGTTGAAGGATATATGGACGCAATCACAGCGCATCAATTCGGATTTGACAATGTAGTAGCTTCTATGGGAACTGCAGTCTCTCCAAAGCAAGTTAAGCAGATTAGCCGTCTAGCTGGGCGAATAGTACTAGCGCTGGATGCAGATCCAGCAGGACAGGCAGCGACTAGGCGAGCCCTGGAATCCCTCCGTCAAGAGAACTCGGACCGACTCTTAGTGCCTTTAGTCCAAAACGAGGCTCGCTTAGAAGCAGAAATCTTAGTGGCACAATTGCCTGATCACGAAGACCCAGACAGCCTCATTAGGTCAGACAATTCCTCCTGGGAATCCTGTGTGGAAAGCGCTATGCCTCTTGCAGATTATCTTATTCGAGCTCTAGCCAAAGATCATAACCTCAACAGTTTTATCGGCCAGGCAGGACTACTCGACGATGCGGCGCCAATAATTAATTCAATACAAGAAACAAGTGTAAAACTGCATTACTTGCGAACTTTGTCTAAATTAGTGAACATGCCAGACCAAACGGTAGAGACGGAGCTGATTCGACGAAGAAATAGTACCGCGACTCCTAAGCGACAATCAGAACCAGAACCTGTGAATTACCCCGATGATTATCTTTTGGCTCTTGGCCTGCGAAGCCCAAAATCCTTCTGTACAATATCCCGTATTGTCCACGCAGAGGATTATTCTACAAGCGAAAACAGGCTACTTGCCGATTTATTAGCTAGAATTGGTATGACGGATGAGAGCGACCCGGCAACCGCGATACGCGACGAACTAGATTCCACGCTGGCAGACCGCCTCGATACTGTCATTAGATTGATGGGAAAGATCCCTTCAATGTCGGCTGAAAAGACATTTGATGAGATGCAAAGAATCGCTTATCAGCTACGCCGAAACGGACTTCGATCCGAGAATCAACATCTGCAAGCGTTGCAGGCAGATGGACAATCTGTTCGGAGTGACGAAGCGTTGGCTAGATGGCAAACACGCATCCTCACAGAAATGCGGGAAATTCAAGATTTGATTCGGCAAAAGTTCTTGGGACGATAGTTCTGGCGGATAAGGCCGTTTAAGGAGATACAGGCACACCTTGGCAACTAAATCAGCAAAAAAATCCAGCAACAAAAAACGAAAAAAGCAGGCTACACAGCTCGATGAATTAGCTTCAGTAGAGGCTGAAGACGCGGAGCTCGTAGTTGAAAGTGATGATTCCCAGCCTATTTCGGATTCTGAGGAAGTAGTTATAGACGATACTGAAGATCCAAACGCAGTAGTGGAAAAACGTTTGGAAAGCACTGGCGATTTGACCTTAGACATGGAAAATCTTGTGGCCAAAGGCAAGGAACAAGGTTACGTCACCTATGACGACATTTTAGAGGTATTTCCAGAGGCTGAAGAGGAAATAGATCAGATTGACTCCTTGTATCAGCGATTAATGAGCGAAGGCGTAGAGGTCTTGGCGGAAAGCAAGGATGATGATGCTGAAGAACGACCAAGCCAGGCGGAAATAGAGCAAAAAGCCCAAGATGAAGATATGAGGATGCGCCAAATGCGCGTCCCAAGCAATGCAACTATAGAAGCTCTTGAGACAGGTGCTCTCGATGACCCAGTTAGGATGTATCTTAGGGAAATCGGAAGGGTCAACTTACTGACGGCGCAAGAAGAAGTAATTCTGGCCAAAAAGATGGAAGCTGGAAGCATGGCCGCTCGGGAACGTCTAATTCAAGCTAATCTACGGTTGGTCGTCAGTGTGGCAAAGAAATACATAGGGCGAGGGATGTCTCTACTGGACCTAATCCAAGAGGGTAATATTGGACTCATCCGAGCGGTGGAGAAATTTGATTACAGGCGAGGCTACAAATTCAGCACATATGCTACTTGGTGGATCAGACAGGCTATTACGAGATCAATAGCTGATCAGGCCCGCACTATACGTATTCCTGTCCACATGGTGGAAACCATAAACAAGCTAGTAAGAGTTTCTCGCCGACTGCTTCAGGAAAAAGGGCGAGAGCCAACGTCCGAAGAAACAGCTAAAGAAATGGGTATTACTGCAGAAAAGGTTCGAGAAATCATCAAGGTTTCTCAACAGCCAGTGTCTCTAGAGACACCAATCGGCGAAGAGGAAGACAGCCATCTTGGCGATTTCATAGAAGACCAGACTACTATGGCACCTGCCGATGCAGCCTCTCATCAAATGCTACGTGAAGCCGTTGAGGCAGTGCTGGGAACGCTATCAGAGAGAGAAACAAAAGTACTTAAACTGAGATTCGGTCTCGATGATGGAAGAACTCGAACACTTGAAGAAGTAGGTCGAGAATTTGAGGTTACGCGCGAACGAATTCGGCAAATAGAGGCAAAAGCCCTGCGAAAATTACGACATCCACGCCGAGCGCAGTCGCTCAAAGATTATCTCGACAATTGAAATCATGGTAATTAGTGTCATTACGTAAAGACAGATGCTAAGTTGGATTTGCTTGCAGGTCAGACATCCACTCGAGGAAACTGTCCCCTTTCATCAATACAATACGCCCAATCTAGCGCTAGTAGCTGGCTGAGAGCGCCTTTGGCTCCAGTCATGACGGGGCGTCCATGGGCACCGCAAATCGAATCAAAATCCACTTTCAGTAGTACACGTAGGCTGACTTTCAATGCCTCAAGATCCGGATGCTGCAAATATGGGCGTCCGGCACCCATATACAACCCTGACCTACTACGTGGATGTGATTTTCGACTAGGTATAGTTGGATCAACATCAGGACCGTTGAGCACATCACCAGTGAACAATATTCCCGGGTGTGCTTCCGGCTTCCACCCAATAATAGTGTCTCCAACAAACCTACCATCTATGGAGATTCCACTCAGTCCACCAGGCAAGATATCCCCTTCACCAAATGTGTTGTCTGGAATTCCTTCCAGTTCCGAGTCGTCCTCTTTAACCGCCGCCTCAGGAGCCCAAACGGGAATTCCATATTCATCGCGAAATTTATAGGCATCACGCTCGTGCATATCGTTAGTTAATACGGTTGCCTTAGGAACATCTCCTAATAGGCTCAACAATACATCACGAAAATCATCCATTGGGTAGACAGGATCGACTATAACAACACCTTCATCAGTAAATAGAGCATATGAATGAAACGCATACATGACCTGATGGCTTTGCCGCCAATTGGCCCAACGCAGCAGCACCGGATTTTGTGAGTCACCCAACTCCATGTAAATCCTAGTCGCAGTTTTCATAGTAATACCAAAAGCAAAGCGATTCGACTATCCACAGTTCGGATACACCAGGGTCTTCACAGAACACTCAGTCTCTCTCAATAAAAGCCGCAAGTCCCATCCCTCCTCCTATGCACATGCTCTCTATAGCTATTTTCGAGTCTCTTCTTTGCATCTCATAGAGGAGGGATACAAGAATACGTGCGCCAGTAGCCCCAAGAGGGTGCCCAAGCGATATTCCGGATCCATTCACATTCACATTTGAATAATCAAAAACATGAAGTTCATCTAGCACGGCCAGTGCCTGTGCAGCAAAAGCCTCATTTAGCTCAATAAGGCTAATATCTTCGAGTGACCGCCTCACCTTACCAAGTAAATCACGTATCGCTAAAGCTGGTCCTATCCCCATAACCGCTGGATGAGTACCAACAACCGACCACTGCCCCACATAGCCCAGCGGATCCAATCCACGGTCTTTTGCCATAGTTTCTGTCATCAGCAAAACTACAGCCGCTCCATCATTGATGCCTGACGCATTCCCAGCAGTAACCGTACCCCCCTTCCTCAACGGGCTTAAACCAGAAAGTTTTTCAATAGACGTATCGGGTCTAGGGTGCTCATCTTGGCTAAACAACCCTTTATCTTCACCAGTGTCTCCTTTACTAATGGGCAGAATTTCATCAACGAAGACATCATTCTCTATAGCGGACACTGCCTTTTGATGTGACAGCAACGCAAATTCATCCTGCCGTTGGCGCGAAATGCGATATTGAGTAGCAAGACGCTCTGCGGTATCCAGCATCCCTCCGACGTCTGAATAGCGCGAAGGGCACGACACCATGGTATCTGTGCCTTGCAATCTATCCTTGAGGTCTCTCGATCCAAAACGCAGCCCCCACCTGGCCCCAGCCAAGTAGTACTCAGCATTACTCTCGCTCTCCACGCCACCAGCCAAAACAATGGAAGCTTGCCCTGTACTAATCTGCATTGCACCGTTCAGAACTGACTGTAGTCCTGATCCACACTGCCTATCTAAAGAATACCCTGGTACGGACACAGGAAATCCAGCCTCAAGCAACGCCATTCGAGCTACATTAGGAGTTTCTCCATTCACGAGGACATGCCCCATGATGACCTCGTCCACCTCATCAGCATCTATATTTGCACGTCGGACACACTCACGCAAAACGGACGCGGCAAGACTCGAAGCCTGAACATTTTTCAGGCTTCCGCCGAACCTTCCCACAGGAGTCCTGACCCCAGATACAATAGCTATTCGTTCCAGCAGTTTTCTCCTGACCAAGTCATATACCAATACTTCACGGCATTATGGCACTTGCCTCTGATCCTTATAAGGATAAACATTTTGCGAAAGAGGCGTCTCTTTAAAGCGCGGCTAGTTTAAAGATTACACAATTGAGAACGGTTACATTAAATGAATATACATGGGAAATCGCACGCATATAGCCCTATTTCGTGTAAAGTCTCAGAACCTTCGGCTTTGTTCAGTCTAAGCAGGAATTGGTCCTAACGACGCTTTTGTCAAAACAATAAAATAGAACTAGAAGTAATTGCATACCTCAATGACGTACCCAAACGCAGCCACATATCCGACAAAAAGACCAAAAAGCCTCGGCGATTCGCCTGACGGACGCGATGCTTGTGGAGTCGGAGTCGTAGCTGATATCAATGGTTTGCCCTCGCACACTACGGTAAGTCAAGCTCTTCAAGTATTGACGAACCTCGCTCATAGAGGGGCTCGTAATGCTGATCCTCTGACGGGAGATGGAGCTGGTATTACAACTCAAATACCGCACAATCTCTTCAAAACCCAATGCCTTCAAGAAGGCTTTTCGATACCAGACCCAGGCGAATACAGCGTTGGTATAGTGTTTTTGCCTAGCGATTCCGAAGTGCAACGACAATGCCAAGATGCTTTTCACCAAATAGTCTGCGAGCAAGGCCAGACGTTGCTGGGATGGAGACGAGTTCCAATCGATGAAACAGCCATAGGTGCGACAGCCAGAATTCGCATGCCAACAATCATGCAAGTCTTTGTAGGAAAATCAACAAAAGAAGAACCCGGCACTTCCTTCGAACTAAAGTTGTACATAATCAGAAAACTTGTAGAACAACGGATTGCAAGCATTGGCAGTGAATATATGGAGGATTTCTATATCTGCAGTTTGTCCAGCACACAGATTGTTTACAAGGGCATGTTAATTGCAGATCAAGTATCAGCTTTCTACACCGACCTACAACAAGAAGATTTCGTCAGTAGCTTCGGAATAGTGCACTCCCGATTTAGCACAAACACGCTCGGCTCTTGGAAGCTAGCACATCCATATAGACATGTAGTGCACAATGGGGAAATAAACACCCTACGGGGCAACATGAATTGGATGACCGCCCGTCAAGGACTACTAGCGTCATCCGCATTCGACGGTGAACTTGCAAATTTATTTCCAATAATAACGCCAGACGCTAGCGACACAGCAGCGTTTGACAACGTATTGGAGCTGCTACTGCGAAGCGGTCGATCATTAGCGCACTCCTTATCAATGATGATTCCCGAAGCTTGGGAAAAACATCCACAGATGACCCAAGAAAAACGCGATTATTACGAGTACCACGCATGCTTGATGGAACCTTGGGACGGGCCGGCGTTAATCGTGGCGACCGACGGGAACCAAATAGCAGCAATTCTGGACCGCAATGGATTACGTCCTTTCCGCTACACAGTAACCCACGACGGGCTGCTGGTAATGGGGTCTGAGACCGGTGCACTAGAACTCGACCCTTCAACCATCAAGTACCGAGGGCGTCTCAGCCCAGGGAAAATGTTCCTTGTTGATCCGAATCAAGGAAAGATAATCGACGACGACGAACTTAAGGCAGATTTATCTAAAAATAGACCTTACGGAGACTGGCTAGCAGACAACAGAACTTTACTAGAATCATTACCCAAGCCACGCGAAGTATACAAACCTGACTTTACTTCGCTTATTGCTCGCCAACGGGCATTCGGCTTTACCGAAGAAGACGTCAACCAAATCGTAACTCCGATGGCAAATAATGGCATTGAACCTATAGGCTCAATGGGGCTAGACACCCCTCTTGCAGTGCTGTCGGATCGCCCACAAATGTTATTCAACTACTTCAAGCAATTATTTGCCCAAGTCACCAATCCGCCACTGGATGCCATTAGGGAAGAATTGGTAACGTCGCTAGACACCTATGTGGGGGCTGAACAAAATTTACTGACGGACACTCCCGAACATTGCCGTCGCATTAAACTGAAGTCACCTATTCTTACAAATCACCAAATCGCGTCGCTAAAAGAGCTTGATGAGCCAGGCCTTACGTCGAAAACAATATCGGCTACAGTCAAAATACAGGAAGGGAAGGCCACTCTAGCAAAAGCGATGGATTCGATCTGCAAAGAAGCCTCTCTCGCAGTCAATCAGGGCCACACACTTCTAATCATTTCCGACCAAGGCGTCGATAGGGATCACATGCGAATCCCTATTCTGCTAGTAGTTGCTGGAATACACCACCATTTGATACGAGAAGGCCTGCGAATGAAGACCTCATTGATCGCAGAAACTGGTGAAGTGAGAGATGTCCATCAGTATGCCACGCTGCTGGGGTACGGTGCCGCTGCAATCAATCCCTATTTAGCTTTAGAAACTATTGAGGATTTGTGTCGTCAGGAAGACATTATCTCTGATCCCCAAAACGCCACAGCATCTTACATAAAAGCAGTTCAGAAAGGGATCTTGAAGATCATGTCCAAAATGGGCATATCTACTTTAGCAAGCTATCGGGGGGCACAGATATTCGAGGCAGTCGGGCTGCATGAAGATTTGATAGATGAATATTTTACGTGGACTTCCTCTCGAATAGGTGGAATTGATATCGAGCATATACAGAAAGAATGCCTTCAACACCATAGGGACGCATTCCCTATGCGAAGATCGATAGATAATGCCTCCCTAAGCCCAGGCGGATTCTTTCAATGGTACCGGGACGGGGAACATCATATGCTGAGCCCTACATCTATAGCTCTTCTACAAGAAGCAGCCTCACAAAACCGCCAGGATTCTTATAACAAATTTGCCGATTTGTGTGATTCAGAAGATAGGCACCACTCTACGATACGTGGACTACTTCAATTTGATTGTCTGGCAACACCGATTCCTCTAGAAGAAGTTGAGACTGAAACAGAAATTGTGAAACGGTTCTCTACTGGCGGTATTTCTTTGGGGGCCATAAGCAAAGAAGCCCATGAAACACTTGCAATAGCTATGAACTCCATGGGGGCTAGAAGCAATACGGGAGAAGGAGGGGAAGACCACCGTCGATTCGAGGCAGACAGTGATGGAAAATGGAGAAACAGTGCAATGAAACAAGTTGCTTCTGGACGATTTGGAGTAACCGCACACTACCTAGCAAATGCATCGGATATTCAGATCAAGATGGCTCAAGGGAGCAAGCCCGGCGAGGGAGGACAGTTACCCGGTGGCAAAATCGACGAGTATATAGGATGGATCCGAGGGTCCACCCCAGGGGTCGAACTAATCTCACCACCCCCACACCATGACATTTATTCCATTGAAGACCTTGCTCAATTGATTCACGACCTAAAGAACGTAAATCCGTTAGCCAGGATTAACGTGAAGCTAGTATCCGAAGTGGGCGTAGGAACAATCGCCGCTGGTGTAGCCAAAGCTTTTGCAGATGTCGTGTTAATTAGTGGTGACTCTGGAGGAACTGGAGCATCCCCATGGAGCTCCATAAAGAATGCTGGATTGCCTTGGGAGCTAGGCGTAGCGGAGGCACACCAAGTGCTCGTCGAAAATGATCTGCGTAGTCGAATAGTTGTGCAAACTGACGGCCAGTTGAAGACCGGGCGCGACGTAGCTATAGCGTGCATGCTGGGAGCAGAAGAGTTTGGTTTTTCTACAGTCCCATTAATCACGTTAGGTTGCATAATGTTAAGAAAATGCCACCTCAACACTTGCTCCGTAGGAGTAGCCACTCAGGACCCAGTATTGAGAGCAAGGTTTGCAGGCAAACCAGAAGCAGTAGTAAATTACTTTTTTATGGTAGCTAGGCAGGTTCGCGAACTGATGGCGTCGCTAGGATTTCGTACTATGAACGAAATGGTGGGACGGGCCGACAAGCTGAAGCCACGTGAGAATGTGGATTTTTGGAAAGCCAAGCAATTAGATCTGTCACGATTATTACATGTAGTAGAGGCACCAGCATCGGTTGGAAGATACAAACAGATTGAACAGGATCATGGCATCGAAAACGCCCTGGACAACCAAATTATTTCCGCTACAGACAGAGCCCTAAAAGACGGTGAGCAAGTAACCCTAAATCTGGATATAAAGACCCACAATCGCTGTGCCCTAACAATGCTAAGTGGGACAATTGCAAAGCAATTTGGGAAAGAAGGCTTGCCGCCCAACACTATAACCATCAATTTTACAGGGTCTGCTGGACAGAGCTTTGGAGCCTTTCTAGCAGAAGGAATATCGGCGTCAGTGACCGGAGATGCTAATGATTATTTTGGGAAAGGGATGGGTGGTGGAAGACTGGTCTTAAAACCGTCGACTTCAGCAACTTTTCTACCTGAAGACAATATAGCTGTAGGCAACGTTGTGCTATATGGAGCAACTGGGGGCAAATTGTTTGTAAGAGGACGAGCGGGTGAAAGATTCGCAGTGCGTAATTCCGGCGCGAAGGCGGTCGTTGAGGGCATAGGGGACCATGGCTGCGAATATATGACCGGAGGAGTAGTAGTAGTATTAGGCCCTACAGGAAGAAATTTCGCGGCAGGGATGAGCGGAGGCACGGCGTACATATATGACAATTCTGGTAATTTTGCAGACTTCTGCAATCATGAAATGGTGGACTTAGACCCTATTTGCGACGATGATGAGATCCAGGTACGGGCACTCCTTGTTGAACACGAGCACCATACTGATAGCGAATTGGCCGCTAGAATCCTTTCCGATTGGCCCACATCGTTGCCCAAATTCGTCAAAGTTGCTCCTCGCGAATACAAGAGAGTGTTGGCTGAACGAGCAGCACGTACTGAGGATGAGACCGCTGACGCCATGGAGTTGATTAAAAACGGGTAAACCAACAGGATTTCTAGAACACCCACGCCGCCCAACGCCCAAAAGGGCTGTTGGCGAACGAGTGCAAGATTGGGGTGAAATATATAAAGATTGGCCCGCCAACGATGCTGCCAATCAAGCAGGTCGCTGCATGGGTTGTGGTGTGCCTTTTTGCCATACAGGGTGCCCTTTGGGGAATCTAATTCCTGACTGGAACCACCACGTTTATGCGAATCAATGGGACAAGGCTGTCCAGTCGCTTTTGGCCACGAATAACTTCCCGGAATTCACCGGACGTATATGCCCGGCCCCTTGTGAAGAAGCCTGTGTTCTAGCTATCAACGAAGATCCCGTCACCATCGAACATATCGAGCGAGAAATCGCTGAATACGGATTCACCAACAACTTGATGGATAGAAGCCCTATCGAAAGAACCGGGAAGTCAGTCGCTGTAATCGGATCAGGCCCTGCAGGGTTAGCAGCAGCCCAACAGCTAAATAGTGTCGGCCACAAAGTAGTAGTGTTTGAGCGGGACAGTTACCTAGGAGGCCTCCTGACACTTGGTATACCGGATTTCAAATTAGATAAGGAAATCGTGTTCAGACGCATTAAGCAATTAGAGATTGAGGGGATCGAATTCAAAACCAACATCAATGTTGGCATTGATGTTGATGGAGACGAGTTATTGTCCAAATTTGATTCTGTATGTTTGGCAACTGGTAGTAATTACCCTCGCCAATTAAGCATACCTGGGAGCGATTTACCAGGCGTCGTCTACGCAATGGATTATCTATGCCAACAAATACGCATTAATCAAGGAGAAATCATACCGGACAATCAGTTGATAAATGCTGCGGGAAAATCTGTCGTGATTTTAGGGGGAGGAGATACTGCAGCAGATTGTCTAGGAACCGCTCATCGTCAGGGAGCAAAAGAGATACATCAATTTGATATACATGAATGGCCAGAAGAGCGAACAACAGATAATCCGTGGCCATACTGGCCTCTAATTATGCGTACTCGAACAACACCAGCACACGACGAGGGAGGGATACGCACATTCAACGTTCTTGCCAAAGAGATTATCGGCGCCGACAGGGTAGAAGGACTTAAAGCAGTCCGCTTGGACTGGGGCGAGCCAGATCAGAGAGGCCGCCCCGAAATGATACGGATTCCAAATTCAGATTTCGACCTAGCTGTCGATCTTATTTTTGTTGCGATAGGTTTTGGTGGGCCAAGTGGAGAATCGATCATAGATCAACTCGGCGCAAAGTTAGACACTCGTAACATGCTATCGTTGGACCATAACATGATGACCTCAACACACGGAGTTTTTGGAGCTGGCGACGTGAATCGCGGTATGTCTCTAGTGGTGTGGGCTATTGCACAAGGACGCGACTCAGCAAGGGGTATCGATAAACATTTAATGGGCACCACCGCTCTACCTGCAAGCGCCATGACCATGTCCATGCACGTAGGCCGCTAAAGACAGAGCTATTCTGTTCCACTTATGAAGCTACATGCAAATCCTCTATTAATACGATGACTGACCTGTATGCACGGATCCGCCTGTCAGCGCATCATAGGCTAATCTGGCATGTGCAAATGGGTTGTAACCAACTCTCGACTGTACTTGTATAGAAACTTCTGCCGTAAAGTAGCCAGAATATCCAGCTTCTGTCATCAACTGCATCTCATGCGCATAACAGTATTCATCTTCTCCCGGAGTCAGGAATTGAAAATCTGGCCATCTACCATCAACACCCTTCATATGTGTATGGACAGTATGCGATGCCAACAAATCAACACATTCCTCTAGTCCCATACCTTGCGCAAGAAAATGACTGTAGTCAAAATTCACTCTCAGTGCAGCAGATTCTACAGCCTCGATCAATTCGATCATCTGTACTGGTGTATGAATAGCGGATCCAATATGTGGCTCCATAGCAATTAACACACCGGCTTGTTCCGCCTCATTACACAACTGCCCTACTCTATCCACAATCAACTGCCGCTTGCTTTGCCACTCCCCTTGTTCTCCCCCTACAGTCGTGTTAATGACAGGAGGGGAATCCGGAGCAAGCTCCAAAGCCAACTCAATGGCCCCCAATATCCTCCACATACTTTGCTTATGAATTTCGGTCTGGGCAGACGTGAGAGGGGAATGAGCGGCAATTGCAGGTAAATCCACACCATGCTCACTATACAGCCGGCGTATAGCATGTTTGCGATCACTATCCAGAGATTCCAAACTAGTTGACCAACGCTCAAGTACAGTTAGTTCTACTCCTTCATAGCCAATAGCTGCAAGAGCTGGAATGGCGTCTTCAATATTGATTTCAGGCATTCCCCAAGTGCTAAAGCCTAATTTCATCATTTCCTCTCTGTATTAGTCTCCATTGCCAGTTACAGGCAATAACACGTACGATGGACAATCTTCTGAATGATAGACACGTTGCTGTGCTACAGAACATTCTGATCCAAAAGCAAATTCATCACCCGTATTCAAATTACGGTCAAAACGCGGGAAGTTGCTGGATGATATGTGCAATCGTATGCGATGCCCTTTTCTAAACACGATTGCCGTAGGCCCAAGCTCAATCTGATACTCATATACCTCACCAGGTTCGATTAAATTTGGATCACTATAAGTATCGCGGCATGTCGCACGAACTATTCCATCAACCACGTTGAAGGCCTCTCCAAAGGGATAAACATCAATGAGTTTGGCCGTAAAATCTGTATTTACTGCGTCTGATGACGCATGAATAACAACGGTTACTGTGCCCATAATCTCTAAATCTTCTTCCAACACGTCGCTCGTGTAACACAATATGTCGGAACGACATTCCAGCTCTTGCTGGTCCTTCGGTCCCCAGGGCACCAATTCAGGAAAGCAGCACGTATTACCCCCCAACGTTGGTACGGGATCCTTTGGGTCGTAAGTAAATTCATCATACTTGTCGTCACTTGGAGCATCGAAAGACAAAGTACCATTGCCAGTAACAGTATTGGCTTGGCCATCTGAATGCAGGTAGAGTCGCCGGTTTTGGGCCCTCTGTGGAGGCCAATCAAACTCTTCCTTCCATTGGTTTACACCCATCACAAATACCGTGATCGGAGCCATTTGTTCTATCTCGTTATGTTCTTCCTTTAACCATCTGTCCAGCCATTTGTTTTCAAGATCGTCTAAGTCAAAACGTGCGGTAATCCCAAATTCCATATCCCCTAATTGCGATTCATTCTCCAAGGGATGGGCCCATGGTCCTATGATCAATTTATTGAATTCAATCGGCGCTGCTTGATCGCTCCGCATCTCTAAAAAATTCGCGACTGTACCATCGGCAAACAGGTCGTACCAACCGCCGATATTCAGCACTGGAATTTGAACCCCAAAAGACGATTGCGAACCTATTCTTTCCCAGAACTCATCGAACTTGTGGTGCTTGAGCCAATCGCGAAAAAACTCTATCGATTTGCCAGAAACCTTGTCGATATCCATCAATGGAAGAGACATTAGCAAGGATTCCCAATCATATATTTCAATAGGTTGCTGAGATTTCCTGTAATTTTGTAATGACCAACTCAACGCAGTGAAAAGTAGAAATGCACCTTGCTGATAGTAAACTCCCGAATAAATATCGGCTGGAGCCACCCTAGGGATAATACATTTCAAGGGTTTTGCTCCAGAGCGGGCTGCCTCCCACTGGGTAAAAGCAGAATAAGAAGAACCAATCATTCCTATTCGGGTGTTGCACCACGCTTGACGAGATAGCCACTGTATTGTGTCTTCACCATCATTGCGCTCATAATGCCACGGATTCCATTCGCCGTCAGAATCCCATCTTCCTCTAACATCCTGAATTGCCACAGCATATCCAGTGCCACACAGATTTAGCGCCTTACTAACCCGATTATTATCACTGTTACCATACGGGGTGCGAATCAAAACCGTAGGGAATTGGCCTTCGATGTCCGGAAGATATACATCAGTGGATAATTCAACACCGTCCCTCATAGGAACGCGCTCATCCATTTGAAACCTGTAACTCAGCTCGTCCCCCTATCACCACAATCTAAACGCTGATTAAAGCTCTGAACTTCGATAGAACTCATTGCTATTACAACGCCACCCCTCGCCTATCCGTATGAGCCCGCAATAGATCTCCACCAATACTGGTTACATACAAATCAGTCAATTCAGGCCCTGCAAATGTGCAGTTAGTCGGATTGTCAACAGGCAACGGGTGTGTCTCTACTATTCGCCCTGACCGCTCTATCACATATATCATCGGGCCAGGCCCTGATGAGCGTCTCCCCGATGTTGCAATTATGTTGCCTTCTGAATCCCAACACATTCCGTCAATAGCCCTATACGGAAAAAAGTTGTGAACAACCCGATGCTGACCCAACGAACCATCTCCCCTGATTGGATAGGATCGAAGCTCTTTCGGCTCGTCCGGATCGCGACCCGCATTAGAAACAAATAGCTCCGATTGATCCGGGGCTACCAGAATCCCGTTTGGCCTAGTAGTGTCATAGGTCACTCGCGTTATAGACCAGTCATCGTTATCGTATGGATCCAATCGGTAGACAGATCGATGGTCTAACTCTTCAGGTGGTGTCAAATCATCATATCTAGGATCCGTAAACCATATTCTGCCTGATTTATCTATCGCTAAATCATTGGGACTGTTTAATTGTTTCCCTTCAAATTCACCTGCCAACACCGTCACCTCCCCATTGATTTCAAATCTAACTACAGCACGTCTATTCTGTGAGCAGCCATAAAGCTGACCATCTTCAGCAATCATCAAGCCGTTTGTTCGCGCTGTGTCATCATGGAAAACCGTGGATTCTGCCGTGTCAGGGTCATATCGCATAATCCTACTACTGTTAATGTCTGTAAACAGCAGTGATTTACCATCCCAAGCAGGACCTTCACTTAAGTTATAACCTTGTTCAAGAATTTCAAATTCCCAACTCAATATAATTCATCCAATCTTTTATTCATTTCGTCAGTTAATCAATTATGAGCCCGCATATCATGTCTCCCTCTGACATGATATTTCTAACATGCAATTTTCAGCCTGGATCCTTTGTCAAAGTTTCAGGTACCGCTTTTTGAAAAAACACAGCACTAATAAACCCAACTCCAGCAATAACCAGAGATGCCGAAACTAATCCTACAAAGTCTGCAAAACCTCCTACCATCAGGGGCCCTGCAAATGCACCTCCTCCTCCTATAACCCTCCAAGCCCCTATAAATTCACTGCGACTTTGGGGAGGGGCCAAATCAGTACCCAGGGTCATCATCGCACCAGACCCTAATCCATTACCAAGGCCCAATACCGCAGCCGCCAATACCAGCATTACAGCAGAACCAGATAAAGCCACCATGATCATACCCACCGACATTACAAGCAGAGACGGAATTGAAGCATATTTTCGCCCAAATTTGTCCATGACAAATCCAGCCAGTGG
>Ga0310344_10001440_pt1 | contig 18191 bp, 24 predicted proteins | sample HC15DNA20200_MG_FD_203801 | JGI IMG/M metagenome (GOLD analysis project Ga0310344, IMG submission 203801) | Marine microbial communities from station ALOHA, North Pacific Subtropical Gyre - HC15-DNA-20-200_MG | ecosystem: Environmental > Aquatic > Marine > Oceanic | place: Pacific Ocean: North... | reverse complement strand
CTTAAAATGGTTAAGATTAAATACAACAAACCTATTAAAACTAAAGTAACAGACATAGGTCCTGGTGGAAAAGAAGTAGTTAGAAAAGATTGGTCTGAAGAACAAAAAAGAATAGTTGAAAGCCTAAGTAAACTAATTGATCGTGGAATTGAAGATAAAAGAAAAGAAAGAACAACTCAAGTAGGCCAAAAAAGAGCCAAAGACGGCAAATCACTAGAACCTGTAATGGGTAAAACAAAAGCACCAAAGCATCTATTAGTAAGATACGGGAAACCGGAAAAAAAAAGATAGCTGAAGACGCACCTCCTACTGCCAAGGGAGAGAGGATGGTCAAACACATCAAGAAAGCATATTCCAAAGACGGCAAACTCACTAAAAGAGAAAAATCCATAGCATACGCTACTGCATGGAAAGATCATAACGAAGAAATCAATTATCCTAAAGACTACGATCCCCCTAAAAGGAAACCACCTTCAGAAAAAGAACTGAATAAAATGGCTAAGTATTATGCCAAACAAGAAAAAAAGAAAAACATTAAAGGATACCATGCAGGCGATGCAGGTGTTCCTGTAAATGAAGATGCCAGATATGATTCTTCAATAGGTGGACATGAATGGGGTACACCACAAGGTACAGACTATTTTAAATCCTTAACACCTGGACAAAGTAATCCTAAAGAAGATCCTATTAAACCTTTAGCAATTAAAGCTAGAAAACCTGAAGATGAGAAGGCAGTTAAGGTAACAGAAGCTTATCCTGTATATAAAACACCCGAATATCATGCAAGGATGAAGGCAAAAGATGCTAAATTAAGAAAGTATAGAGAAGATTTAGCAAAGAAAGCAAAATCACATATTAAGAGAACAACATCAGAAAGTCTTATTAAACAATTTGAGCCAGAGTATTCAGAAGCTAAAAGAAGGATAGGTAATAAGATTAGATCCAAAGTAGGTATTGAACCCAAACCTGAAAAGGATTGGAAAAAGGATATGAAGAAACGTCATCAGTTACAGAAGTGGCGAGATTATTATAAAGAAGATAAAGGTTATGATTTAGATCAAATAACTCCTTTACAGGCAGAGTATTCAAAAGAACAATATCCAGAAGATAATAAAGACGAATCAATGCCACACCCTGAGATTCTTATGAAGATTACTCAGGCAGATATAGATTTTTTAGATAATGAAGTAGCAAACTTTACATTTAATGACGCTGTTAAGTTAGGATTATATGCACCCGAAGAACTAGGTGATGATGATTTTGATAATACTCCAGGATTTGATAATGAAGTAAACATTACAGAAGTATTAACAGTACAAGGTAGAATGAAAAGAAGATTTGCTGCTAGACGTAACAGACAGAAATTAAAAGTTGCGCGTGGAATAGCATTAAGACGTGGTTCTACTCCAGACAGATTAAAACGTAGGGCAACTAGGGGTGCAAGGCTTCTAGTTTATAAACGTCTATTAAGAGGCAGGGATAGAGCCAGTCTACCACCTGCAGAAAAAGCTCGTTTAGAAAGAATGATTAAACGATATGCTCCTTTAGTACAAAGGGTTGCTGTTAAGATGTTACCTCAGATGAGGAAGAACGAAATTAACAGAATGAAAAGTAGAGGTAAGAGGGTAGCTACTAGATCTAAGAAGTATAGAGCAGCTAAACCAATAAGAGGAGCAGCTTCACAAAAAGCTAAACGATATAAAATTAAAAAACCAGGTAAATATAAAGCACCTAAACCCAAAAAATTCAAATCTCGTATTGGATCTGGTGGACCTACTATTAAGAAGAAGAGTACAGCTTACAAAGCATTCACATTCTCAATCGGTTAAAAATAATTTTTCTTTCAAAGACTCAATCTGTATAAATACCAGTATAAGAACAATATTGAGTAAGATATGGCAGATATACAAGAAAGTTTAGATTACTTATTAGAAGTGGAAACCCAACAACAAAGGTTGGATAAACTTATAAGACAAGGAATGTTACCAGCTAGGCAATTACCTATATTACATAGGGCTTTAGCTAATATTAAAATGGGTAAAATTTTAACACCTTATGAGAGAGAAGCACTTTCTAAACTACTTGATAAGATGATGGGTTTCCAATTTGGAGACGACATTACTTATAATAGAGCCAGATTACATACACAAAAAACTAAATATCAAACCGAGGAGAAGGAAGTGGCAGAAGAAGAAGAAATTGTTGTTTATAAAGGCGAGAAGGATGAGTCCGAAGCTAAACGAGACAAGAAGGCCAAGAAGAATTCCAGATCCAAAAATGTTAAAGACAATGGTGAAGATGAAAAAGAGGAAGACATGAAAGAAGACAACAGACCAGACTTAGGGGAAGGTTTACTTGCTGATTTAGACTCTGAAGGCAAACGCGCAAGAGATGCTAGAAGATTTAAACGTCTAGGAAGAGTTTCTAAAGAGAAGAAAATGAAGCTAATCTCCAAAGCTCTAAGAAAAGAAAAAGAAAAAACAGGTGTTACAGAAGACATTCTTAAGTTTAATGAAATGTACAAAACATCACTAGAAAAAGAACTAACTGATTCAGGTGTTGATAATGTAAGAGACATTCCAGTAGATAATAAGAAAGAATTCTTTAATAAAGTTGAAGAAGGTTCACACGCAACAGCAACTAGACCTGCAGATAAATCAGAAGGGGATAAAGAGTCACCTAAACAGGGTGGTTCAGTTAAACCTGAAATTACTGATGGTCCTAAACAAGATTCAAAACCTACAGTCAAAGAAGATTATTTGGAATTGAAAAAGTCCATTAAAGAAGGTACTTATTCAAAGAAAGAAATTAAAATGGCTAAAGGTATAGCTTTTGATAAGAGACATAAAGGTGGCGACATGACAGGCGCTTACAAGAAAATGGAAAAGATCAAGAAAGGCTTAGGAGATACTCCAGAAGCAAGTAAGGCTCTTAGACAAGCTAACGAAGAAATGGAACAGCCACTAGAAGAAGGCAAACTTAAAGACTTTGCTATTGGACATGGTTATTTTGATGATAGTGGAGAAGGCAAAAGAAAAAGAGCCGATAAAAACTGGTTGTCAAAACAAGCTGGCAGTAAAAAAACTATAGCTTACCCTAAGAAGCAGTTAAAGTCAGATAGAAAAGTTCAAGAAGGACTTGTTAAAAACGTAAAGGATGAAGTAAAGAAGTTTCAAGATTCAGACGTTGCAAAACAAATTAGAGATAAGAAAACTACTAAAGGCGTAAAACCCTCAGTTTCAGAGTCTAGTACTTGGTTACAACAAACAGCTGATACATGGAACGATAATGCAGATCACAAACATCCTAACGTAAAGAAACATATTAAGAAAGCTGAAGCAGCATATAACAATCAAGACCATGAAGCATTTCATTATCATACACACAGAGCAGATGATCATGCTAGGGCTTTAGCGAAAATGAAAAAAGAAGAACTTAATATTTTCGATACTAGAAGAGCAATGAAGGAAGGTGCCAGAGAAGACGCATTTAAAGACATGAAGTCTAAAGATGCTACAAAAGGCATGGCTCCTTTAAAGAAGGATAAACCTGCAGGCACTTCTAAATACAATTCACAAATAGATAGAGGTCCAGAACATATTGTACCTCAATTAAGAAAAGCAGTTTCTTTAGGTGATAAGCATAAAGGAGTTCAATTTCAAGATGGAAAGACGAAAAAAGTGGCTGGACATCATGCCCAGAAATTTTTAGATAAACATGATAGTATGAAGCCTGCTCAAAAGGCAGACTTAGTTAAACATGCACATGCGTCTCACGATAATTTTAAAACACACGTAGATAAATAGGAGAAAAACATGTCAAATTGGGGAGCAACAGACTCAGACGAAAGTAAACCTAAGTGGCTTACTGCAGACCAAAAAGAAGATGTATTTGCTAATGCTTCTGGGTGGGTAGTTAAAGCAGGTTCAACTATGACAGGAAATGGCCGTACAGGCGCTGATCCTGAAGTATTAGTTGCACTAGGATCTTTGGCAACTTCACTAGGACAAGCAACTATAGATTCAGTTGATTTCAACTTAACTTCTTTTGATGTTTCAGCAGGTGGCGATATTAAAGTTGACGTTCACTATAACGAACAAGTTACAGTGGCAGGCGGTTCACCTTTAATGGTCGTAACTAACGGACAGCAAGGATCAGGTTCAGCAGCTAACTTTACATTAACAATGGATGGTAGTTTACCGCTAACAAGCGACAAACTTACATTCTCTAAAAATGTAGGAGCAGCAGCTGGAACAGTTGGAGCAAATGACGTCTTAACAGTAGGCGCACAAACAGTTGACCTTAACGGTGCTACAATAGTTGACACAGTTGGTGGCGGTAATGCAGAGAGAGCAATCTCAGCAGCACAAGGCACAGCAGCTGGTTCAGTAACAGCTACAGCGTAAGGGGTAGGTAATGGCAGATAGTAAAGTATCGGCATTAACAGCAGCCACGAGTCTAGCAGCAGCAGATCAATTGTATTTGGTTCAGAGTTCAACCTCTAAATCAATTACAGCAGCGAATCTGTTTGCTGCAGTGGCAACACCAACATCATTTAACGATAAAGTTTCTATAGGAGATCATGATACAATTACTTCTATTGGAGCTATATCATTAGATACAAATGTTACATTTATTAATAATGTAGACGGAGCAGGTAATTTAACATTAGCTGCTGGTGTAGACGGGCAAATTAAAATTATAATAATGTCTTCCAATAGTGGAGGCCACACAGTAACACTCAACGCAGCAAATATAGGATCGGATATATCCTGGGACGCAGCAGGTGAGAGTGCTACTCTTTTATATGATACTGGAACGAGTAAGTGGTACTTCATTGGAGGAAACGCAACTACGGCATAGAAATGCAGTTTCAAGAACTAAATGATGACAACTTTTTGATCTTCGCTATTAAAAATTATCAAAACCCGTCTTGTACGGGAATGCAAGAATTGGAAGATGATCTAAAAAGATTTAAGTATTTAAAACGTCTGTTTAATAGATATACAAAGACAGGCGAGGCGAATGAGAGATTAATTATTAATCACCTCATTCTTCTTTTTAATGTATTCGGAACAGCAGCTACTAAGATGTTGTTCTTTAAGTTAGAAGAGAGATATTGGAGTGATTTAAAAACATTTTTAGTATTTCTTAACAGACTACCAATAGAAACGGTAGTAACAAAAGGTATAAATGAAGTTGATATACCACTGAATAATGATTTAATTAATATTTTAAGGAAAGTATAATGTCAAGAGCTATAGATACAGTACTAGCATATAGGTTATTAAAAATGCTTGCTACTCCTATCAATAAATCTGATGCCTTTAAATTAGGTATAATAAATGCTCAAGGCAAGAAAATTAAAGAGCCAACAACTTCGCAGGAAAAAGAGGCTTACACAATCCTTAACAGATTTATATTTAAAGTACAAAAAGCTTTAACAAAATCTTCTGATATGAATTCTAAACGATTATTGACTTTTGCAGCAGCATTAGCTTTATTAAGAGAATATAAAGATGACGATGATGATCTAACTGTTCAAACAATGTTAGAACTTTATATGGAAGATGAAACAGTACAACAAAATGCAATTCTTTTGGAATCAAATGTTGTTTCATTTAAAGATTATTTCACAGAGGAAGTAGCAGCAAATGCTGTTGGCGGGGGTAATATACATGGAATGGGTGTTGGTGCAAAAGGAGAACCAGGAGTAAAAACTCTTGCCAAATGGCCATTTCCAGGTATAGGTATGCCTAGCCTCTTTAGACGTAAACCAGTAATTAAGAGGAAAAAGAAGGATGCCAACCAGTAAAGTCGATCGTGAAATCGCTACAATTAAAGCAGATGTAGCAGCAATGGGACATCTGTTTAAAAAGTTAGATGATGCAATAGAAAAAATTGGCGAGGCTAGTAATAATATAAGCCAAATTCTGGCAGTCCACGAAGAACGTCTCGACTCATCGGAAAGATATCAAATGGAAAGAAGAAAAGTATCAGAAGAAGCAGTAAAAGATTTGCATTCAAGAATAACTACAGCATCAAGAGAGTCTCAGCAGGATATGAAATCTCATACGGATAAGATTCTCGAAAGTATTGAAAAATTAAGAACCCACGTCGATAAAGAAAACGACCACATACAAGAAAGGATTACTCGCTTGGAGCAGTGGAGATGGATATTAATGGGTATTTTAATAGCAGGAACGGCATTATTCCCGAATATTGGCAGAATTGTTTCAATGCTAGGTCAATAAAGATTACCAAAAGGTACAATCAGCACTTGATTACTACATAGGTTTACTCTATAATGTAGAGTATGTTACATGTAGATTTGAAATATATCATGATGATTTCTCATCATTTTGACAGATTTAAACGCAAGGACGATTATCTATTTAATTTCCGTTGCCCTATCTGTGGCGACAGCAGTACCAAAAAGAATAAAGCACGGGGTTATATTTACCGCAAGAAGAATGACATGTTCTACAAGTGTCATAATTGTGGTGCAGGAAAAACTTTTGGTGGACTATTAAAGATAACAGATCCTCTTCTATATAAAGAATATGTTATGGAAAGATATTCGGAAGGTGTAGCAGGACCCCGTGCCAACAAAGATCCTGACTTTAACTTTGAACCCCCAAAATTTGGTGGGACTAATACCCAGGAAAGCCCGGTGGGTGGTTTAATTGATGAGTTATTGGACAGGGTCGACAAGTTGCATGAACAGGCTGAGTTAAGTGATTCTAATCATATAGCTGTGGACTATTGTAAACAGCGAAGAATACCTCGGGAAAAATGGCATAGGATCTATCACATAGACGATATGTCAAAGATACATCAGTTAGCTCCTAAGTATAAAGAGAGAATCAAAACTCAAGAGTCTAGGTTAGCCATCCCATTCTTTGATAAGAGTGGGAGGTTAACCGCTATTAATTTGAGATCATATGGCAATTCCCAATTAAAATACATATTGGTAAAAATAAATGAAGATTTTCCTACAATTTTCGGCCTTGATGTTATAAATTATAGTGAGCCTGTAAATATTGTAGAGGGTCCTTTAGATAGTTTATTTTTAGATAATTCTATTGCATGTGCAGGCACATCATTTAATAAAATAGATACACTCAACCTACACGAAGATAGTGTTGTTATAATAGACAATCAACCTAAAAATAGGGAGGTGTGTAGGATACTAGAGGAAAACATACAGCAAGGCAAAAATGTTGTTATATGGCCAGATGATATACAAGAAAAAGATGTTAATGATATGGTTATAGCAGGTATCAACGTGAAAGAAATTATAAGTAATAATGTGTTTCACGGCCTTGAAGCAGAACTTAAATTTATCAATTGGAGAAAGTGTTGATTACTCAAGAAAACAAAACTTTAAGTCATGAAGAGGATGCTAAATCACTAGGCGGTGACGCAGAATGGTTTAGACGTTTATTCATTCAAAAGGATAGTGAAATAGAACTCCTTAAACAGGAGATTGCAGGAATGCAAAAGGCATTATACGATGCATATAAACGAATCCGAGAACTTAATAAAGAATTAAATAAGAATCAGTAAATGGCAAGAACAGATTATTTAGGCATACAGGTAGATTATGATCGAGACAAGCTTTTTGATCCTTTGGGTATTCAAAGACTGAAAGAAAGTTATATGAAGGACGAGGAAGAATCTCCACAAGAGAGATTTGCCTTTGTAAGTAAAACATTTGCAAGCAATCCGGAACACGCACAAAGATTATATGAATATTCTAGTAAGCATTGGCTATCATATAGTACTCCTATTCTTTCATTTGGAAGAAGTAAAAAAGGAATGCCTATATCATGTTTTTTAAATTACATAGACGATACAGCGGAGGGTTTAGTTGATAACTTATCAGAAACTAATTGGCTTAGTATGCTTGGTGGTGGTGTTGGTATTGGGTTTGGTATCAGGTCAAGCGACGATAAGTCTACTGGCGTCATGGCTCATCTTAAAACTTATGATGCCTCGTGTCTCGCCTATAGGCAAGGCCGTACTAGACGGGGGAGCTATGCTACTTACCTTGATATTAGTCATCCAGATATTTTAATGTATTTGGAAATGAGGAAGCCAACAGGCGATCCAAATATGAGAGCATTAAACTTACATCATGGTGTAAACATATCAGATAGATTTATGCAAATATTAGAAAGATGTATGACAGATCCTGATTGTGATGATGGTTGGAATTTAACAGATCCACATAGTGGTAGAGTTACTGCTACAGTAAGTGCTAAAGAGTTATGGCAGAAGATATTAGAATTAAGAATGGAAACAGGTGAGCCTTACTTACATTTTATTGATACAAGTAATAGAGAGATGCCAGAGTGGCAGAAGAATTTAGGGTTAAAAATTAACCAAAGTAATCTCTGTTCTGAGATTATATTACCAACTGATGAAAACAGAACAGCAGTATGTTGTTTATCATCAGTTAATATAGAACATTATGCAGCGTGGGTACGAGACCCATTATTTTTAAAAGACGTTGCTGAGATGTTAGATAATGTTTTAGATTATTTTATAGATAATGCACCTAGTGAAGTGAAAAGAGCAAAGTACTCGGCTAATAGAGAAAGGAGTATAGGTGTTGGGGCATTAGGTTTTCATGCCTACCTTCAAAAGAATAATATTCCTTTTGAAAGTAATGAAGCTAAGGGCGCCAACTTGAGAATATTTAGATACATTAGGACAAAATTAGATGAAGCAAATAAAGAACTCGGAAAAGAAAGAGGAGAGGCTCCAGACGCTAAAGGACGAGGGATTCGTTTTAGCCATGTCATGGCTGTTGCTCCCAATGCTAGTTCCAGTATTATTATGGGTAACACTTCGCCATCTATTGAACCGTTTAGAGCTAATGCTTACAGACAAGATACCTTATCGGGTGCTTACCTCAACAAAAATAAATACCTTGATGCAATCATCAAAGAATATTGTGAAAAACATCCAAGAACGAATTACGACGAGGTTTGGTCGTCCATAATAGGCAATGACGGCTCAGTACAACATTTAACACAATTATCTGACGATCAAAAAGCATTATTTAAAACATCAATGGAAATAGATCAAAGGTGGTTAATAGAACACGCAGCAGATAGACAGGAATATATAGATCAAGCACAATCTTTAAATTTATTTTTTAGACCAGATGTTCATGTTAAATATTTACATGCTGTTCATTTCTTAGCATGGAAGTCTGGATTAAAGACATTATATTATTGTCGTTCAGAGAAGTTAGGTAAAGCAGATAAAGTATCTGCAAGAATAGAAAGAGAAATTATACAGGAGATAGATATGGTTGCAGTTGCTGATGGCGACTGTTTGGCATGTGAAGGTTAAATTATGAAAAAAACAAGTGAAGATATATTAGGTTTTTACCGTTGGACTTTTGATAATATAGTAGAAAAATTACCAGATCAAGGCACATTTCTAGAGATAGGTTCTTATAAAGGAAAGTCTGCAGTAGCATGGGCAGAAGCATTTGAAAGAGCTGGAAAGAATTATACTATTCATTGTATTGATCTTTTTTATGGAATAACAAATCAGAGTAGAGAACCCAATACAACAAAGCAACAACATGATTGGTTAGATCAATTTAGTTGCACAGCAGAAGAACAATTAGAGGCTTTTATAGAAAATACAGAGGGTTGGGATAATATAACTTATGAAAAAGCATTCTTTAGTTCAGATCCAGAAAAATTTACAAATCCTTTTCCAGATGGTGTAACAGTCCTTTGGTATGATGGATTTCATAGTGAACCAGCAGTTACAGAATGTTTAAATTATTGGAAAGATAAATCAGAGTATATGGTTATAGATTGTTATGATAGTGTGCATTTAGGAACACAAGAAGCAATAGACAATTATAATAAAGAGTATGAACTATTTGAATACACCCTTGGAACAAAAGGTATAGCATTATTTAATAATGATAATTGATATGAGTAATGTGGCTAAATATATACTTTGGTTAAAGAAAGACCTTATCCCTAAGAATAAAAGAATAGGTGTGGTTATTTCAGGTGGTTTTGATAGTACAATATTATGGCATACGATATATGGTGAATGTTTAGAAAATAATCAAGTTTGTATTCCATTTACAGTACCTAAAGTTGACGGAGCATTTACATACGCAAATAGAATGTTAGAATGGTCTTGTAAAGAATATGGAGTAAAACAAAAACATACTTGGAAGATAGGAAATGTAGATTGGTATAGAGATCAAGGTATAGATCCTTTTCAAGGTGAAGAGGTAATGAACCAATTGAGATTAGGTATAAAAGAAATATTAGAAGAAGATTATGTCGATATTGTGTTTGTAGGAACAAATCCATATCCACCTAATTATAAAACATTATGTTCATATCATACTCCAGCACCTAGAAACGAAACTAATAATACACCATGGCAAGATATAGTTAAACAACCATTCCAGGATCTTGGCATGACTAAAGAACAACTTGTATTATTAGCAAGAGAGTATAAAATATTAAAACAAGTATCAGAAATAACACATAGTTGCGTAGAGAATATTAGGGGAAGATGTGGAGAATGTTTTTGGTGTAAAGAACGGGAATGGGCGTTTGGAGAAGTAGGAGAAGTAGACTATGGCACGGCCTAGAAAAGCAAGATTAACAGAAGAAAGAACATATTTTAAGCCCTTTAATTATCCTTGGGCTTATGAGGCATGGTTGAAACATGAACAATCACATTGGTTACATACAGAAGTACCAATGGCAGAAGATGTAAAAGACTGGAAAGATAAACTCTCAGAACCTGAGAAAGCGTTTCTAACAAACATATTTAGGTTCTTTGTACAAGGAGATATAGATGTAGCAGGCGGGTATATAAACAACTATCTACCCTACTTTCCACAACCAGAGATTCGTATGATGTTATCAGGGTTTGCAGCAAGGGAAGCATTACATATAGCAGCTTATGCACATTTAATAGAAACTTTAGGTATGCCAGAGTCTACTTATAGTGAGTTTCTAGAGTATCAGTCTATGGCAGACAAACATAATTATTTTAATGATTTATCATCAGCAAATGGAACTAATGAATCAATAGCTACAAATATAGCAGCATTCTCAGCATTTACAGAAGGCATGCAGTTATTCTCATCTTTTATTATGTTATTAAATTTCCCACGTCATGGTAAGATGAAAGGTATGGGACAAATTATTACATGGTCTATCGTTGATGAAACAATGCACGCAGAGTCTATGATTAAACTATTTAAAACTTATGTAAGAGAGAATAGAGAACTGTGGAACGATAAACTTAAGAAAGAGATATATGACATAGCAGAAAAGATGGTTGAACTAGAAGAAAAATTTATAGACTTAGCTTTTGCTATGGGTCCAATGGAAAACCTAACACCTGAAGATGTTAAGAAGTATATTAGATATATAGCAGATAGACGTCTTATTAGTATGGGAATGAAAGGAATATTTAAACATAAAAAGAATCCTTTATTATGGGTAGAAGAAATGATTAATGCTCCTATTCACACAAACTTTTTTGAGAATAGAGCAACAGATTATGCTAGAGGAGCACTAAAAGGAGATTGGGAAGAAGTATGGAACTTAGAATAGAATGTGTCCATTGTGATGGTGTCGCAACCGTTAAACACGAGTTAGATCACCATTTCTATACAGTAAGATTCTGTCCTTTTTGTGGCAGTGAATTAGAAGTTGAAGAGGAATTTGTTATGACAGATAAATTTGAAGAAGAATACGAGGCAAACAACTAATGCCTCAGGTTATACTTAAATCTAGAAAACCTGTTAAAGGTAAAAAGCCTAAAAAGCCTATGAGTTTCGATCAAGGCTTGCGTTTATTTAAAAGACAATGTGAAAAGGCAGGAATACTACAAGAAATTAAGCGTAGGGAATATTACGAAAAACCTACAGCAAAGAAGAAAAGAAAAAAGGCAGCTGCTATTAAGAGAGAACAAAAACAGCAGAAGCAAAACAATTATTTAGGTCGTTATAAACGATTTTATTAGGAGAGAAAAATGAGAATGACGATTGACGACATCGGTGGTGTCATAGTCAAGAACGATGATCGTTATATAGTGAAAGACAACACACATTTAAATAACCTAGTAGTTAGTAGCACAGAATTAAATCCTGGTAGAAAAACATCAGGTCATTCACATGCAGGACAAGAAGAGGTTTATCATTTTGTCAAAGGCTCAGGAATGATGAAAATTGATGAACAAACTTTCCCTGTTAAAGAAGGAGATGTAATTCTTATTGAAGACGGGAAATTTCATCAAGTTATTAACGATAGCAAAGGTATATTATATTTTGTGTGCGTCTTTGATGGCGGTAGAAAACACTAATAAATAGTACTATGGCTAAGAAACATAGGGTATATTGCACATATTTTCCTGACGGAAGATATTATATAGGTTATTCATGTAAAACTGATAAACAGTTTGAGAATTATTATGGAAGCTCGTCCATTGTTAAAACATATCTCCAGGAAAATGCTAGACATGTGGGACAACCAGTGTCTGAGATATTAGAAAAAGAAGTTATAGTAGAATATGATAAAAGAGCACCTGCTAAAATGCAAGAGTTTTTATTACAATGGCAACAGAGGCATGATGATAATTGTATTAATGATATGTTACATGTAAGATTAAGATCAAGTTATTTAAAAGACTTTGAAGAGATTAAGTGGCAACCTAGACAAAGTCAGACATACCCTTGGAGAAATTTCGGAGTAAACTAATGTTAGAAAATAAAAATATAACATTTATTATAGGTTTATTATTTTCAGCACTTGCTGTTTCAGCAGTCGCTGCATATTTTTCTATTGTAGGATTGATGGCAATATTTAATGGATTGCCACTATCAATTCTATGGATGGGTATTGTTTTAGAGATAGCAAAACTCGTTACCGCCTCTTGGATATACCAATATTGGTCCAGGGTTCAGTTCTTAATGAAAACTTACATGGTAACAGCAGTAATAGTGTTATCTATTATAACCTCTATAGGGATCTTTGGGTTCTTATCTAAAGCACATATAGAGCAGTCTGCTAATACAGGAGATGCTTTTGCTGAGGTTCAAAGGGTTGAACAACTAATAGACAGACAACGAGTTAAAATAGGTGTTGCTGAAGAAAGAATAGTTAGGATAGAGTCTGGTGGTAATTTAGATGTAACAGAATCTATACGACAACAAGAAGAAATACGAGATACGGCATGGGAAAGAATTCAAGGCGATATAACATACGCCGAGGAACAAATTGAGTCTATTAGGTCAAGTTTGGATACAGATATAGCTCAAAAACAGCAAGAACTTGCTGAATTAGACGCTATAGTAGCATCTTATACGGACCAAGGCACTACTGGCAATGCTTTTAATCGTAGGGATAATGTAGCGTTAGGTATAGAAGTAAGGGAACAGCAACAACCTGAAAGAGATAGAATTAATAATGACATACAAGAACTAAGAGCTTATGCTGAACAACAAATAGCAGGTTATCGTAACCAAATATCTCAATACAGATCAGATACACAATCCACAATAGACAATGCCAATGAAGAAATAAACAGATTACGAGATCAAGAAACAGAATCACAGACTACAAAAGACGCACAAATAGATTCTATTCAGGCAACAATAGATGAGGCATATACACAGATAGAAGAATATAATGTAACCTTATTTGATAAAAGATCTATTGTTAGAGATTTAGAGAAAGAAGTAGGTCCTATTAAATATGTAGCACAACTTATATATGGAGACGATTCAGCTAGTAGTATAGACTCAGCAGTCCTTATATTAATATTATTGCTTATATTTGTATTTGACCCACTTGCTATTGTATTAGTTATTGCAGCTAATTTAAGTATAAAGGAACGGCGTGGAGAGAGAATTACACCAATGAATGTACCTGATGAAGCAGTTGATTATGTACAAGAAGATTGGGACGAGCCAGAACAAGAAGAGATTGAACCTAAACCTCAAGACATTTCATATGAGTCTCTTAAACCTAAAAAAAAGAAAAAAAGTGAGGATTGGGTGGAAAAGAAATACGGTAGTGAGTCTGCCATGGACCCTAAGAAGGAAGTAGACTTACAATGGTTAATAGATAAAAAGAAACAGGAGAAAGATGATGCCTAATGTTGAAGAAAAATATTTTGAACCTAGAAGGAACGATGACGAATTCCGTAATGAAGTAATAGGATTATTACAAACAGGCAACGGAAGATTTAGGTTTCAAAAAGTTAATGGAGAAATTAGAGTTTTAAAAGGAACATTAGATCCTAACAAAGTACCTGAAACAAAAACTACAAGAGAGATTAGTAATCCAGAACGGTTAGTAGTATTTGATTTAGAAGCTGAAGGCTGGCGTACTGTAGTTTGGGAAAAATTGTTAAACTTTACATATTTAGAGCAGAGAACGGACGATACAGAACACGAATCCACGTGGGAAAAGGTATAATTGGTCCTCTAGACTCTTTACACTATCCTCAATAGGTCTTATAATTAGTACTATGAATAACATAAAGGAAGACCTATCATGGCAAAAAAGAAACGAAGTCCTTATATCATTAAGGAACCCAATTGGGCTCAGCATTCTCTTGCTGGTACCGAAGAAGAAAAAATAAAGGCATTTGACGATAGCAGTTATTTTATCCACTACGAAATAAGTAGCAAAGAATGCTATACTTCATTCCGTAACTGGACCAAAAATCATTCTACATGGACTGCTGAAGAAAAGAAAACAGTCTTAGGAGCACCAGACTGGGCCTACTTATCCATATCAGAGTACACCTGGTTTCATAGTAAAACAGGATATATGCCTAAGAATAGAGAGGAATATATCTACAGTAAATATGATTACTTTGTAGAACAAGCAAAGAAGAAAGCTTTAGAAAAGGAAACTAAGGATAATAGACCTAAAGTAGTTCCTATTAGAGTTGAGCTTGACATCTTTGTAAGTGCAACTGATGAAGTGATTGATAAATTATCATCAGGTAAAAAGACATTAACACCAGAGCAATTACTTAGCAATGTATCTCTTAATAAAGAGGAAGCTTCAACTGCACATAACGAGCTTAGTAATGTACTAGATGAGTTTAAAGAACTACAAAGAGTTCGTAAACTTAAAGACAGAAGTGATTGGGATGAACAGTTGATTGAGGGTTATAGTCATGTGAATAGACCTAACACCAATAAATTAATTGAGTGGTTAGAAGATATATCTACTAGACTATTACAAGGCAGTCAGAGGAAGACACCTATTAGACGTAAGAAGCCTCAAGATCCACGCAAGTTAGTAGCACGTTTAAGACACTTACAATCAGATAAGGACTTAAATATAGCGTCTATAAACCCTGTAGATATATTAGGTAGTTCAGAGGTGTGGGTGTATGATACTAAGCGCCGTAGACTAGGGCTATATAAGTCTAAGCTAGAGGGTGCACTAGGTGTTAAAGGCACATCTATTACAGGTTATGAACCAGACTTGTCATACGAAAAGACATTGCGCAAACCTGATGAGCAACTTAAGGTTATTATGAAGAAGTCTAAGAACGCTTTACATGATGTCGTAGGTAAAATACGAGGCAAACAAATGAAGGTTAAGACTCGTATTAATCCACACATGCTACTCTTAAAGGTTCAGTAATGATTAACTATATATTTGATGTTGATGGGACTCTGACACCCAGCAGAGGAATAATAGATCCTACATTCAAAGAGTTCTTTATAAGATTTTGTAATAATAATGATGTTACATTGGTAACTGGTAGTGATAGAGCAAAGACAATAGAACAAATAGGTTATGATGGATATCTTGCTTGTAACAGAGTATATAATTGCAGTGGGAATGATGTTTACGAGGGAGATGAGAATATATCCTTTAGTGAATGGTATTTACCTATAGAAGCAGAAGATTTTTTGTTGTACAAGTTAGCGTCTAGTAGATGGCTGACTAGGACAGGCAACCACATTGAACACAGAACCGGCTTGGTTAATTTTAGTGTTGTGGGTCGTAATGCTAGACCCAGCCAGAGAAAAAACTATTACGAGTGGGACTGTATAATAGAAGAAAGAATTAATATAGCAAGTGAGTTTAATGATAAGTTTCCTGAGTTAGAAGCTGCTGTAGGTGGCGAAACAGGGATAGATATATTTGAGAGAGGTAAAAACAAATCACAAATATTAAAAGACTTTGACACAGATACTATTCAATTTTATGGCGATAGAACAGATGAGAACGGTAATGATTATCCTATTGCTAATGAATTACTTCCAGAACAAGTCTATGCAGTTGATGATTGGCGGGAAACCTGGAGTTTATTAAGATGATAGTAGTAGATTATAACCAAACTGCTATAGGTTCTTTTATGGCAGAAGTGCGTGGAAGGACTGATGTAGAGCCTAATCTACCCTTATTACGTCATATGATTTTAAATACTATTCGTTCATACAATAAAAGGTGGCGAGAAGAATATGGTGATTTAGTTATAGCATGTGATAATAGACATTATTGGAGACGTGATGTATTTCCATATTATAAAGCAGGTAGAAAGGCCACCAGAGAAAGCAGTGGCATGGATTGGGGAGAGATATTTAATGTTCTTAATATTATTAGAGATGAAATATCAGAGTTTTTACCTTATCCTTTAATAGATATAGATGGTGCAGAGGCAGATGATATCATAGGTACATTGGCAGAGTATAGCCAAGGTATAGGTGAAGAGTCTCCATTGTTTGGTGATATAACACCTGATCCTTTTTTAATTATATCTGGAGATCACGACTTTAAACAATTACAGAAGTTTACTAATGTTAAACAATGGGCACCAGCACAAAAGAAGTGGGTTAAGATTAAAGAACCAGCAGAATATGTATTAAGAGAACATATAATCAGAGGTGATAAAGGTGATGGAATACCTAATATATTATCAGCTGATGATGTATTTGTAGAAGGTAAGCGTCAGAGTCCTGTTCGTAAAAAGAATATAGCAGAATGGAAACTACAATTACCACAGGAATGGGTAACAGGTGAAATGGCACATGGTTGGTCTCGTAATTCATTACTAATTGACTTAACCAAAACACCAGAAGACATTAAAGAAAGTATTATAAATAGTTACGAATCCCAAAAGGGAGGAGATAGAAGTCAACTTTTAGATTATTTTATAACATATAAGATGGACAGGTTGATTGAAGTAATAGATGATTTTTAATTAATTAAAAGGTGATAAAGATGAGTTTTTGGAAAAAATTTGTAACCTTTTTAATCGGAGAACCATCCGGTGAAAGGGCAAGAGATTCAAAAGGTCGTTACAAAGCAGACGACAAATCCACAAAAAATGTAAACGAAGCTTATAAAGATGGCAGAACTCCTGCAAAGAAGCGAGGCCGTCCTAAAGGTTCTAAGAATAAAAAGGCAAAATAATGGCACAGAAGTTTAGACAACTCAACGAAGCATTTGATTATGTGTTTGATGTAAGAGCTAAAAAGAAGCAAGTTGAACGCTTAAAAGAGATTGCTTCAACAAATCAAACTATCGTACCTGTTGTTAGGTGGGGTGTAGGTGCAGAGCAAATAGACTGGGGATTGCCAGAAGGTTTGCCTGAGACACATAAAATTGAAGACGACATTCCTGAGGGAATGGGTGATACTACCATTACACTAGAATGGAGACGTATCAGACAATTTACAGACCCAGCTTCAAACATGAAAAACCTTCCACCCTGGAAACAGGAAATGAACTGGCTACAAATTATAGAAGGAGTACACTTTAAAGAAGCAGAGTTTTTGACTCATGTAAAAGATGCTACTCTACTTAAATTGTATCCTAAATTAGAAGGCATATTAAAAGACTTGGGCATTGAAGAATATACTCCTGGTAAATTACCAAAGAAGAAAGTAAATAGAGTAGACTTCAGCGCTAGTACAAGTGAATGAGCATTGGCGATATGAAAATATAAGGAGTGTTCATTTAGAACTCTCTACCTTTTGTAATTCTATTTGTCCTTGGTGTCCTAGGTATAACAATTTCTCACCAAATCTTGGTCCAGATATTATAGAGGACTCTTATACTTTAGAACGATTCAAAAGATATTTCCCTATAGACTTTGTTAAACAGGTAAACTTCTGGACATTTGCAGGAGACTATGGAGACCCA
>Ga0310344_10001438_pt1 | contig 18195 bp, 17 predicted proteins | sample HC15DNA20200_MG_FD_203801 | JGI IMG/M metagenome (GOLD analysis project Ga0310344, IMG submission 203801) | Marine microbial communities from station ALOHA, North Pacific Subtropical Gyre - HC15-DNA-20-200_MG | ecosystem: Environmental > Aquatic > Marine > Oceanic | place: Pacific Ocean: North... | reverse complement strand
GATATAAAAAAAAATAATTACAAATTTTATAAAATAGATATAAATAATAAAAAGAAAATATTTGAAATCTTAAAAAAATATCAACCTGCTGGAATTTTCAATCTAGCTGCAGAAACTCATGTAGATAGATCTATTGACTCTCCTAAAAATTTTATTCATTCAAATATTACAGGTGTTTTTAATTTATTAGAAACATTAAGAAAATATTTAAAAAAAAGTAAGAAAAAAATTAAATTAGTTCATATTTCTACAGATGAAGTTTATGGAGATATACCGACTGGAAAAAGATCGAATGAAAATTTTCCCTATGATCCAAGTTCTCCATATTCAGCTTCAAAAGCAAGTGCTGATCATTTAATAAAATCGTTTATAAGAACTTATAAACTTCCAGGAATAATATCTAATTGTTGTAACAATTATGGTCCAAATCAATTTCCAGAAAAATTAATTCCAAAATTAATTTATAATATAATAAAAAACAAACCCTTGCCGATCTATGGTCGTGGGAAAAATTCTAGAGAATGGATTCATGTTAGTGACCACTGCGAAGCTCTACTTAAAATTCTTAATAAAGGAAAAATTGGTGAAAGTTATAATGTTGGCACAAACCAAAATATTAAAAATATTGATATGGCAAAAAAATTATTACGAATGATAAAAAATAAAACCAAAATTAAGTATGTCAAAGATAGGCCAGGACATGATTTTAGGTACGCATTAGATTCTAAAAAAATTCGAAAAAAACTTAAATGGAAGCCAAAAATTAGTTTGAATGATGGTTTAAGAAGTACTTTAGAATGGTATTTAAATAATATAACTTTTTTTAGCAGTGTTTCAAAAAAATTATATGATAAAAGATTAGGTTTAAAAAAATGATCAAAAAAGGAATTATACTTGCTGGTGGACTTGGAACAAGAATGAGTCCTTTAACAAAAGCTGTAAATAAACAACTTCTCCCAATTTACGACAAGCCCTTAATTTTTTATCCTTTGTCCGTTTTAATGTTAGCAGGAATAAAAGATATATTAATTATAGTAAATAAAGGACAATTATCTCAATTTAAAAAAATTCTACCTGAAGATAAAAATTTAGGAGTAAAAATAAGTTTTGAGCAACAAGAGCATCCAAGAGGATTGCCTGAAGCATTTAAAATTGGTGAAAAATTTATTGGAAAAGAAAATGTAGCTCTAATACTTGGTGACAACTTTTTTTATGGTCAAAGTCTTACAGAAAAATTAAAAGAATGTACCAAACTAAACTCAGGAGCAAAAGTATTACTACATCCAGTAAGTAATCCTTCTCAATACGGAGTTGTTAAAATTAATAAAAAAAATAAAATATTAAAAATTGTAGAAAAACCAAAAAAATACTTTTCAAACTTAGCAATAACTGGATTATATTTTTTTGATAATAATGTGATTAAATATTCTAAAAGCTTAAAACTTTCAAAAAGAAATGAGACTGAAATAGTTGATTTATTAAAAAAGTATAACAAAAAAAGTAAGTTATATGCTGAATTCATTGGTAGAGGTGGTGCCTGGCTAGATACTGGCTCCATAGATGATTTTTATAATGCTTCATCTTTTGTTTCTGCGCTTGAAAACCGACAAGGTTTAAAAATTGCTTGCTTAGAAGAAATTGCTTTTGCCAACGGTTGGATAAATAAAAATCAAATTAAATCTGCAATAAAATTTTATGGCAAATGTAGCTATTCTCTTTACTTAAGAAAGTTACTTAAATGAAAATCATAAATACAAAATTTAAAGGCCTTAAAATTATTAAAGGAATAAATCATTACGATAAAAGGGGTTATTTTAGAGAAATTTATAAAAAAAAATTTATTAAAAGAAAAAATTTTATTTTCTGGTGTATATCAAAATCTAAAAAAAATGTGATAAGAGGCTTGCATTTGCAGAGAAAAATTAAACAAGATTTACATGTATCTGTCCTGAAAGGCAAAATCTACGATATAGCTGTAGATCTAAGAAAAAATTCAAAAACTTACTCTAAGTATTCTTGTAATATTTTATCTGAAAAAAATTCAACATCTTTAGTTGTGCCAGCGGGATTTGCTCATGGCTTTTGTGCTTTAGAAAATGAGAACGTTGTCTTATATGGAATAAGTAACTACAGGTCTAAAAAAGATGAAGTAGGAATTTTATGGAATGATTCCTCATTAAATATCAAATGGCCTCTAAAAAAACCCTTAGTTTCAAAAAAAGATAAAAGTAATATAACCCTGAAAGAATTTAAAAAATTTTATTTATAAGAATATGCATAACGCAAGTATGTATTGTTTGTGCCTACACGATAAAACACTTCCTATAGTAAAAAAATTAGGATACCTGCCAGTTGGACTAGGTAGTGAAAATTTTTCGAAAGATTGGATACGAGATAATACTCTTGAAAATATATCCTCTAAAAATAAATACTACGGAGAATATACTTTTCACTATTGGTTTTGGAAAAATATTTTTCCAAAAATTGAAGATAAAAAATGGATAGGGTTTTGTGCTTATAGAGAATTTTGGGGAAACAAAAAAAAAATTGATAATAATTCTGATGTTAAAGATTTGGTTTTAAAAGAAATACCCAAGGAATGGGAAAATTTTGATACAATAGTTGGTGAACATATATACATGAATAATTTAAAACTATCTAAATTAATCAAACATGGTATCTGGTCTTTAGCAAGAAACCCGCAAGCAATTTTTAAAAAGACAAGAAATTTACGTTTCCACTTTGATATGTGGCATGGTAATGGAAACCTAGATAAAGCTATTGATCTACTTGGAGATGAGGATAGAGAGGATTTTAGAAAATATACCAGAGAAAATGTATCTTTTAGCAGAGGTAACATGTTTGTTTGCCGTTCAAAAAAAATAATGAATGCTTACTACAGCTCAATTTTTCCATGGTTAGAAAGATGTGAGGAAATTTTTGGTTTTAATCTAGAAGGATACGGTAAAATAAGAATATATGGTTTTTTAGCAGAAAGATATTTATCTTATTGGTTTGACAAATATACAAAACCACTATTATGGCCAGTAATTTTTTATGATATTAGCAAAATAAATTCGTATGAAAAAAATTAAAAAATATAAAATTAAATATCATATTAAAACATCAGGTAAACTTATCACTATGGGTTTTGATAAAAATTTTCCTATGCCTGTAAAAAGGGTATTTTTTCTTTACGGTAAAAAAAATAAAATTAGAGGCAATCATGCGCATAAAAAATGTTCACAACTTTTTGTACCAATATTTGGTAAATTTATTTTGGATATAAAAACACCTAAAACAAATAAAAAAATAATGTTAAGCCATTCTAAAAACGTTGCTCTTTATGTTCCTCCAAAATATTGGTGTAGTGTTAAATTTTTAATAAAAAATTCAGTTTTAATGGTAATTTGCGATCAATTGTATAAAGCAAATGATTATATTGAAAATTTTAATGAATACAAAAAATACTTAAGGAAAAGATGAAAATTTTGATCACAGGTGGATTAGGTCATATAGGGTCATATATATTAGAAAATATTAATAAAATTAGATTTGTAAAAAAAATTTACATAATAGATAACCTCTCAACAAACAGATACAACAGTTTATTTAATTTACCTAAAACTAATAAAAAAATTTATTTTTTTCAGAAAGATTTATCTTTGGATAATTGTTTAAAAAGTTTTTTTAAAGTTGATATAGTGATTAATTTAGCTTCATTAACAGATGCAGAAGGAAGTATAAAAATTAAAAATAGAATTTGGAAAAATAATCTTGGTTTATTTAAAAATGTTGTTAAATATTGCATTAGTAATTCAGCAAAACTTGTGCATATCTCAAGTACAAGTGTATATGGTGAACAAAAAGGCTTGGTAGATGAAGAATGTAAAAAACTAAAACCAAAATCTCCTTATGCAAAAATAAAACTAGCAGAAGAAAATATTTTAAAAAAAAACAAAAAAAGAATCAAATTTGTTTCATATAGGTTTGGAACTATTAGTGGCACTTCTAAGGGAATGAGATTTCATACAGCAATAAATAAATTTAGTTTTTATGCAGTTTTAGGTAGACATTTACCGCTATGGAAAAGCATGATGAATAAACCAAGACCATACTTATCTTTAAGAGATGCTTTTAAAGTAATTAAATTTACTATAGAAAAAAACTTTTTTAACAATGAAGTCTATAATATTTTATCGCAGCATTTAACCTTGAGGCAAATTATCTCTTTTTTTAAAAAATATAAAAAAAATATTAAAGTCAAACATGTAAAATCTAAACTTATAAATCAATATTCTTATAAAATTTCAAACAAAAAATTTTCAAAGAAAGCCTTCATCTTAAAATCAAATATTGAGCCTGATATTAAAACAACATTAACAATGTTTAAATATATAAATGAAATGTAAGTTAACTGATAAAGAAATAAAACCTTTCATGTCTTTTGGTAAAATGCCACTGGCTAATGGTTTTTTAAACGAAAATGAGTTTAAAAATGAATTCTTTTTTAATATGGAAGTTTGTTTCTCTGAACAATTGTCTCTTTTTCAACTTAATGATCATCCGACTCCCGAAAAAATGTTTAATAAAAAATATCCATTTTATACTGGCAGCTCAAAATTAATGATTCTTCACTTTAAAAAATATGCAGATTGGATAAAAAACAATTTTTTAAAATCTAATTCAAAATTAATTGAAATAGGATCAAATGACGGAACTTTTCTCAGTAATTTTAAAAATTCAAGTATTGACTGCGTTGGCTTTGAACCATCAGAAAATGTCGCTTTGAAAGCTACGAATAATGACATTAAAACTATAAATAAATTCTTTAATATTGAAAATATTAAAATTTTAAAGAATTTTGAAAATAATACTGATGTAATTTGTGCATCAAATGTAATTTGTCATATACCTGACTTGAAAGAATTAATTTTTACCATAGATAAACTCCTTAACAAAAAAGGAGTTTTTATATTTGAAGAACCTTACATGGGTTCAATGTTTGAAAAAATATCTTACGATCAAATTTATGATGAACATATTTTTATGTTTTCAGTAAGTTCAATTTTGAAAATTGCTAAATTATACGACTTTGAACTAATAGATGTTTTGCCCCAAACTACTCATGGAGGATCTATGAGATATATAGTAGGTAGAAAAAATGAACATATTATTAATGAAAGAGTTGAAACTATTCTTTCAAGAGAAAAAAATAAAAATTTAGATAATTTAGAATCTTGCATTGAATTTAAAAAAGGATGTGAAAAATCTAAAGAAAAATTAGTAAATAGTTTGAAAAAAATAAAAAATAAAGGAAAACAAGTTTGTGGTTATGCGGCTACTTCCAAAAGCACCACTATTTTAAATTATTGTAACCTTGATAAAAGTATATTTAATTTTATATGTGATACTACTAAAGAAAAAGTAGGTAAATTTTCACCAGGCACCCACATTCCTATAGTGTCAATTTCGCATTTCCATAAAAACCTTCCAGATATTGCTTACCTATTTGCTTGGAATCACAAAAATGAAATTTTCGAAAAAGAAAAAGACTTTATTAAAAAAGGTGGAGAGTGGATATCTCATGTTTCTTTATAAAAATAAAATTGTAATTACAGGAGGAAATGGTCGTTTTGGCTTAAAGTTAAAAAAATTAAAAACTAAGTATAAATTATTTTTTCCTAAAAAAAATGAATTAAATATTTTGAATTTTAGTACTATTAAAAAATTCTTAAATTTAAAAAAACCTAAATATTTGATTCACCTTGCTGGCTTGTCTCGACCAATGAAAATTCATGAAGAAAATATAAATAAAAGTATTGATTTAAATATCGTTGGTACTGCTAATATTACTAAAGCTTGCTCAGATTTAGGAATAAAGTTGATTTATTTTTCTACTAGTTACGTTTACCCAGGAACTAAAGGGAACTACAAAGAAAGTGACTCTTTGCTGCCAAAAAATAATTATTCATGGTCCAAGTTAGGTGGCGAAAGTTCAGTTCAAATGTATAAAAATTCTTTAATTTTACGAGTTTGCATGACAGAAAAACCATTTGTGCACAAAAAAGCATTTTGTGATTTTGTTACTAATTTTATATTTCATGATGAAGTTGCTAAAATATTGCTAAAACTAATCAATAAAAAAGGAATAATTAACGTTGGTGGAAAAGCACAGACAGTTTATAAATTCGCTAAAAAATACAATCCTAAGATTAAAAAAACATATGCTAAAAATGTATTAAGTTCTAAATACCCTCTAAATCCTTCAATGAATGTACGAAAACTCAATAAAATCATAAAGTAATTACATGCCCATATTTTTGCAGCTTTTGCTAAATAGAGTTTATATTTTTAAACATAGTGATAAAGTAATATTAAATTATGAATAAAATAGAATCGACTAACAACATAAAGTCAAAATATAGTGGCCTAAAATGGTGCTTAATACATATCGGTAATGATATTACATATGGATTAGCTTTTGTAGCTGGTGAACTTTTAAGAATGAAACACAAAATAATGTGGTTAGATGGAGATGATAAAATTGAAGAACTAAAAAAAAGAATTAAAGAATATAATCCTGATTATGTATGCTTCGGCCCCCTTTCAACAGAATTTTCTAGATCTTTACAATTAGTAAAAGAATTTAAAAAAGTATTACCTTCAGTAAAAAGTGTTTTTGGAGGAAAACATGTGTTGGCAATTCCAGAAGAAATAAAACAAAACAAAGATATAGATTATTTAGTTTGGGGTCCTGTTTATGAAGCTATTGATAAGATTATTGAAAGCCCATCTAAAACTTTTATCAAAGGTGCCCCAACCTATCCTTGTAATATGCAGCCAGCTCTTAAAGAATATTTTGAACAAGTGCCTCGTATGGGAAGTAGGGAAAGAAAATACATAATGTCTCATTTTGGCTGCGTGTACAATTGTTCATTCTGTTGTACTAGCGTTACTCGTAAATCATATGGAGCCAAAGCATATAAGGAATACTGGTTAGCTCGTAGGCCTGTTGAAAATATGATAGAGGAAGCCAAGTTATTTTTAAAACACCCAACTAAAGAAGTTTCTTTTGAAGATGATGATGTTTTATATGGTACTCATGAAGGAGGAGATGGTACTCAGTGGCTAAGTGAATTTACAAAAGCTTGGAAAAAAGAAATTAATATACCAATGTACGCCAATGTAACTCCACAAACTGTGGTTAAAGCTACCGACGAGGCCTTAGCAACATTAGCAGATTTAGCAGACACATTAACTATGGGAGTACAAACAACTGGTGGTGACTCTAGCAGACTATTTAATAGACACTTTCAAGATGAAAAACAGGTTATAGAAGCAGTTAAAATAATGACTGGATATGGGGTTAAAGTTAAATTGGAAGTTATTATTGGACTACCTAATATAGATGGGTTGTGTCCTGACCCAGTAACTGATGCTATTAAAACAGTCCAAATGTGTCAAAGAATAAGCAGAGAAGCTCCTCCTGATACGACATGGACATCATGTTTTCCATTGATGCTTTATCCAGGCACATCTCTTTGGGAAAAAGCAAAAAAAGCTGGAATTCCTTTAAGTGAAGCATGTGAATTTGAATGGCATAGCGGAGAAGGGTCAGTAAAATTTGATTCTTTAACGATGAAACGTATTAAAAACATGACCAAAATGGCAACAATGTTTATAAAATATGATATGAGCGAAAGATGGATGAGAGCTTTGCTCGATGTAGATTTAAACGATTCATCCTCAAGACAACTAGGTGAATGCCAATATTTAGAAAGTTTAGTTTTTAGATTAGGTGATAAAATCGAAGATGAGTTTGAAGATATTTTAAAAGGAATGAATTTTAAATATTAAAATTATTTAATTTTTAATTTTAAAAGCGACAACAGCATCTCCTAATTGTACCATATCACCGTAAAATGCTTTTAGACTTGTTCCTCCTGAAGCTGGTATAACAATATATTGTTCACCTTGTGCTTTATATGATGTGGGTGGAGCAGATCCAATATATGGAAGTTCATAAAACCATAATACTTCACCAGTTTCTGAGTCAAATGCTCTAATTAATTTATCCAAAGTTCCTGAAACAAATACTAAACCCCCAGAAGTAGCTGTTGCGCCACCAAAGTTTTCTGTACCGGTTATTAAACCTTTTAGTTTAAGGTCTTTATAATAACCAAGAGGAGACTGCCACTTTAATTTACCACTGTTTAAATCAATTGCACTAATAGTGCCCCATGGGGGCTTTGATCCAGGAAAACCATCTAAATCTCTTAGAGGTACTGCCCTTTTATCAGTATACTTATTTAAACTTTTACTCTTACGGCTTTTAACTCCAACTATGTATGGAATGTTGTTAGCCGTAACATATAAAATATTTCTGTAAGGATCTACAGATGCTCCAGTCCATTGAGCTCCTCCATTTTCTCCATACTGTATTGTATTCTTGTTAGATTCGTGAGGTTGAAAAAAACCATAGTTAGAATTTTCAACAATTGATAAAATATATTTTTTACTTTTTTCATTTAAATCCGTAATATCTTCTTTGCCAAATACATTTTTAGCAAATGGTTCTGGTAATTTTAAAAAGGGCTGATATTTGCAAGTTTTTTCACCAGGTATATTTGATTTTGGAGTAAGTTTCATTCTATAATCAAAAATTGGTTCACCAGTATATCTATCTAAAATTAAAGTGTTTCCTAATTTTGTTACAGCAACTACTACATCGATTCTTTTGTTATATCTTTTAATAGTAGTTAAAATGGGCGTTGATGGTATATCGTGATTCCAAATGTCATGACAAGTTTCTTGGAAGTACCATAGCTTCTTTTTATTTTTTATATCAAAAGCAACAACGCTATTTGCATATAAATTTTTTCCTGGTCGTAAATTACCTATAAAATTTGGCTTAGGATTACCAGTTGTTATAAAAACAATTCCATTTTTTACATCAGCTGAAATTCCGCCCCATGGATTTCCTCCTCCAAACTCATTTGTTTCCAAATTTGTTTTATTATTTTCTCTTAAAAAATATTTCCAGTGTGTTTTTCCAGTTTTTACGTCGTAAACTTCAATTGATGGTCGAAAAGTAGCTACAACTAACTGATTATCAATTATTACTGGCGGAATTGGACTTGATCCAATTTTTATTATTCCATTTTTTCCGAAATTTTTTATAGGTTCGCCAGTTTTAGCGTTTAAAGATATTAATTGATCATCATTAGTAAAAAATAATTTTGTAATATTTTCTATTTTATCTTTCCATAGTGTTAGGCCTCTTTTAGCAACATTATAACCCTTCTCTGCTTTGTATTTCCATATTACGTCTCCATTTGTACCATCCAAACAAACAATATAATTACCTGCTGTAGGAATATACACCAATCCATCATAAACAACTGGATTTGCTTGTATGCCTTTTTTTCCATCTTTAGAATTAAATGTCCATGCAATATCTAATTTTTTTATATTTTTTTTGTTAATTAAATCCAGACTTGAAAATCTCATTGAAGAAAAACCACCATGGCTTCTGGGCCAGTTAGAAAAGTTTTTTTCAATTTCTTTTAAACTTGCTCCAGGTAAAAAATTACTTTTTTTTCCTGGAATAATTTTTATATTTGGCAAATTTTTCCATGACGATTCATCTTCGATTTTCCAATAATCTCTATGACTTTTTGAAAATACGAGAACTACTTGATGATACAAATTATTATAAAATCTATAAATTTTTTTTGTTTTTTGACTATTTAGATTATTTGCACTGAATGTAATTGCATTTCTATTAATATAAGAAGAGTCATACTTTGCCAAATCAAATAAAACTATAAAAATTGATAGTAATAATATTACTGAAAAAAAAACTAAAATCGATTTAAACACCTTTATTTTCATAAATTTATTGTTTAAATAAAAATAAAAAATTTATCTAAAAAATTTTTGGTAGCGGGAAGTGGAGTCGAACCACTGACCTCGGGCTTATGAGTCCCGCGCTCTAACCAACTGAGCTATCCCGCCTTCTAATTATCGTTGATTTATAATACTTTTTATTTTTATTTCAAGCAACGATAATAAGTATGTTATTTATAAGTTGCTAGCAAAAAATAAAAATGTCTATAGATAATATTTTAAAAAAATTTCCAAAGAAAAGACCTGAGTTGTCTGAAAATTTAAGATCCGTTTATAATGAAATATATAAAGACAATAGATCCGGAAAAGGTATTGGAAATTATATTTCACAAAAATTAGAATCTTGGATGCATAAAACCATAGAAAAAAAATCTATGAACATTACCTCAAAAAAATGTTTGGAGTTAGGAGCGGGTAATTTAAATCATCTTAAATATCATAATAAAGATGAAGTCTATGATATCGTTGAACCATTTAAAAAGCTTTATGAAGATTCTCCTGATTTAAATAAAATTAATAAAGTTTATTCCGAAATTTTTGATATTAATTATAAAAAAGAATATGACAGAATTATAAGTATTGTTGTTCTAGAACACTTAACAAATTTACCTAAAGTTTTAGAAAAATGTTCCGAGATACTTAAAACTGATGGAATCTTTCAAGCAGGTGTGCCGTGTGAGGGTGAGTTTGCTTGGTATTGCGGTTGGAAATTTGGCACTGGAATTCCTTTCTGGCTTAAATACAAAGAAAATTATTCGGAGTTAATGAAATATGAACATGTTAATTCGTTTAGTGAAATTATTAAATTAGTAAAATATTATTTTAGAGATGTAGAAATTAAAAGATCTCCTTTACCTTTTTTCTTAAAAACAAAACACGCTAGTTTTTATGCCTACGTTGAGGCAAAAAATAAAAACTAGACAAATCTCCCTCCATTATTTCTAAAATTGAGCCAATCATTGTTGTTCGGAAATGAAAAATAGCTGGACGGATAATTGTTTAATTTTGGATTTTTGTTTTCTATCAAATTATCTATTGCTTCTAAAACAACACCAGCGCTAATTAAAAAAGCTTTTTTATATATATCAGATAAATTGTTACTTGAATCTGTGATTAAAATTTTTTTCTGGGCTAGTATTTTTCCAATATCAATATTTCGAGACATTTGATGGACAGTGACTCCAACTTCCTTTTCACCATTTGCGATGGCATGAAGTACAGGCCAAACACCCCCATAAGAAGGAAGTAAAGATGTATGCCGATTTATACAGCCAAATTTTGGTAGGTTAAGTATATCCGAACCAAAATACAAAGAATTACTACTGACAATTAAATCAAGTTTTAGGTTTTTAATTTTTTGAATATTTTCTTCAGTATTTATATTTTTTTCTATTCTAAAAAAAGGAATTTTGTGTTTTTTAAAAACAGATTGTACAGAAAAAAAATTATTTTTTAATCCGTAAGGAAACAATTTATTTAAAGTAGAAAAAAAAACTTTTTTTGTAAATAACATTAATATTTCTCTTAAATAAAGTTTATTAAAATTTCTTCTAATATATAATTCAATATTATTTTTTTTATCAATTTTTGTAACTAAGCCACCAAAAATATTATTATTCTTATCTTTTAAGCTTGTTACTAATTCATTTACAAAAGACGGATGGTAAAATGATGTTTCGTCAATTACTAAAAGAATTTTCATATTCAATAAATATTTTATGTAATTTTGGGTCTTTTGAAAGATTTAATTCATCTAATCTTTCTTTTTTTAGATAATAACTTTGTTGGTTATCACTGGTAAAAATTGATTTTTCTTTTAATTTAGAGGCCCCTGGATGAATCAATATTTCAACTAATTCTTGTTTATTTTTATCTTTATAAACTTCTAATCCTTTTTTAATAGTTAAAGAGTTCATGTGTCCTGTATCAAGAATTCCAATAAAATTTTTTTGACAAAAAATTCCCTGTTTTTTAGCTTTATTTACTAAACTAATGCTAAGTATATTAAGTAAAATAAATTTTATAATATTTATATAAAAAGAAAATTTAAAAATGTTGCTTTTTCTAGATATAACAAATTTTTCTCTAGGAATTCTAATCTCTTGCAATTTATGCTTTTGGCCAAGTTTCAACATAATCGATGATATCCAAGGTATACAATGTATATGATTATGGCCATCTAATGAAAATTTTTTTAAATTTAATGCTTTTTTATATATTATAATTTGTGCATTGATTTCTTTGTTAATGTCCTTTTTTAGCTTGTGAAAACCAAATTTTAATGGGGAGAAAAAAAGTGCAAAAAAATCCATTGCAAAATTGCCATTTTGATCAACTAAATCAGATTGATCTTTGTGTTTTGCCGAAGATAATCCTTCTGTTAAATTTAGATGTAGCCTTGTTTTAATCTGTCTTTTTTTTAATTTTTTAATAGCTTCTAAAGAATATTTTTGACCTACGATAACCGATACACCTCTTACCATTCCTTTGTCTATTGATTGAAAAATTGTAGAGTTAATGTTTTTAGATCTTCCAATATCATCGGCGTGAAGCTGTATATATTTATATCTGTGTTTATAAAAATTTTTTTTTTTCAATTTTTTCAATAAATCTATTCGCTTTTTTCTTTTATAAAAAATTCAGGCCTTCTCTTTACATTCTCTAATGTAAGCGCAATGTATTTTCCTAATATACCCAATCCTATGAGTTGAATGCTTCCCACAAATAACATTCCTATTATTATGCTGGCCCAACCTGGAGGAAATAAATTAGATATTGGTTGACTTGTATCCAGCAAAATTAGATTTAAAATAAATAAAACGAATATATAAAATGCATAAAATAAACATATTATAGCTGTTAGTATTCCTAACCAAAAAAAAATTGCTATTGGTAAAGAGCTAAAAGAAACAATTCCGTCAAATGCTAAATTTAAATATTCAAAAATTGAAAACTTAGATTTACCTCTCTTTCTTGCTTCGCACTCATACTCAACAACAGCATAGTCATAACCCAATGAATTAATTATACCTCTGAGAAAGATTTTTTTTTCTGGTAATTTTTTAACAATATTCAATATAGAAGAATCGATTAAGCAAAAATCTGATTGTCCGGATGAAAGTTTTAGATTAGTTAATTTATTTACGATAGAATAAAAAAGTCCTGAAAATATTTTTTTCCAAATTCTGGCATCCTTATCTTTTCTTTTCATAGTATTTACAATCTTATATCCTTTAGACCACTTTTCTATTATCTCGGGAATCAATTCTGGAGGATGTTGCAAATCAGAATCCATTATTATGGATGTATTTTCTGTATTATACAAACCGGCCCATATACCACCCTGATGCCCAAAATTTTTTGTTAAGCTAATAAATTTTACTTGAGAATTTTCTTTTGATAATTTTTTTATAACTTGGAGTGATTTATCATAACTGCCATTATCTACAAATAGTAATTCATATTTTTGATTAGTATTTAAAAAAGCTTTATCAATTCTAGAAAATAGTTCTTCGATATTGCTTTCTTCATTGTAAACTGGAGTTATAACTGTAATCATTTTTTATTATTTTCAATTATATCTTTAATACCTTGATTTATACTATATTTTACTTTCCATTTATAATCATTGTGAACCTTTTTACAAGAAGACACTACTTTTTTTACTTCGTTGTTGCGTGGTTTTTTCAATATAACTAGTTTGGATTTTTTAAAATACTTACTTATTTCTTTTGCAATATATAAGTTTGAATAGCTTTTGCCTGAGCCAATATTATAAATATTATTTTTTTCAACTTTTTTCTTTAAGATTTTATGAATCAAAAAATTAAAATCTTTTATATAAACGTAATCTCTGCTAGATTTTGGATCCTTAAGTATTAAATTTTTCTTTTTTAAACCCTGGTTTATTAAATCAGATATTAACATTCCATGCTTTAATCCAGGCCCATAAATATTAAAAGGTCTTAATATTATTGTTTTAATTTTTAATGATTTGGAAATTTCATAAGATATTTTATCAGATATAAGTTTGCTGCTCATATAAGGGTTAGTTGTTTTAGTTGGATGCTGTTCATTTATGGGCATTTTTTCTGGCTTACCGTAAACATATGAACTGATAATAACTAAGGTAGCTTTGCTTTTATAAGCCAATTGGAGAGCAACTAAAGTATTAAGTACATTGTTAAAATAAGTTTCAAAAGGATTGATAAAACTTCTTTCGATTGAGGTTTTTGATGCAAAGTGCAAAATAAAACTCATTTTTGGTGTCTTTTTAATAGTTTTAAATTTGGAATATTGCCTAGTAAATTTATCTAAATTTATAAGTTTAAAATTTTTTGATTTTAGAAAACTAAATACTTGTGAACCTATCCAACCATTGCAACCTGTGATTCCAATATTCATGCCAAATTATTAAAGGAGCTATTTTTGTTATAGTAGATTTTTACAAATTTTTTATACCACTGAATTGTATTTGTTAAACCATGCTCAAAAGATATTTGAGGTCTCCAACCAACTTTTTTTAATACAAATTTATTTTCAGCCTGCATTCTCCAAATTTCATTTGGCCTATACTTTTTTGCACCAATTTTTAATTTAGATCGAGAATTTGTTAGTTGATATATTTTTTTTACCAAGTTTTTAATTTTAATCGGATTATTACTACCTATATTAAATGGTTCGTCATAATGATTAATTTTAGAAGCGCTAAGCAAAATTCCATCAACAATATTATCTATGTAATTAAATTCTCTTGTTTGATTCCCTAAAGTTGTTTCAATATTTTGGTTTAGTAAACATTTAATTATAATTTCAGGTATTATTGCTTTTTCACTTTGGTATGGACCAAATGTATTAAAAGGTCTTAAACAAATTATATTATTTTTTTTATTTTGTTTAGATTTTAGACGAGCATAGAGTTCACTTGAATATTTTCCTAATCCGTATGGAGACATTGGGTAAGGTATTTCTTTATTGCTAAAAGGAACTTTTTTCTGAAATCCATAAATTTCTGAAGAAGCTATATTAATAAATTTTTTATATTTTGGTCCGTGATTTAGTAAATTTATAGTAGACATTAGATTAGATTGTATCGATTCATTAACATGTGTAAAACTATCTCCAACATGGTTGTAAGCTGCTAAATGAAAAATATAATCAAAATTTAAACTTTTAATTTTGTCTACAGAATCAAAGTTTCTTAAGTCTGCCTCAATAACATTTATATTCTTCCATATATTTACTAATCTTGGACTATCAATTATGCTTTTATATTTAACTATAACTGTTACTTTAGCATTGCTCTCTACAAGTCTCTTTGTCAGGTGTGAACCAATAAATCCAGCACCTCCAGAAATTAATATTTTTTTGTTTTTATAGCTTTTCATTAAAAAGTAAAATAGTTACCAATTTTTGCTTTTGCCTCTTTTAATTCAACACTTGAATTAACAGTAATTTGTAATCCCTTATATTTGTAGACATTAACTAATCTTTTAAGAATTAAATTTTCTATTGCTTTTACCATTCCTTGTCCATCTTTTAAATTTATTATTTTCTTACTTAGATAATTAAAAATATTTGGCTCAATAACGGCATAACCAATAAAGTGGCTTAATATAGGCTTTTCTTTAAACTTTGTAGCTTTGCCTTCGTTATTCCACTCCACAATTCCAAAAGGATTTTGAATTGGCGCTACAACTATAGATAAAACTGCTTTTGATTTTTTATGTTTTTTAATTAAATCTCTAAAATTAATTCTAGCTAAAGTATCACCATAACTAATAATAGTTGAACCTTTAATACTTTTTCTTGCCAAATATATTCGTTTTAGGATTCCTGGTTTGACACCATTGTCATAAATTATTGGATTATTACATTTTTTTTTTAAAAATTTTTTAAAAATTTCACTTTTATATCCAATACAAAAAACAAATTCATTTAAACCTTGTTTTTTATAATAGTTCAATTTGTGCTCTATTATTGAAAGTCTTCCAAGCTTGATCAAAGGTTTTGGAATTTTTTTTGTAATGTTTCCCAATCTTTTGCCTTGCCCTCCACATAGAATTATGACATTAGATTTAGTGAAATTTGAATGCATTTGTGTATCTTATATAGAATATATTATACTTTATAATGTTGTTAATATAAATTACAAGAATTCTGTAACATTAATTTATGAATAAAAAATTCTATCCAATAACAATTTTAGAAAAAAACGGCTCTTACATTGCTTCTATAACAGAACTAGGAATTACTACAAAAGGACAAACCTATAATCAAGCATTAGAAGCTTGTATTTTTGAAAAAGATAAAACAATTAAAATGCTTACTGATAAAAAAATACCTTTGCCAGATATTATTGAAGATAATTCTTTCAATCTTTTTCGCAAAAATACTTTAAAACAAATTGGTTTATTTATTACAAAATCTATAAGCTCATCAATAATTTTACTTCTAACTATTTTAATATTAATTGCCATGTTTAGCCCTTTTATTAAATCATACTTAAATGGACCCGACAGTTCAGAACATTTTAACAAAATTTTTCAGAAACTAGGGGTTAGCATTTGTGTAGATAAAAAATGTGTTAATCCTAATGATTGAGAAATTTGATAATTTTTTAAATCAAAAAAATTTTTTAATATATTTAATAATACTTATTTTTTTATCTATAGGAATAATTTTTCAACCAGCTATTTTAGGTGCATGGGAAAGTATAAATTATTACTACAATTTTGCTCAACTAGATCCTCCTTTGGATTTTCGTATTTCACCTAGAGCAAATGTAGCCGATCCCGCTTTTTTCTTTTTAGGATTTTCTAGAATCTTATGTGATTTTTTTAACTTTGAACCTTCAATATCAAATTTTAGATTCCTTTCAATTGTTTATGGAATAATAAGTGTTTTTTTATTTTTTATAATTTCAAAAAGATGGTTTGGTATCAGTGCGAGTTTAATTAGTTCAATTTTGCTCACTATAAATCCGGTTTTTCATTATCATCAACACTCAATGACAGTCTTAATAATAAGTTTTATGTCATTTCTATTTTTTTTAGAAAGATTGCAAACGTTAGATTATCGTTATACATCAAATTTTTCTTGGTTCGGGCTATCTCTATCTTTAGTTTTGGTATTTATTCACTATGGCCCGGGAAGGATTTATGCAATTATTTTTTTAGCTCTTTGGTTAATTAGATTTGTTTATTTTACTAAAAATTATCCTAAATCACACTTTATTATAAAAAGCGTCTTTTTTAAAATGGGATTAACATTTTTAATTTCATTTTTTTTATTAACCATACTTGATTGGAGAAATTTGTTATCAATTATAGCTTTTTACAATATTTTATACCCATCTGGTGCCGAAACAATTTTCGGGAACTTAAAAGAAATCACGTTTGAAAATAATTTATTAAATACATTATTTATAAATGGTAAAATATTAATAGAGTCTCTTACAGGGTTAGGAAATGAATATCATAGTAATATAATTGCAAATCTAGGGGCAGATTTTCGTTATCAACTCTTAAACCCATTTTTATTTTTATTAACTATAGCTGGATTAATAGTCTGTTTTTCAAAATTAAATCAAGGTCACTTTTTTTTCTCTAAACCATATTTAACTTGTATAGTAATATTCTTGGTTTTATTTTCTTCTCTCCTCTTTTCTGTGATAGTTTTTAATGGTGAAAAAACAGTTATAACTTTAAGTACTAATCGAATAATTTATCTTCTTATTCCCTCCTATTTATTAATTTCAGCATTTTTAGATTTTATTTTTAAAAAATTAAAAAATAAAAAAATATATTCTATGTTTTGTTTAGCTGCACTTTTTGTCTTTTATATTGCAAGCATTAACAGTTTAAATAAAAACTACAAAGATTTTAACAACAAATTAAATAGCGTTAATTACAAAATTAGCGGTTCGGATTCCTATGCTCAATGGAGCGATGGAACTTATTATTCTAATAATAAAGTAAATTCTTTTGGACACAATCAACTTCATTCACAATATTACAATACCGCAAAAAAAACTAAAAAAAAATTAGATATAACTGAAAATAATAACTATTATATTTTGAATGTAGATACAAAACAATTTTCAGAAATTCCTCCTCATTATCTTGAGAGTTTTAATTATCATTCAATATTTTTTTCACTTTATTTAAATTCAATAGGAGTAAAAAGTGCTTGGATACAAATGATAGACATTGATGAGCCTCCAAGAGATCTGGTGAGATATACTTCTGGAAAATTTAGTGCACCTTTTGTTATTAAAAATAG
>Ga0310344_10001436_pt1 | contig 18217 bp, 22 predicted proteins | sample HC15DNA20200_MG_FD_203801 | JGI IMG/M metagenome (GOLD analysis project Ga0310344, IMG submission 203801) | Marine microbial communities from station ALOHA, North Pacific Subtropical Gyre - HC15-DNA-20-200_MG | ecosystem: Environmental > Aquatic > Marine > Oceanic | place: Pacific Ocean: North... | reverse complement strand
AAATTGTGAAATATAAGGCTGGAGCTATAGCCCATGTCGTTATAAATTTTCTCGGAACACTCAACATATATTTTAAATAATTAAACATTACTCCTTCTTTCTATCGTAAAATTCAAAAAAGGCATCTTCTAATTCCTTGCCTTCATCTTTTGCTTTCTTTTCAAATGTCTTATATGATTCATCATAAATTTTTGAACCTACCTTAAGAACAGCCATTGTGTCAGCTATTTTCTCTACCTCAGAAATTATATGTGAAGATAATAAAACAGAAACTCCATTATTGCTAAATTCTTCAATGGTCTCAAAAAATGTCCTCTGATGAAATGGATCTAATCCTGAAGTTGGCTCATCAAGGATTAATGCTTTTGGTTTATGTAGAAGTGCCAAAATTACAGCAGTCTTTTGTCTGTTTCCTTTTGAAAGTTCTTTAACTATTTGGTTCACGTCTAACTCAAACTTTTCTGCTAGCTCCATAGCATAATCCATTGAACTATCTCTCATTTGAGCACCTAGTTTGAAAAGAGTTTTTGAATTTAAATTCTGTGGAAGCTGGGGGTCACCTGGCAAATAGCCAATAATTTTTTTTGCCTCAACTGGATTATCTAATGTATCTATTCCATTTACACTTAAAGTGCCTTCGGAGGGTTTCAAGAAGCCCATAAAGCTTCTCATAGTAGTTGACTTTCCAGATCCATTTGGACCTAGGAGAGCTTTTACTTCACCGTCTTCAAGAGCAATATTGATATCTCTTACACCTTTGTCGTTCTTATAAAGCATTGTTAGTGATTCGATTGAAATCATATAACCATTATTATAACATTTTTTACTTATGAGAAATATGGAGTTAACAACTAAACAGGTTTAAATAAAATAAATATATTAAAAATATTTTTTATTCGTTATTTCTCAACTTAATATTAATTATATGGTCAAAGTAGAAAGAAACATTACTGTAACTGCAACTATTCAAGAAGCGTTTGATTTTGTAGCTGACTTTAGAAATCTGCCAAAATGGAACCCTAATGATGAAAGTGTTGAGCTTTTAACAGAGGGCCCTTTAAGACTAGGTTCAGAATTTAGAATTACTACTTCAATTAATGATCGAAAAATGATTTTAAATTATAAAATTGCAGAATGGGGCCCTCCTCTTCGAGCTACTTATGTAACAGAGTCAAAGCTATTTAATGCTACAGACTATATAAATTTTTCAGCAAATCAATTTGGAACAGAATTAACTTATTCAGCAGATTTTGAATTTAAAGGTATTTTAAAATTAATAGGACCAATTTACTTTAAACCTATATTAAATAATTTATTTTCAGAGAATATTGCTAACTTAAAAAATCATTTAGGTTTTGTAAATACAGAAACTAGTTAGCACTAAATTTAATAGCTGCATAGAAGATACCTAAAGTAAATAAAAGTATTGATCCTTGTATCATTCCTTTATTTTTCGCAGAAAGATGAGGAGCCTTAGAATGAAAATATGTCAAAGCTCCTGCTGCAATAATTAATCCCATTTTTATATGAAAAAACATATTTAGTGACGAAGTACTCCATGCATAAAAAAACATTCCAAGTCCGGACAAGAAAGCTGTCCAATATGCACTCCATCCTACGATTCCAAATCTTTTAGCCAAAGATCTTACTTGTTCATCAGTTCCTCCATTAGCTCTAAGTGTTGGGATCAATGCACCCATAAGAATCATTCCTCCTAACCAAATAGAAGCACCTATTAAATGAAGCAATTTTAGAATTTCATACATATTTGAATGATAGCATTAGAAATTCTATTTAAGATTAAGGAGTATGTCTAAATATAAAGCTTGGATCCAGACTGAGGTGTCTTCCTATAATAATCTTACAATTGGAGAAATGCCCATTCCTTCATTAGGGGAGAATGAAATCCTAGTTAAAACAGAAGCGTCAACTTTGAATTACGCAGACCTCCTTCTCTCTAGTGGTTTGTATCAATCAAACCCAGAGCCGCCTTTTGTTCCAGGGTTTGAGGTAGCAGGAACTGTTGTGGAAGCAAACAAAGAGAGTGGATTCAATAAGGGAGACAGGGTAGTTGCTGCAACTACAGTGTTTCGTTCTGGAAGATACGGTAGTTTTGGGGAATATTGCATTACCAGTGAACGATTATGTTACAAAATTCCAGATGAAATATCATCTGAGGTTGGTGCAGCTATGTTGATGGCATATTTAACATCTGACTTTGCTATTCACAGGAGAGGGGGCATTAAAGAAGGAGATACAATTCTCGTTAACGCTGCAGCAGGTGGAGTAGGGCTTGCAGCAGTACAGTTAGCGAAACTTGCTGGAGCTAGAGTTATTGCTGCAGTTGGATCAGAAACTAAAAGAGAATTAGTACAAAAGTATGAACCAGATTTAGTTATAAACTATCAAGAAGAAAATTTAAAAGAAACTATAGAGGAAGCCTATGGGAAAAGACCCCTAGATCTATTTTATGACCAAGTAGGAGGAGAGCATTATGAAGATGGTGTAAGGCTATTGGGTTCCGAGGGGAGAGCTCTCATTGTAGGTTTTGCCAGTGGTAATATTCCATCACAATTACTCAGTTATGTATTGGTGAAAAATATATCAATTACGGGTGTCTTTATGATTAATTTTGAATTCAATGGGACGGAATACCTTAGGGAGAGAATGAAACTAATTTTTGATTTATATATTAAAAAAGAGATTGATCCTGTCTTCGAGGTAATTAAATTTGACCAAATAGTTGAGTATCTTGAACTGATGGGTTCTAGGAAAACAGTAGGAAGAATTGTTGCAATTCAATAAATTCATAAATTTTTCAATGTAAACTTATTTTTAAGATGGCAAAACTTTATTTTTATTATGCAGCAATGAATGCAGGAAAGAGCACAACATTACTCCAGTCCTCTCACAATTATGAAGAACGTGGAATGAGAACCATGGTATTGACGCCAAAACTAGACGATAGGTTTGGAGAGGGCAAGGTTGCTTCACGAATAGGTCTCGAAAAAAATGCTGAAACCTTTGAAGGAGATGAGGACCTTTATGTTTGGATAGCACATGAACACAATAGGGAAAAGCTATCCTGTGTTCTGGTTGACGAATCACAGTTTCTTACTCCTATACAGGTTTTACAACTTACATTAGTTGTTGATAAATTAAAAATCCCTACCTTGTGCTATGGACTCAGAAGCGATTTCAGAGGGGAGCCTTTTCCTGGAAGTGTCTACTTACTAGCTTGGGCAGATGAATTAATTGAAATTAAAACTATTTGTAAATCAGGAAAAAAAGCAACAATGAATGCGAGACTAGATGAAGAGGGGAATAGAGTCACAGAAGGTGAGCAGATTGCTATTGGACTTAATTACGAAGCACAATCACGAGATGTATTTGAATTAGATAAAGTAACACCGTTAAATTATCAAATACCAGAAAGTTAGTCAGTTTGTACTGGTGGCTCAGGCCTTGTTACTAACCATGTACAAAGCGCGACTCCAATAAATCCAAAGATCAAATCTCCTATTAGGCTAAATGCAACATAAATTGTGAATACAAAAGATGGGATGATCATAAGTATTGCCATCTTCTTAGCTCTTCTTGACAGACCTCTATATGTTTTCCAATTTAAAATGATTGGACCAAATATTTTATGATTTTCTATGTAAATAGTAAATCTAGTCGAACATTTAGAGAATGCCCATGCAGCAATTAGTATAAATACTGTTGTAGGTAGTCCTGGGACAACAATCCCTATATATCCAAGTGAAAGTGAAAGAATCCCAATAGTAAAGAAGACTGGTTTATGAATTTTTAGAAATAAAGATGGAAAAAACTTATATAGCACTACAAAAAGAAATACGCCGGCACCTATTGTGAGGAATACAATTTGTGAAATGTCCTGTATATTTTCAATCATAAGAAGATTATATGGACTTCTTAATTAATGAGGAATTTATTTTAAGATACATAAACTCTTTCTGCTATGAACTGATCTAACCCAAAGTATTTATTATTGTTGGTACTAACAGTGATTGAATATTTATTTGAATCAAGAACATTTATTTCAGTCCCTGGCATGATTTCTTGTTTTTGGAGAAATTGAATCATTTTGCTATCCTTTTTTAGTTCTTCAGTTATTTTCTCTATTGAATATTTTGTATCTATTCTTACTTCTAGTAAGTTCATCATATTTATTGGGTTATAGTCTGAATGAGGGATAGGGTTACCAAATGGACATGTAGTTGGATTTCCAAGAATCTCAAGCATAGCTTTTTCTGTCGTTGGGCTTAAAACATTTTCCCATTTTCTTGTTTCTTTATATACCTTATCCCAAGAGAGATTAAGCACTTCTGAAAGAAAGCGTTCGGTTATTCTATGTCTTCTAGAAATAATTTGACTAAGATATAATCCTTTTGTTGTTAATTCAAGATCTTCTTTAAATTCAACAAGTCCACTATTTTGCATTCTTCCTACGACTTGGGATACGTTTGCTCTACTAACGTCAAGCCAGTCTGCTACTCTAGTTTGTTTTACATCTATTCCAACCTCTGAAAGATGAAGAATTGCTTCAGCATGAGAATAAAAAGAATGAGGGAACTTCTCTATTTCTTCCTGGGTGAGTATTTTATTTACCATCACTTATAATGTTAACACGCCTTAACATATTGAACACTTCATAATATTTATATAGCTGGGCAACCAACCATTGCAGTTAAGGCAATAAAAGTAAACCAGAATATTGGTTCATATCTCCTAATAAGTTTTGGGTCTTTTATCATTTATTATATTTTACCCTTGAGCTAGAATAAGTTTATGCTTTGTCCCTATGCTTATATTATGTTTATCTTTATGTGGGTTGTTCGTAATGGAGGAAAGTTACTTCCAATTTCAATGAAGAAAGTTATTAATAAACAATTATCTTAAGCTAATTAATTACTATTTATATTAAAACTGGTCTACATTCGTATATATGAATTTAAAAGCTGATGAAGCAGTTCTTTTAGTTAATCTAGGATCACCGAAGGAACTTAACAAGAGAAGTATAAGAGAGTATCTGAGGATATTCCTATCAGACGATTATGTTGTAGATTTACCAAAAATACTTCAACAACTGATCTTATACTTATTTATTTTGCCTTTTAGGCCAAGAAAGACCTTACATGCATATAGTCAGATATGGACTGAGTTTGGATCTCCTTTAATCATATCATCAAGGAATATCCAAAAGAAATTAGCAAAGAAAACTGGTTGGAAGGTAAGTCTAGCTATGAGGTATGAAGACCCAAGCATAAAGGATGCATTAGAAGAGCTTAAAGAACATTCATATAAGAAGATATATGTTATACCGCTTTATCCTCATTACGCAATGTCTACTGTTCTTACTACTCAGCTAGAAGTACAAAGGGTTGCGAATGATATATATTACGATGTAGAACTTGAGTTTATAGACTCTTTTTATGACCACCCTAAGTATATAGAAGCTTTAGCTGATTCTATAAAGCCGTACGTAAAAAAAGAAAATGACAAAATTATTTTTAGTTATCATGGGATACCTGAAAGGCATATAAAAAAAACTGACATTTCTAGAGGAAGCTGTCTAAATACTGAAAGTTGTTGTTATGAAAATAATGAGTGCAGTACATATTGTTATCGATCACATGTAGTTAAGGCTACGCTTGCTGTAGTTGAATTATTGAATATAGAAGAAGAAAAATGGGAAATCGCTTTTCAATCAAGAATTGGACCAGGGTGGTTAAAGCCATTTACAGATAAAAGGTTAGCTCAGTTGCCAAAAGAAGGAGCAAAGTCAATATTAATTGTATGTCCATCATTTATTTCTGACTGTCTGGAAACATTAGAAGAAATTAATATTAGAGGAAGAAAAACTTTTATGGAGGGACAGGGTGAAAGTATGGAATATATACCATGCTTAAATGATTCAAAGCAACTTATTGGACTACTTGAGTCAATAATAAATACAAAAAAAAGTTAAATTTAATTTACTATAATTGTTAACTACTATTAACATTACGAAGTAAAAAATTTAAGGAGAAACATTGAAGACTAAAAGTAAAATTGCTTTTGTTCTTGTGTTGAGTATGTTGCTCACAGCTTGTGCTGGAGAAGCAGGTCCTCAAGGAGAACAAGGTGCACAAGGAGAACCAGGTCAAGTCTCTGAAGACCTAGTAAAAGCTGCTGTAGCTGAAGCTTTGGCTGAACCTGAAGAAGAGGTCGGCGGAAAACTTGTTATTTACAGTGGCAGAAAAGAGAGCTTAGTATCTGATGTGATTGCTGCATTTGCTGCTGAAACTGGTGTAGAAGTTGAAGTAAGATATGCAAAAAGTGCTGCTTTGGCAAGCACTTTAGCCCTTGAAGGCGCAATTAGCCCAGCAGATGTTTTCTTATCTCAAGATCCCGTAAGTTTAGGTGTTGTCGCAAAAGAAGGTTTATTTGATGTTTTACCTAATGACATATTGGACAATGTCCCTTCATGGGCAGTAGATAAAAGAGGTTTCTGGGTTGGGACATCTGGTAGGTCAAGATCTTTAGTTATTGATACAAGAGATGTAACAGATTCTGAACTTCCAGGAGATATTTACGGATTAGCAGATGAAAAATTTAGAGGGAGATTAGGACTTGCTCCTACTAACTCATCATTTATAGCAATGGTTTCATGTATGATCGAAGCGGATGGTGAAGAAAAAGTTTCTGAATGGTTGACTGCTATTAATGGTCTTGATTACACAGAATATCCTAAAAACTCTCCGCAAGTTGCAGCAGCAGATGCTGGGGAGTTAGATATTGGAATGATTAATCATTACTACACTTTAAGGCTATTAGCTGAAAATGGTGATAGCCCTATTAAGAATGTATTTTTAGATGGTGGATGTGGGGCAATGGTTATGCCAGCTGGCGTTGGTGTGTTGACTTCTAGTCAAAACAAAGCAGCTGCTTTAGCATTTGTTGAATATTTACATTCAACTAGTGCACAAGAGCATTTTACAAATACTGTATATGAATTCCCACTAGTTCCAGGGATTACACCGAATGAGCTTCTTCCAGACATTAATAGTTTGAATTCCCCTGAGGATTTAAACTGGTCTGCACTTTCATTGTGGCAAGAAAAAGCAGTGGAGTTAATAGCTCAAGCAGGCTATTAAGACACATATTATAAGGTAATTATTTTATTACCCCTAACTAACAAATCTGACCAGATATAATCTGGTCAGATTTGTTGTATATAACTAAAAATTCAATATATCCTTTTAATTAGATATTTTATGAAAGCACCAAGACTTCTTTTTGCAGCAAATCTACTAATTTTTCTTACCTTTATGTCTCCTATAGGATATATTATCTGGAGATTTTTTACTTTTTCAAGATCTCTTTCTAGCTTTTTTCAATCTTGGGATGTCTTCAGCTTATTCTTTAATACTATCTCACTTTTTTTTGCGGTTGTTTTTACAAGTCTTCTAATAGGCCTATTTGTTTCAATTGCTTTAACAAGAATAGAAATAAAAGGATCAAAAATATGGTTTACTTTATGTGCTTTGCCATTAGTCATACCTTCATACATAGGTGCTTTAACATATGTCTCTGCTTTCTCTCCTAAAGGTTTGTTTGTTCAACTCTTAAGAGGACAGGGGTTGACTGAAATTAATGGTTTAGATGGTTTTCTTGGATCTTGGATAGTGCTTTCTTTATTTACCTACCCTTATGTTCAGCTTATATGTAGTAGTGCTCTGAAAAATTTAGATGTAACTGTTGAAGAAGCTGCTAGATCTCTTGGAAAAAGTAGGTTGAAAGTATACACAAGCGTTGTCCTTCCAAGACTGAAAAAACCTATAATTTTTTCAGGCCTACTTGTGGGATTATATGTGATATCAGATTTTGGAGCAGTTTCTTTAATGAGATATTCAACAGTAACGAAAGCTATCTACAGCTACTACACATTTAAAATTGATGGAGATCCAGTAATCTTTTATTCAGGATTATTAATGATATTAGCCTTAGCTTTGAGTGTACTTCAAAGGAGTACAAGACTTGCAAGGTCCGCAGCAGTCTCAGGAACTCCCCGCTCAGCAAATAGACAACAAGTTAGTTTAAGGAATAGAATTCTGATCTATATATTGCTTGGTACTCTTGTTACATTGTCATTAGTTCTTCCTGTTTCAGTTTTAGGATACTGGTTAATTAGAGGTCTTAATGCGGGGAATGATGTTAGAACAGCTTTTGGGGGAGTGCTGGGCTCTTTTACTGCTTCATTCGTAACCTCTATTTCAGCAATGATTGTGGCCACACCAGTTGTGATAATGATTTCTCAGTATAGATCTAGACTGGGTCGGATTATAGAGAGGGTTATGCTCGCTCTTTATGGACTTCCTCATATTGCTGTAGGTGTTTCATTACTTTTTATATCTATTAAAATTTTTCCATCAATATATCAAAGTTTTTACGCTTTGGTGATCTCATACTTAATTGTTTTCTTACCCCAAGCTGTGGGAGCAGGAGAGGCTTCAATGGAACAAGTGAGGAGATCTTATCTAGACGCAAGTCAGGGCTTAGGAATGACAGAGTTTGAGACTTTTCGAAAAATAACATTTCCTCTAATATATAGGGGACTAATTGCAGGGGGGGCTTTAGTATTTTTATCAACCATGAAGGAACTTCCTCAAACTCTTTTATTAAGGCCTACAGGATTAAATACAATGGCTGTTGATATCTGGTCTTACGCATCAGAAGGTTTGTTTACACAAGCAGCATTTTCATCATTTATTTTGTTGGCAATAAGTGCATTTCCTACTTATATATTAAGTACAAGAGATTTAATTAAGTAAATGGTATTTAAGAATTTAATTATTAGAGCAAGAAATATTCAGAAGTCTTATGGAGAAGAGACAGTTCTGACTAACTTCAATATTGACATTTGGAAGGGTGGAATTTTTGGAATTCTTGGAATGTCTGGTTCAGGAAAAACAACTGCACTTAGGTTAATTGCTGGTTTTGACAGACCAGACGAAGGAAGAATAGAAATGTCAAATAAGATTTTGGTAGATGAAAGAAATTGGATTCCTCCAGAAGAAAGAAATATAGGGATGGTTTTTCAAGATTATGCCCTATTTCCGCACCTAACTGTCGAAAAAAATATTTCTTTTGGACTTACTAAAGATGAAATTAATACAGGAAGAATTGAAGAGGTATTAGATTTATGCTCCCTAAAAAAATATAGAGATAAGTTTCCCCAAGAAGTTTCAGGTGGCCAACAACAGAGGGTCGCATTAGCTAGGGCCATTGCTCCTAATCCTGAAATTATATTATTGGACGAACCTTTTACTAGCTTAGATGCATATATGGCTCGAGATTTAAGAGAAGAGGTTATAGCTCTTCTCAGAACAACAGAGACAACTGCAGTTCTAGTAACTCATGACCAAGAAGAAGCGCTTTCAGTATGTGATATTGTGAGCGTTTTAGAAGATGGAGAGATCATACAAAGCGCAACTCCTCAAGAGATATACTTAAATCCTGTTTCTCAAAATGTTGCTAATTCTGTTGGAGATCCAAATATCTTGTCAGGAGTTTCAAGAGATGGAAGAGTTACAACTAAGCTTGGTACTTTTGTCTGTGCTTTTGATGGAAGATTAAATGTTTCAATTAGGCCTGAGTGCATTCTCTTAGAATTGGATTCGAGGGGCATGTATCAAGTGAAAGATTGTATTTTTTATGGCCATGATCAGATTGTTACATTTGAAAACAAAGATGGGGATATCTTTAGATCTAGAATGGGCCCAACAACTATTTATGAAGCAGGAGATAAAGTAAATATTGAAATAACAGAGGTAACAACTTTTCCAAGCTAGTTTTATTCTTCAATCTTGAATTTCAATCCTGCTACCTTGCCTGCAATTCTTTGAAGTTCTATTTCTATATCATTTAATGTTGTATAAGCTTTTGATATATTATCATCTGATATTTCTTCTCTTGAGTCAGCCATTTTTTTTACCACATCCTCCAATTTTTGAATTATTGAAGCTATCTCTTCTTTTGCAGAATTATTTTGTTCTGTATACATTTTCACTTTATCTTTTTACCAAAAAATATAATAATTATGACTATCAAGAGTAGACCTATATAGCTAAGAACCATAATGAGTAATTAAATTTTTCATTCCATTTAATTCTAATTGATTTTACTGTTGGTTTAATATTTAGTTATGAACATTCTTATCCTATGTACAGGAAACTCTTGCAGATCTCAGATGGCACATGGTTGGATTTCATATTTTACTAAAGAATTGGATGTTTTTAGTGCTGGAACAAAACCCGAAGAAAAAGTGAATACATTTGCAATAAAAGCTATGGATAGTTTTGGTGTCGATATATCTACTTACTCTACAAACAATGTTAAAGAATATGAATCTCATAACTTCGATTTGGTACTAACTGTTTGTGATAAAGCTAAGGAAACTTGTCCGGTAGTATTTAATACTCTTGAGATGAAACATAAATCTTTCCCTGATCCTGTAGATTATGTAGGTACAGATGAAGAGAAATTACAGCACTATATTGAAGTTGCTGTTGATTTAAAAAAATGGATTTACGAAATTTTAATTGAAAAGGGATTAATAATAGATAATTAATGGAACCAGTGTTTCTTGATCACTCTGCCCACCATGGTATCCAATTAATGTGTCATTTAGGTGAGAAGGAACTACAGCAAAATCTTGATTAGGTAAGAAACAATGTTGAGGAACTCTTAATTCATATTCAGGATGTTTTGGTCCGTAACCTAAGAGTGAATTTAGTCTATTTTGGTCAATGAATTCTCCAGGAATCGTTTTAAGTAATTTTTTCGCTTCGTCAATGTCACCATTTATAAAAACTGCTCTGTTATCACCAAAAAATCTTACTAATGTATTTGAGGAGTCTACCTTAATTCTTTTTTCTTGCTTTATGTCTACCATTCCATGATCTGAAGTTAGAATTTTTGTGAACTCTTTGGAACTAGGTAAGAATTTTTCAAAATTTTCTTCAAATAACTTAATTTCCTCTGAGTATTCTAATGAATTACTTCCATAAACGTGACCAGCTAGATCAATTGGTGGGTAGTATACAAAAGTGAATTTGGACAAAGTATTTTTTCTTTCGTTTAATTGAATAAAAAGATCTTTGCATGAATCATATGTAATAATATTTGCTCCTCTATAAATATTTTTTGATAAAGTTGTCATGGATAAATCTTTTGGCTGTAAAACTGTTGAAAATAACTTGTGATCATTGAAAGTTTCCCATATGGTTTTTGTTGTTAGATAGTTCTCACCTTTTTTTCTATTTTCATCTATTTTGTTCCAAACAAGGGCATTAAATATTCCTCCGAAGTCTTTGTCATACATAAAATAACTCAATATACCGTGTTCACGAGGCATGCTTGCTGTGCAGAAGCTTGATAGAACTACATTCGTTGTAGACGGGAAAGTTGTTCTGATTTCTTTCTTTATATTATTAAACAAAATTCCCTTATTTTGGCTTAATTGATGATTACCAAGGCCGTCTAAAAGGAAAAAAATGATTCGTTTTTTACCTTCGATACCTTCTGTTAAGGTTCCTTCTACATCATAGATTTTTTTTGACAATACTTTGTTAACTAGTTCTTTACTTAGGTCAACAATATTTGGCTCAGAATATGGCAATTTATTGTTCATAATTTATTTACTTTTACTCCACTCTACTCTGTTATAAAACTAGTATTTTTTGATAGGGGATAAGATAAATATATGAACTCGTATTTTGGGGACTACACAACAGTTGTAACATTTTTAGGTCTTGGTTTTCTTTTGATGTCTGTATTCCTTGGTGTTGCTGCTATTTTTAAGCCAAACAATCCAACTAAAGAAAAATTGACAACCTACGAGTGTGGAGTAGATCCTGTCGGAGATGGATGGAGCCAAACTTATGTTAGGTATTATATTTTTGGATTACTTTTTGTTATTTTTGATGTCGAAGCTATTTTTATTTTTCCTTGGGCAGTTAACCTTGAGCGACTTGGATATTTTGGACTTATAGAAATGCTCATATTTATATTTATCCTCCTCTTAGGACTTTTGTATGCAATAAGAAAGGATGTTTTGAAGTGGGAATAGTAGATAAGTTTGGGTTACCAAAGCCTATTTCGAGTGTTTTCAATTGGGCAAGAGCATATTCATTATGGTATTTTCAGTTTGGCCTTGCATGTTGTGCAATAGAAGTTATGGGTGTTAGTGGTCCAAGATACGATTTTATGAGACTTGGCATAATTCCTTTACCTGCATCTCCAAGGCAGGCAGATTTGATGGTTGTTGCTGGTACTGTTACTGATAAGATGGCGCCTTCAATCAAAAGGCTCTACGATCAAATGCCAGAACCTAAATATGTCATTTCAATGGGTTCTTGTTCTAATAGCGGGGGTCCATATTGGGATTCTTACTCTGTGACTAAAGGAGTAGATCAATTGATACCAGTTGATGTCTACGTACCAGGTTGCCCCCCAAGACCCGAGGCATTGCAAGATGGAATTATTCTATTACAAAAGCAAATAAAAAAAGAAGATATGAGGGAAAAGTGGAATGAACGACAAAATGATCCAGCCTGAAACAGATTCTTTTTTTGATGAGATAGCAAATAACTTTACTAATGTTTCTAATGACTATAGAACAATAAAAATTTCTATCAAAAGTTCTGACTGGGTTAGTACTATTACTAAATTAAAAGATGAACATGGGCTAATCTTCTTTTCTTGGTTGTCAGCAGTCGATTGGACTAATGAAGTTGTTACTGGAGAGCCCCCAAAGGATAAAGTAGAAGAATGTTTTGAGATTCTTTGTTGTTTGTCAGACATAGAGTACGGAAATCTTGTAATTGTTTCTACAAAAATTGATAAAAAAAATCCGACCATAGATTCATTAGTAGATGTTTACGTGGGTGCAAACTGGCATGAAAGAGAATCATATGAAATGTTTGGTATTATTTTTGAAGGACATCCTGATTTAAAGAAACTTTATCTTCCCGACCACTTTGAGGGATTTCCTTTACTTAAGTCATATGAATTGCTTAGTAGAGAAGTTAAACCATGGCCAGGGGAAGTAGATGTTGAGGCTATGCCTGATGATGAATCTGAAAACAAAGAACAAAGGAAAGAAGAATAATTATGGTTACTACTATTGACCCAGAAAATCGTCCTTTTGTATCGGAGGCTTCAGTTTCAGTTGAAATAGAAACTGAGGGAATGACTTTAAATATTGGACCTCAGCACCCTTCAACGCATGGTGTTCTCAGGTTGGTTGCAAAAGTAGAAGGAGAGCAAATATTTAATGTTGAACCAGTACTTGGCTATATGCACCGTGGGTATGAAAAACTTGCAGAAGTTAGAACATATCCTCAAGTCACAACTTTAGTTAATAGGATTGATTGGGTTTCAGGTTTCGCAAATGAGATTCCATTTATGGCTGCAACAGAAGAACTTATGGAGATTGAAGTTCCCCAAAGAGCTCTATATATAAGACTTATCCTTACTGAGATGGCAAGAATATGTTCACATTTTGTATTTAATGGTGCATATCCACTTGAGATAGGAGCTCTCACTCCTCTTTTTTATGCAATGGAGGATAGAGAAAGAGTACTCGATCTAATAGAATCTGTTACAGGTGGTAGATTTCATCCAAATTTTAACCGCATAGGTGGAATAAAGCCTGCTGCAGGAGCTGGGCCAACAACAAAAAAGGATATACAAGATTTACCAATTGGTTTTTATAAAGAGACCCAACTTGCTATGGAGAAGATACTTGCTGCTGCTGATAAGTTTGAAGACTTAGTTGGAGGTAATGAAGTATTTAGAGCCAGAACAAAAGGCGTAGGAGTTTTGCCTTATGATATAGCATCTTCTTATGGAGTGTCTGGTCCCATTCTTAGAGCGTCTGGTGTAAAATTTGACCTAAGGAGCACAACTGATTATTTGCCTTATAAAGATTTAGATTTTGAGATTCCAATTGGAGAAAATGGTGATTGTTACGACAGATGGTATGTACGGCTTCAAGAAATTAGAGAATCCGCAAAATTAGTGCTTCAGGCTATAGATGCAATTCCAACAGGACCTTTGCAGACAAAAGTTCCTAAAGTGATCAAAGTTCCAAAGGGAGAGGCATATGTTAGAGCAGAAAACCCTAAAGGTGAAATGGGTTATTATGTAATATCCGAAGGAGGTTTAGGGCCTTATCGTTTAAAGATAAGGACTGCTTCCTTTAGTAATATCTCAGTACTCCCATGGATATTGGAGGGAGTTTTAATACCGGATTTATTAGCAATTATGGGCAGTTTTGATTTTGTCTTAGGAGATGTTGATAGATGAGTTTTGGATTAGAACTTTTATTAAAAGTAGGTGTTGTTGCAGCTATTGCTCCAGCAATGGCCTTAGGTTTGACAATACTGGAAATAAAAGGAAGTGCATATATGCAAAGAAGGCCAGGTCCTTTACACGTTGGATTGAGGGGGTTCATTTTTCCTATTGCTGAGGTATTAAAATTTTTTCAGAAAGAAGACATTATTCCAGCACAGGCGGATCGGAGTGTTTTTAAATGGGCACCAGCGTATATTTTTGTTTCAGTATTTGGTTTATTTGTAATTATTCCAGCAAGTCCAACCTTAGTTGTGAGGGATTTGGAATTAGGAGTTTTTTACCTATTAGCTATAAGTTCGCTATCTACTATAGGAGTTTTAACTGCTGGATGGTCCTCTGCAAATAAATTCTCAATGATAGGAGGCTTAAGAGCAGCAGCTCAGTTGATTGCTTATGAACTACCTCTTATTCTTTCAGTGATTGGTGTTGTTATACAAGCAGAAACTATGTCATTAGTAGGTATTGTTGAAGCTCAAAAAGAATGGGGAGTTCCATTTGTTCTAGCTGGACAACTAATTGCATTCCTGGTTTTCATGACAGCAGCAACTGCAGAAATGATGAGAGTTCCTTTTGATATGCCAATTGGGGAGTCAGAATTAGTTAGTGGTTTTCTCACTGAGTACTCTGGAATAAGATTTCTTCTTTTCTATATTTCTGAATATATAAACCTATTTGTTATGTGTGCTATAGCTTCGACTATTTTTCTTGGAGGGTATCACATACCATTTTTACCTTTAGATTGGGTTAACTTTTACGGACCTCTAGTGTTGATTGGAAAAACTTTTTTTCTTGGTTTTATTCTGATATTAATAAGGTGGTCTTTCCCAAGGTTTAGGGAAGATCAGTTGCAGAGCATTGCATGGAAAATATTAGTTCCTGTATCTTTAGCTAATATCTTTGTAACTTCAATCATGAAAGTTGTGTTCTAATGAAAAAAATAAGAATAAAAATTCCAGGCTTTTTAAAAGGAATGTTTATTGTTTTTTCGAACTTATTCAAAAAGAACGTTACAGTAAATTATCCTTTTGAGAAAGAGACGTTAGCTCCTAGAGCAAGAGGAGTTATCGCACTTGACCAAGAAGCTTGTACAAGTTGTATGTTGTGTGCTAGGCAGTGTCCTGATTGGTGTATTTACATAGAAGGACATAAAGAGTTGCAACCACCATCAAAACCAGGTGGTAGGCCAAGGAGCAGAGCAGTTCTTGATAGATTTGATATTGACTATGCATTGTGTATGTACTGTGGGATATGCGTAGAGGTATGTCCATTTGATGCTTTATTTTGGTCACCAGATTTTGAATACTCAGAATATAAAATGAGTAGTTTACTGCATGATAAAGCTAAGTTACAGGATTGGCTTGTTACTGTTCCGGAAACAGTGGGCTTAGAAAGTTGATTTTATGAGTGGATACGAAATAATTGTATATTTACTTTTAATACTTATTTTTATTATGGGATTTAAGGTTGTAACTACATCTAATGTAATACATGCTGCAATCTCATTAGTCTTAACTCTTGCTTCTACTGCAGGTTTGTTCTTAATGTTATCAGCAGAATTTGTAGCACTAGTAATTATTTTAGTCTATATAGGTGCTGTCATAGTCCTTTTCTTATTTGGCATTATGATAACCAGGGCTCCCCTAGGTCAAAATGCTGAACTAGACAATACGAATAAAATCTTTCCAGCTTTAATTTCCTTTGGAATTTTTTCTTTAATGTCAGTTGTACTTTTGACTTCATTTAATGGTGATGTCTATGTTTCAGATAGCTCTTCAATTGAGACCCTGGGGTTGATTCTTCTTAGTAGATTTGTTTTACCTTTTGAGATAGTTTCTTTTGTATTATTAGCCGCTCTTATTGGCGGTATTGTTTTAGCAAGAAAAGATGATTCTCTAATATCGGATGATAGTATATGAATATTGCTCCGATCTTAATTACAGGTGCTGCATTATTTTCACTGGGCATATATGGAATACTGGTTCGTCGAAATGCAGTTATGGTCCTTTTGGCTATAGAATTAATGCTAAATTCAGTTAATATAAATTTTATTCTTTTTGATGCTTACTTGAAAGATACCCTTCTTCAAGGTCAGATTTTCTCAATTTTTATTATTACAATAGCTGCCGCTGAGGTAGGTATCGGTTTAGCAATAGTTCTTATGGTTTTCAGGAATCGTCAAACTGCAAATCTAAATGATTTTGATTTATTAAAATGGTAGATTTAAATTCAACACTTCCAATTTTTCTTGCAGAAGCAAGGAAATTTAGTGATGGGGGTTTTCTAGCAGAGTACGCCTGGGTTATTGTTGTTCTTCCATTTATTGCTGCTCTTGCTATAACCTTTTTTGGAAAAAAATTGACTTACGGTGGTGCGGAAATAGCAGTTTCCTCTATTTTGTTTATTTTTCTTTATTCGAGTGCTCTACTCATCCTTAACATCTCTAAAGGTGTAGTAAACGAATTTTATATCCAAGTAGGTTCTATTGGGACTCTTGATCTTGAATTTGGATGGGTTGTTGATGGTTTGTCTATTATGATGTTTTTTGTTGTTGGGACAGTATCTCTTCTTGTATTTATCTATGCAGTTGGATATATGAAAGATGATATAAGATATACCTTTTTCTTTACTTCGCTAACTTTATTTGCTGGTTCAATGCTAGTACTGGTTTCCTCTCCTACATTATTACAGTTATTGATAGGTTGGGAACTTGTAGGCGTTTGTTCTTATTTACTGATTGGGCATTATTGGGAAGAAAAAGAGAACTCTTCTGCTGCGATTAAGGCATTTATTACAAATAAAGTTGCAGATATTGGCTTAATGATTGGAATTATTATGTTAGCCCTATCTGCTGGAACATTCAGAATTTCTGAAATACTTTACCAAGCGACACATGGGAACAGTAATGTTTCAAAAGTCGCTATAGTTGCTGGAATCCTTCTTTTCATTGGTGCGATGGGGAAGAGTGCTCAATTCCCATTACACGTTTGGTTACCTGATGCAATGGCAGGCCCTACCCCAGTTTCTGCTTTAATGCATGCCGCAACAATGGTTACTGCCGGTGTTTATTTATTAGCAAGAATGTTCCCATTTTACGAAAGTGTTGCAGCCCCTGCGAAAGAAATTATTCTATTATTTGGAGTATTGACATTATTTTTTGGGGGATGTCTTGCTATTGTTCAAGATGATTTAAAGAAAGTATTAGCATACTCAACAGTTAGTCAACTGGGGTATATGGTCACTGCAATCGGTGCCGGAGCGTATACTGCAGGTTTAATGCATTTGTGGACACATGCATTTTTTAAAGCACTCCTCTTTTTAGGAGCAGGATCAGTTATTCATGCAGTTCATACAAATAATATGTCAGAGATGGGAGGTTTAAAAAATGTTATGCCTAAAACCTTTAATACTTTCATTATTGGGACGATTGCTTTAGCTGGTTTACCTCCTCTAGCAGGATTTTTCTCAAAAGATGAAATTTTAGCTTCTTTAAGTCACGAAGGATATGTTGGATATTTTTGGGTAGCTGTATTTGGTGCATTTATAACCGCTTTTTATATGACTCGTGCAGTAGTTAAAACTTTTTATGGGGAATACAGAGGTCAAGCAAACCCTCACGAGTCTGAAGACTTGATGACGATTCCTTTAGTGGTATTAGGTTTTTTTGCTATTGTATCTGGCTGGGTAAATATTCCTGGAGTCTACACGGGTTTTACATCTTGGGTTGGGACCAGATTGATTCCAATTATAGAGTATCATCCAGAAGGTTTCGATCTTACTGCTATGTCATTTGGAT
>Ga0310344_10001435_pt1 | contig 18226 bp, 21 predicted proteins | sample HC15DNA20200_MG_FD_203801 | JGI IMG/M metagenome (GOLD analysis project Ga0310344, IMG submission 203801) | Marine microbial communities from station ALOHA, North Pacific Subtropical Gyre - HC15-DNA-20-200_MG | ecosystem: Environmental > Aquatic > Marine > Oceanic | place: Pacific Ocean: North... | reverse complement strand
GATGTCATCACCACAACTACTACATTTTCCAGCATATCGAGCTTTCATACAATTTTAGGCGTAAATGAGAGTAAAACTTGTACTATTTACTTGATGTTGACTATTGATTAGCCTAAATTAAAGTTGTCCAGTCAATAGATCAATTTTTTTGAGTATTTTGGTAAACCATTCAAGGCAAATTCGATATTATACGTATTTTTTGAACTATAATCATGTCTGAGATGACTCGAGTACACAATAACGATGAATTTTGGCATAACGCAACAAAATATTCATCATGGTCTAAAGGTGAATATGAATTTCTAAAAGAAATGTCGTTTATTTTGGTCACATTACGAAATTCAAACTAGGAAAAAATTTAAAATATCTCTGTCTGTATCATATTAGATCAGATTTTTGGACACCAGATGTTTCTATTTCATATCGTAACGCAGAAGATAGTTCAACGTATGGTTTGTTAACAAGTTCTTTGATTTGATCATCTGTCATGTTTAATTTTTTTAATAGTTTTCCACGTTGATGTGCATAAGCATTATTCCAAAATGTGATAGCGTCAAATGTTTGTATTTTTACCATTGGGTTAATCTCTATCAATGAATTCAGATGCTTCTGGTGGATCTGGCGGAAGTCCTTTTCGCTTTCTAATATCATGAGTTAGTGTAGAAGCAATTGATTTTGGAACCTGTGTCCAAGCTTTGAAATGTGTATTCCACATTGCTTTACCAGCTGTCTGTCCTCTCATTTTTTCAGAAATATCAAATGTTTCTACAGCTGGAACCTCACCAATAACAATACTTGTTGCGCCTTTTTGTTGCATGTCAAGTACCTTTCCTCTCTTTCCCTGTAGAACGCTTGATACATTACCTATTAGATCAGTCGGGACACGAACTTCTATTGCAAGCATTGGTTCAAGAATCATAGGACTTGCTGATAAAAATGCTGCTAAACATGCTCTTCTTGATGCTGGGCCAAGTTGTGATAACCCTCTGTGAGCTGTATCCTCATGTGGAACAAAATGAGTAAATGTAAACTTACAGTCCCTAACCTGTTCTTTTGTTAATCCACCTTCACTCATTACCTCATCAAATCCAGACAAAAGTGAATCAGTTGATTCATCAATGAATTGTACACCTTTTGTACCATTAATCATAACATTTCCACGAGAGTCAAACCGCATTATTTTTTTTGCCACATCTGGTTCCCACCCATGGTCACGTAGTATTTGTGATGTTTCTTTCTTATCCTTCATTTCACTCAATGTTCCATTTCTACACATTTCGGCAATTTCAGGTTCTAGTGGTTCTACTTTCATGAATATTTTATTATGCCGATTTGGAGATTTTGCCATGACTGGTTCACATGAACCAGTAATAGTTTCTCTATAGTTGATTAATGGTTCAGAAGTTACAATCTCAACTTTAGCATCTTTTATTAAATTGACTGCAACGTCAAGATGTAATACACCCATTCCTGCCATGATTGTTTCTCCACTCTCTTCATCAATTTTGATTACAAGATTTGGATCCTCTATTGTAAGCTTACGTAATGTATCAACAAGTTTTGGAAGATCTTTTGGATGCTTTGGTTCAATTGCCATCTGAACTACAGGTTCAGAAACATATTTTGCTGCTTCAAACACAGCAGTATCTTTTATGCTAGAGATTGTTTGTCCTGCACGAGCCTCTGTTAAACCTAATAATGCTGGAATATTTCCAGCAGAAAGTTGACCTACTTGCTCTCTTACATTTGACATGAAAAAATTAACTGACTGAACTCTACCTTCACGTTTTGAATCAATAATGTTAATTGTTTGTCCATCTTTTATGGTCCCAGAAAACAGTCTGCCAATTGCGACTGGTCCAGCTGCAGGATCTATTGTCATATTCACAATCATCATCACTGTTGGTCCATTGTCATCACAATTCACAATAGCTTTTCCAATATCAGAATCTAAATCACCTTTCCAGATTTTTGGTACTCTATATTTCTGCGCAACATGTGGTGGTGGATGATGTTTTACAACCATTCCTAATACAGCGTCAGCAAGTGGTGCTTTTTCAACTAAATCTTCAACTTTACCAGAATCTGAATATGCATCTATCACATCCTTGAAAGTGACTCCCTTTTTCTGCATTATATCAACATTGATTGCCCATCTGTCTTTGGCCGAGCCAAATGTTACACTCCCATCTTGAATAGAAACTTTCCATTTTTCTTTGTATTCATCTTCAGCATATGTATCAATTAATTCATTAAAATTGGCAACAACACTAGCAAGTGTTTCCTGCATTTTTTCTGGTGTTAATCTCAATTCTTTAATTAGCCTATCAATTTTGTTGATATACAAAACAGGTCTCACTCGCTCTTCTAGAGACATTCTAGTGACAGTTTCAGTCTGAGTCATTATTCCTTCAACAGCGTCACATACTACAACAGAACCATCTATTGCTCTAAGACTTCTAATCACACGACCTGAAAAATCAACATGACCAGGTGTATCAATCATGTTTATGACATAATCATTTTCACCTTCTTGATAATGTAATGTTACATTTGCTTGAACAATAGTAATACCTCTTTCTTGCTCGGCTTTCATTGAATCCATTGCAAGAGCAGAACCTGCTGATGATGGTGAAATAATTCCAGAATGTGCCAAAAGACTATCACTCATTGTAGTTTTTCCATGATCAACATGAGCAATAACACCAAAATTTCTGATCTTATTCTTGTCACTAATTATTTTCATTACTTGCTCAGTTGACTTGTATTTAGTCATATGGCGATAGTCCTAGATGGACACGTATTAAACCTTATGAGAAAATTCGATCATCAACATGAAAGTCTCAAATATCAATTTCACTTTGTTGTATGATGTTTTTTGTCATTTGAAGATAAGTTTCTGGATCTAATTCTTTTGCAAATCCCTTGTCAGTATTTATTAAATAGATTGAATGTATGTGTGCGTTTTGTATGTCTTCAAACTCGATTTTGGGATTCTTGTAAAATCTATCACACAATTTTTTCAGATTAGTTACATCGTCCTTTTTTCTTGCACTTGGTGGTAAAAGAAATAATTTTGAGATTGGTAGAACATTAACCACAGGTGTTGCAAGTGAAAATTTTCCACAATGTTGACTATATCTTGCAATTTTGCTTACAATCCTTGCTGCATAATAATCAACAGTATCTAAGGCATGCTCAGGTGGAGTAAATCCAGTTTCTATCTCTATTATAGAACTACTATCAGATTTTGTTGCAAATATATCACATGTCAGTAATTTCGAGACTGATTTCTCAACATCGACAAAATAACCATGAGCAATTAGTTCGGAGGCACATATTAATTCTAAAACTGAGTGATTGATTTTCACCAAATTTTCTTTATACATATCAATTAATTTCTGACGAACAAAATTCAGTTTTGGTACATTTTTGCTATCCAATTGCTCTGAAAGAAGTTCAGTTATTGCATAGACATCATCTTGAAATTTTTCTACGTCCAATCGTGATAACACTATAAAATTGGTATTTACAAGCTTAACTATCGTTATATGTATAAAATAAAAAGAGACGACAGTTTAGATTCTAGGTGTGAAACTAAGTCTGCCTTTTGCAGATAGTATTACAATTGAGGTAATTGCAACAACTAGAACTAATGATGCTATTGTGCCAAATTCTGGTACCACAGCACCTCCAGCAATCTCAACTTCAACAGTTGATTTATTGATTGCAGCAGAACCTTGCTGTGCACTAATGGAATAGTGACCATCTTGTTTCCACATAGGACCACCAACTCCTATTGTAGAACTGAATGAACCATCAGAATCAGGGTTTACTTGATCAATGGAAACAATATTTCCATTAGGTGCAATGACCTTGATTATTACTGGATCACCAGACGAAGCCTGTCCTGTAATAGTGATTGTTGTTGAGCCCTCAACAGCATCTGCTTCAATTTCCAAACCTGCAAACGCTGCTGGAGCATATGCTAATGATGCTACTAGCATCAGGCTTGCCAAAATTGGTAATGCGGTTTTAGATTTGAGACTCACTGGTAGAAGTACTAAAGACTATGTATATAAAGAATCTGATTCATTGTTACTGGTTTTAATATCGATTTTCTTTTTGAAATATTCTGATTGCTTCCAAATGAGAACAGTTTGCTTTCAAACCTTTACCATGATGGAATTTGTAAAAATTCTTGAATCCCTGACATTCACAACTATCCGAAGTTACAAAATATGATTTTGTTGGGTCACTCGATGATTTGACTTGAAATAAATCACTTTCAATTTTGACAACACAGTTAGATTCAACAAGTTTCTTAGCCTTTCGTATTGTGTTATAACTCAATTCATCAAGTCCAGGAAGCATATCCACCCTGAAGATTCACTGCGGAAAATCCTGCTTTGATTAGTTCATCAGCTGCTATATTTCCACGATATCCAGATGCACAATAAACGCAAATTTTTTCTTGTTTTAGATCTTCTATTTGACCTTTTTTTGCATTTCTGATAAGTAGTCCCAAAGGCATATTTTGGGAATTCTCAATTGCACCGTTTTGAACCTCATCTGGCTCACGGACATCGATAATTACGTATTGATTCAAGGCTTGTTTCAATTGATCCTTTGTAATTACATCTACCATGACTTGGTAGGATACAATTAACATATATTTTTTGTTTTCTTAAAATTATCATGAACAGTGATAAATTACAGAAAATAATACAAGAAAATAAAACAGAATTTAATTTACTGATATCGGACAAAATTTTTAAAATTGACGAAATAGAGATATTTGAAAATGAAAATCCTGTTACAAAACCAACAACAAGAGGTGGTGTTTATTTTAGTGATATAAAAGAGATGAAAGTGAAAGTTACTCTTTCTGATACAAGTATAACTAAGCATATTTCTAAAGCTATGTTAGGACCAAACAAAACATTTCTTGATATTTTTATTGAAGCCGATATTAACGATGAGCAAAAAATTTGTCTTACAACTAATTTAACAAATACTATGCAAGATTCTTCCAAAATTGTAATGTATTTTATGATAAAAGATATTAAAACACACTAGATTAATTTATAGAATTTATCATATTCAACTTTTAGTTTTTCATCTGAAAGGACTTCATATGCTTTATTAATTTCTGCCATTTTTTCTTCTGTTGATTCATCATTTCTATCTGGATGATATTGTTTTGCAAGTTTTCTATATTGATTTTTAATTTGTGAACTAGACGCCTCGTTTGTTAAACCCAGGATTAAATAATAATCTGGGAGTGACTTTGAATTATACATGTCACGTAGTTCATCTGTATTTATAGTTGATTTCCGTGAACCAAAAATTTCTTCATCTGTCCAATCAGAATGATACTTTTCATAATCACGATCTTTTTTTGATGCAAGATCTGCTTCATCGTATTTTGTTTTTCGTCGTAAGATTATGTTTCGTGCAAGATATACAAAAATACCAGTCACAGCCACAACTGCAATTGTAAATGTGAGAATAAGATCTTCCTGACTGATATAGTATTCATCAATTACAGAGGGAGGATTAACTTGTGTACCTGAATCATAAAAGAAAGTTTTTGATTCAACAATATCACCTGATTCTAATACGACATCATAATTTCCACTTATAGACCAATTAGAAATTCCAGCTATTACCAGAGTTGAAAACTCACCTTTTTCATCAAGTGTAAGTTTCTCAGTCCAGACAGTATTTCCAATAGAGTCTTTAATTGTTATAAAAACAGAGTTTTGAGGATTTGGTGGTGCAGTACCCCAAATTGAAATTATGTCAGATTTTTCATAAAATGTATTCTCTATGTTTATACTAGAACTTTCAGCATAAACATGGTTAAAGGATATAATTGAACAAATTAAAAATAGAAAAATCACTAAAGACCAATTTTGCATGATCAATTCTAGATATCCGAAAATATAATGTAAACTGAGATTATTTAGTCATGATTATACGAACAAAATTCTTCAAATGGAAAAAAAACTGTAATTTGTTAACTAATTTTCACTGTTTTTTGCTAATATTAGGAACATGAAGAAAAATCATGACAATTGGTTACTGCGTAAAATGCAGAGACAAAAGAGAAATGCAAGGAACCTCAGCAATTACCATGAAAAATGGTAAACCTGCAGTAAAAGGTACTTGCCCAACTTGTAGCACATCGATGTTCAGAATAGGCAAAGCTTAATCAGAACATCAGATAACTTTTTTCAAGTATTTTTCTACTAGTAATTCCATTCATTAGTAATACCATTCCATAAATTTCTGAATGGTTTTGGGTCTTTTTCAATCTCACCGATAATTCTATTTTCTACGACAAAAAAGAAATTCTCCATCGCATCAACACCACCATCGTTGAATAATTCCTTTCCAATTTCTTTCAGTCTTTGTTTTTTTGAGTCTACATCATCTGAATCTGGGTTTTGCAGACAGTACGTAAGAATATCAATCATCTCTTCTTCTAATAAAAAATCCAAAAATATCACCCGTTATTTGGATTTAATTTATCATGTATTTGAGCCAAAATTAATTTTGCCCTCTCTTTATTTTCAAATGACTCAGTTTTTGCGTCAAGAATTGAATCAATTTCAAAAGTTTTGTCTGTTAGGATATCTACAACATGTTCATCAAGTGTACCATTACCAACCAAATAATATGCAAAAACTGTATTTTTTTGCCCAATTCTATGAAGTCGATCTTCTGCCTGTCTATGAATTGCTGGACTCCAATCAAGTTCAGCGAAAATCACATAACTGGCTTTTGTTAAATTTATACCAACATTCCCAGCACGTAATCCAGCAATCATTAGTTTTGTTTCTCCGTTTTGGAATCTTGTAATTTCATTATCTCTATGTTTGTCAGTCTGCCCACCAATTATTGATGCTGGATTATATTTGGCAAGATTTTGATGAAGCAAATCATGAATTGCTCTATGATGACAAAACACAACAACACTTTCCTCAATTTCCATTATATCATTTACAAAATTTGTCACATGTTTTAATTTTGCAAGACCCGCAGCTTGTCGTTCACTTTCTATTGCACGATGATAGGATGCTGATTTATCAAATGCAGTTTCTGCATATTTCTGCTCTTGCTCAAGTTTTTTCCAAATTTTATCTAGCTCGGCTTTATAGAAATTTTCATCAGCAGCAATGACTTCAGGGTATCTTACTTTATCTTTTAATTCTTTTAACACATCTGATTTTTTTCTTCTTAACATTACATGTTTAGTTAATTGATCACGTAAACTTTCTCTTTTATTTTCTAATACTATCGCTTTACCCTTTTCATTAACATAACAAAAATACTCACAAAATTCTTTAAAACTACCCAATAAACCAGGTTTTAAAATATCAACAATTGGCCAAATTTCTGAGCCCCTATTGTAAATTGGGGTCCCTGATAATCCAACACGAAATTTGACACCATCTTTTGCAGCAAGTTTTTTAACTGCACTGTATTTCTGTGTTGTCTTTGAACGTAAATGTTGAACCTCATCACAAATAACAGAATGTATTTTTAATTTTAATAAATCTGGTAGACGTTTATGTAGCAGTTCGTAATTTATGATATAAAAATCATATTCGCCTATGTGATTTTGTTTTCCATTTCGGATCATAAAGGAGCTTGGTGATTTGATCTCTAGAATTTTACCATTTCTGCCCTTCTTTTTTAAGAATTTCTCAATCTCTTTTTGCCAATTAGTAAGTGTAACTAGTGGTGCAACTATTAATGCTGGAAATGCATTTTTTTCTTTAGACAAATATGCCAAAGTTTGAACCGTTTTACCAAGACCCATTTCATCTGCTAATAGTGCATTACCAGATGACTTCATTAGAAAATCAAGTCCTTCTCTTTGAAAATCAAGTAATTTTCCACGGAATTGCTTACTAGGAATTGCCTGTGATAGTTTTTCAATCTTAGGAGTACGTTGTTTTTTAATAGTAAGTGGTATGATTTTTCGTTTCCAGATTGATTTTGAAAGAATCTCAAATGGATATCTATCATTAATCATCTTTAATTTTTTGATGTTTTCATCATTGTCTGATACTATAACTTCATCAGGTTTATCACCATACCAACCACGTGGTATTAGTTTTGAAACCATATTCACAGCACGTGTACCAGAGATTTTCCAACACCAGCATTTGGCATACCGATCTAATACAAATTCAAGTGTTCCAAAGTTTGTCATATCATCTAATCCTAATTTTTAGCTTGTTTGTTACTCGAGTTTATGAATCTTGGGGTTGAAAATGCCTATCTAATCACTATAACTAAGAATTTTTAGAGCACGATCAATAAGCTGTGTGCGCGTTGCTGATTCTAATAATGGTTGTAAATCATAAGGTGATGAAGCACCTAATGCACATAATGAATACACATATTCAAGTGTTGGTGTATCAGTTTTTAGATAATACTGCTCAAGCAATAGATCCAATTGTTGAGAGGAAATAACATTAGGTATTGCCATACGAGATATCTTTTTTTTCCAAAATTGAATTAAGGTGTTCCAATCAGTGATTGTGATTGATTGTTCTATGTCATCAATTAATTGAACTTCAGCTTGAAGATACATTTTACCTGATGGTTCAGATTCCTGATTAAGATCATCGATCTTTTCTTTTCCCTCTTGTGTGTATGGATCATAATTTACTGGTTTTGATAAATTAGGTGGAATTAGACGAATTATTCTAAATTTTTGATGTCCTTTTGTGTTAATCATTAAATGACCGCTTGTTGAATCAATATCCTTGCAATCAATTATTTTTGCAATTGTACCAATATCATGAGATACCTGCCAACCTGAAACTGTTTTCGTTGAATCAACTAAACATACCCCAAACTCTTTTTCTGTTAGCATACAGTCATCTATCATTTGCTTATATCGTGGTTCAAAAATTCTTAATGGTAATTCTTGATTAGGGAATAATACAAGATCCAAAGGGAATATTGGTATGATCTTGTTTTTCTCCATGATCTCGTAACTAATTAATCATATAAAATTCAAATCAATGAATACAAAAATATTTTAAAAATAGAAATTTGGTATATCTATGGAAGAAGTGGCAAAAGATCTCATAGTTCTAGGTGCCATAAATAATGGTGCTAGACAATTCAATAAAATTTCTAAAGTGACTAAAATTAAACCAAAAGAACTGAATGATATTTTAGAAAAACTTGAAAATCGTGGATTCATTGTCATTCATGAAAAAAAGGGTTGGTTAGGAAAAAAAATTGAAATGAACGTAACAGAAAAAGGAAACAGAGAGATTAATGAAAGAGTTCATGAGCTCCATGGAAAATGGGAGACGATGAAAAATGCCTATAAAACGGGTGACAAACAAAAATTACAACAAATCATGAAGGATGAAAAATCATTTCTTCCCACAATGATGTTTTTTGGAATTATTGATATCATGATGTTTAGTATGATGTTTAGTATGATGGGTATGGCAATGTCGAGTTACATACCAGCTGAAGATATGTCAGAGTTTGATGATGGTACAGGTGGTGATGGTCTCGGTGAAACTGGTATGGATGATGGCGGATTTGACATTGACATAGGATTTTAAAAATTTGATGTACACATCGTTTGATAATATTGGTTTACTGAAAATTCTATCATTTCTAAAATCACATAAATCTGAATATTTATCTGGTCAAGACTTGAGTGATGTTCTAAAAATCAGTAGAGTAGCAGTGTGGAAGCATATCAAAAAGATTCGTACACTAGGCTATACTATTGAATCAAAACAAAAACGTGGTTATAGGTTTATGAAAACTACAAAACAACTACTTCCATGGGAAATTTCTGCCAAACTTAAAACAAAATACATTGGTAAAAGAATATACTACTTGGAAGAAACTGATTCAACACAAAATTTTGCCTTGCAAATAGCACAAAATAAAAAAGAAAATGGAACAATAATTATCGCACAAAAACAAACCGGTGGGAAAGGCCGGTTAAACAGAAAATGGATTTCGCCCAAAGGCGGTATTTGGTTTTCAATAATATTACACCCAAATTTTACAATTGAAGAATCTATACTATTACCAATTGTAACAGCAATAGCATTATCTAATGCAATTCAAAAAAGTCTAAAAATAAAAACTAATGTAAAATGGCCAAATGATATAACATTAAAGAGAAAAAAAGTAGCTGGGATAATAATCGATGCTTCTTTTCAATCAAATGTTATTGAAAATATCATAATTGGTGTTGGGATAAACTATAAAATAAAATCAAAAGAATTAGAAAAAAAGATAGTGAAAACTCCTAACTTTTATGGTGTTGATTCACTTCTAAATGAATCACAAGATGATCATCCAATTATTTTGTTTAAAGATTTTATTCATGATTTAGAAAAAAAAATTGATGAATTATCATCTGGTAAAAAATCAAAAATTATCAAAGAATGGACACAAAATTCAGAGACTATTAATAAAAAAGTCACAGTGTATACTGCAAATGGAAAAGTTTCAGGTGTAGCCAAAAAAATTGATAGTGACGGATCACTACAAATTAAAACAAAATATGGAATTGAAAGAATTTTTGTCGGAGATGTGACAACAAATTAGCTGAATTTTTTTATATGTTATTGCTTTCATTGTTTTTCAAAAAAATTACTAATGAATTTTTATAGAAAAGTGTGTAGATAGGCTTAATTTAGATTTTTTTTGCTTATTTTAAATGGGGCAAATTACAATGTTTAAGCCAGTTTTACTAGCATCTATAATTTCTGTGATGTTTTTCTCATCAATTAATAGTGTAGCATTTGCAGATGATACTCTTGATGTTGGTATTTTACATAACCAAGCTAACACACATTTGTTAAATGGGGAATTACATCTAGCACTTGAACTTTATGATAAAATTTTGGATATTTCTCCAAATAATATTGATGCAATGATCATGAAAGGAATCACACTTGGTAATTTGGATAGACATAAGCAGTCAATGAAAGAATTCTATAATGCTTTAGAACAGGAACCAAAAAACATACATGCGTTACTTGGAATGGGTGTTGGATTTGGAAATTATGGTGAATATAAAGAAGCATACAAATATTTTGAATCCGCATATGTATTAAATCCAGAAAATCATGTTGTTAACAACTACAAAAATTTTGCAAAGAATGTTGTTGACAAGTATCCATATCATGAAGTAGAAAAACCAGAAATTTTTACAATTGATATAATTGAAAAAGTTCCAGCATGGGTAAAAAATAATGCGGGGTGGTGGGCGAATGGCGAAATTGATGACACCTCATTTATTTCTGGAATACAATTTCTTGTAAAAAATAATATTATCAAATTAGACTCTACTGAAATTCAAAATAATAAATCAAATGATATTCCAGCATGGGTAAAAAATAATGCTGGGTGGTGGGCGAATGGCGAAATTGATGACACTGAATTTCTAACTAGTATGCATTTTCTTATAAAAAATGGTATAATTGTCATTGAACACCCTGATACTATGGAGTTAACTGAGCAAGAAAAGAAAAATGCAGATAGGAACAAGTGGCAATTTGCTAGATATCTAGATAGAATAGAAAAAAGAGTTTATGATGATAAACGTTACATTGAATATCCAAATCCAAGTAATGATGTCATAAAGAAATTTCTAAGAGATTATGCCAAATGGAATTTTGAACAACAAATTCAAATTGGAAATAAGAATTTTCCAAACCCTGAATACTTTCTGATGGATGGTATTTACCATCTAGAGTACAAAATCTATGTTAATGAGCAGCCAAGTGGACTCCCATTAGATCATGTTGGTACATTGATTAATTCATTCAAGTATTGGGAAGCAGAAGAATTTAATGCAAATGATGGTAACGTGGTAAAAATACACTTTGTTACAACAAAATCGAAAGCAGATGCAAATCTCTGGGTTACCTGGGTAGTCAGAGATATTGGAGAGAATGTGTTAGGACATGCAAATCTTGGAAAAGGTGTAATTGAGGTTGCATTAGGTGGTTATGGATGTGATGGAAATTTTCAACTATTTAATGTAGATACTGTTGAAACTATAATGACACATGAATTGGGGCATGGAATTGGATTAACACATAGTACCAATATAGATAGCATAATGTATCCTACAATGAAAAAAACAACGTATGCCTACTGTTTACTTGATGTTATGGATTAATACTGGTTTCTGATTTGAAATCAGTTATTAAAAATTAGAAACCTATCCAAGTGATCTTGAATGCTTTTGTGTGTGAGGTCTTTCTCCAGAGTATTTTCTACGCATATGGCCAGATGGTCTTCCATAAAGTAATTCTAAAAACCAACTTTCATGTTCAATTTCTTCCATGAGAATATCTTTTGCAATATCATATGTTGCAGGATCTTTGTTGTAAGTCATTTTACAAACTCTATTCCAATTTACAATAGCACCTTGTTCTGCCTTAAGACATTTTTCTAGAATTGCTTTTAGATCTGTAGGATTTGGTGGTAATTGTAAAAATTCACATCCTGACATTTTGATGAATGCCTGTGCATCATTTGGTATACTCCCACCTAATTGGTAAATACGTTCAAGACATGATTCAAAGTGACTTAAATCTTCCAATCGTGCATCTTCTATTACCCCTTTGATTCCCTCACCTTCCAATCCAGTACAATGCATCCTCAAATTTGTAAAGTAGTAGTAAGCGGTAAATTCTACAGACGCATTAGTTACTAATTCTTTTAACAGTTTGTCAATATCTACACCGTTTTTTTTAAGTATTTCCAGACCCACTACTTTTGGCTTTTTTTTCTTTACCAAGGGTTATCCTAAAAAATAGTATGATAAAAATTGATGTTTTGAGCGTAGATTGCATACAATTAACCAGTAGAATTGTAGAATAAGCATTTTAAGTCAAAAAAGTAAATTATGATGATGAAATCACCTAATGTACAACGATGTCCTTTTTGTAATAATTCATCTCCATTCTTAGATGTAGATACTGGTGAATTAGTATGTACTAACCCAAAATGTGGTAAAGTTATTTCTGAAGATAGAGAATCAGATGGTCCTGAATGGAGATCGTTTTCAAATGATGGTAGTGATAAAAGTAGAGTTGGTTCTGGTACATCAATTACAATACATGATATGGGATTATCAACGATAATTGGTTCAACAAATAAAGACGCTACAGGAAAACCACTATCATCTACAATGAAAAAATCTATTGATAGATTAAGAACCTGGGATTCACGTTCACAAGCAAATACATCAACAGATAGAAATTTGAGACAAGCATTAAGTGAGATGGATAAACTCAAGGATAAATTATCATTAACAGATTCTGTTGTTGAAAAAGCTGCATATATCTATAGAAAAGCAAATGAAAAGAAACTAGTAAAAGGTAGATCTATTCATGGATTGGTTGCGGCATGTCTCTATGCAGCATGTAGAGATACAGAAACTCCACGTACGTTAGATGATGTTGCTGAGGGAATCAACATTAGAAGAAAAGATGTCGCTAGATGTTATAGGCTAATTTTTAGAGAGCTTGATCTAAAAGTCCCTGTTGCTGATCCAATAAATGGAATTGCAAGAATTGCCAGTATTGCAGGATTGGGCGAAAAAACTAAGCGAAAGGCTACTGCATTACTAAATAAAGCAAAAAAGATTGGCATGGTTGCTGGAAAAGATCCAATGGGTCTAGCAGCTGCCGCATTATATCTTGCATGTATATCAGATGGTGGTGTTACAACACAAAAACACATTTCTGATGCATCAGGGGTAACAGAAGTTACAATTCGTAACAGATGTACTGGGTTAAAGCCACTGCTATGATGTAAAATAACATTAAATATAATTTCTAACATTATATTCAGAAAGTTATTCCAATTCTTCTAATTGATCATTAACTTTTCTTCGCATCACTAGAAACATTCCAATTGTCAACCCCAGCTGATATATGGAATATAAAATTATTTGAAAAACTGTTGGTACATAATCAGTGAATTTTCCAAGTAATGATACAATTAATACAATTACACTAATTGTAAAAATAAAATATCTTGCGATTGGAGGAATGTCTGCAAACTTGAAGATCAGGATTAATGAAATTGTTATAAAAATTCCTACTACTGCTAGCACACCAGCGTTTAAGCCTAACAAATCAACTATCATTGTAAATGCACCTTCTGGTGTCTGAGGTATTTTGAACCCATTCATTTCCACTTTTGACGGATCTGCAAATTTGGATATATTACCTGATGCGTTGATTGCAAACAGAATCAATAAAATAATAGATATTGCCTTTGCGTATTTTTTCAATTTGGGAAATCTTTTTCTAATTCCTCTAGCTAAAATTGCACCTTGTAGTAGTCCAACCCCAAAGACAACACCAAAAGTAATAAGAAAATTTTCTTCTGCAATCTGTAAAATGTCCAAATTAATCATCATAACCAAAGATCAATCTTTTTTAAAGAAAGCTTTCTAATTATACAACAATTTGAGTGAAAAGCAATGATTCAAACTGATAAACTTTGGAGTGAAATAGTTCATTATTATATTGATAAAAAAGGCTACAGCAAAGAAGATGCAAATAAAATTGCACAGAGAATTATCACAAGAGAGAAAAATCGGAAAATTTGTAATAATGATTCTTGCAGGCATTTAGTTGATGAACATATTAACAAAAAAGATCAATGTTTGATTTCTACTTGTAATTGTAAAGAATTTCAAACTACGTCAAAAATATAATCACATTCTTACCGGTGCGGTTATTCCCAACAATTCAAGTGCATTTTTCAATGTTTTCCTGTATACGTAAATTAAACATAATCTAGAATTTTTTAGATCTGAAGTTTCAGCTGAGTTAACTTGTACATGTTCATAGAATGATGAAAATGCCGATGAAAGTAAGTAACAATATTTGGCAATAGTTTTTGGTGAAAGATTATTTGCAGCATCATTCACATAGACATCAAACATTGCAATTTTTTTTAGTAAATCAATCTCATGAGGATCTTTAAGGTTTGCAAAATCTATATCAAAATTTGGTTCTATACCAGATTTCTCTAAAATTCTTGATGCCCTAGCATACGAATATTGTATGTAGCTACATGTATCTCCTTCAAGTTTTAATGAATTATTAAGATCAAATGTTATAATTTTATCAAGATCAGGTTTTATCATCTCATATCGAATTGTGCCAACTGCAACATCTTTTGCAATGTTTTTTAATTGTTCATCCATTAAATCATTATTACGTTTCTGGGATTCTTGGAAGATTTTTCCCTTCAAATTTTCAATAACTAAATCTGCATTAATGTAAAGACCCTTTCTACCAGACATCTGAGTAGATTTCCCATCTATATCAAGACCAAGTCCTTTTACTGTATCAGAGCTAAGTGTAACAGATTCGTATCCAAGATGCATGTACGCATCTTTATTTTTAAATTTTGACATTAAATCCGTAACAATGTTTTGGAGACGCTTCTGTCTATTGTCTATAACAGTGATTGTCCTTTCTCCAGTGCAATCAAGTTTGGGATTGTTATCTTGTGAATCGTCATCTAATGTTGTTTCATAAAGAGTTTGGTTATTACTTTGCACTGAATGGATTTTATAATCAAATGGATCATCAATCAATCCAAGCTTCCAGGCTGCGTAAGGAATATCTTTTGCAATGTATGTTGCAACACCATTACTACGAACTAAAATTTTATCATCTTCACCATTTGTAGGAATTACCCAACATCCGGCATTATCACCAGATGACTCCAGTCTTATCATATTATCAGATTTGAGTTTTTCAAATATTACCTCCCAAAGTTTTGAATGCACTATCTGTGACTCGAAATTAATACAATCATAAAACACTCCTAATTCCCAAACAGTCTTTAGTTGTTCGTCTAACACTTTTCTAGTAATATCCTTTGCATACTGTGAAATCTCACTATCCTTATCTTCTATTTCTTGTAAAACCTGATGACGTTTTGCTTCTAACGATTTATCTGTTTCATATTTCTCAGTAGTCTTTACATATACATCATCACCACAATAATGATCAAATTTTTTGTTGTTTGGTGGAACATCTGACATTCCGGCAAACTTGAATCCAACTATAATGTCTGCGACTTGTAAACCAGAATCATCAACATAATTTAGTACCTTAACGTCAAAATTTACTTTCTTTAGAATTCTAGCGACTATGTCACCTAACACAACATTTCTGATATGACCAATGTGTAATGCCTTGTTTGGATTAACAGAAGTGTGTTCAACTATAATTTTCTGATTCTTTCCAATGTCTATTTCACCATAACTGTCTTGCAGTGCATCAGAAATTATATCATTATTAAAAAACTCATAATTAATTTCAAAATTAATATTACCTGTTGGATGTGCTAAAATACTTTTGATTTCAGAGTTTGGATTAATAGTGTATAACGATGCAATTGTTTTTGCAATATCATATGGACTTTGTTTTAGATGTTTTGCCAATAGAAATGCTGCGTTACATGTAATATCACCAAATCCGGGTTTTGATACATCTACTGAAAAATTGACATTTTCATACTCCTGATTTGTAAAAATATCATCAATATTGTGCCTAATCATGGCTAGTAATTTTAGAAATGTCATATTCTATCTATAGGTCAGATGAAATCATATCTAAGCCTTCTAAAACACCTTCTCCTGACTCTTTACTTGTGACAATTTTAGCAATTTTTTTTAATTCTGGAATAGAATTATGAACAGCTATATTATTTGGCACTGTTTTGAATAATGGAACGTCAGTTTCACTATCACCAATTGCAATAGCGTCATCTACATTACAATTTAACATTTTTAATGCCTCAAGAAAACCAGTGCCCTTATCAATTCCATTTGAATTTATGTGAAAGGCATACCCACTATCAAATAAACTCACGTTTAATCCTTCATCATCTAAAATTTTCTGGGCCTTGACTAGATCAAATGTTCTTTCTAATACAACTTCAGTCATTCGTGGAAAAACCTGTTTTTCCTTTATTTCTCCATCAACACGATTTTGTAGAAATGCTAATGCTTGAATGCATTGAGATTTATTTCCAATAATTTTGTGCTTCATTATATCATCATATGTAATACAACCACCATTTTCACCCACTGCCAAATGCGTTAAACCACCAAAAACTGAGAGTAAGTAACCTTCAACTGATGATCTTCCTGTAACCAAAATCACCTTATGACCATTATCATTTAACTGCCTCAATTTTTTTAATGCTCCTAAATGTATAGTGCCCCAACCATTCAGGGTTATTGTACCATCAATATCAATAGCTAAGACCTTTTTGCTCAATAATGAGTTGGATATAATGCGGATAATATATGAAGCGTCTTAAATGGGAAGTGATTAAGGTAAAGTAATGGGAATTCCAGAAAAGATCAAAGCAATTCAAGATGAAATTCATAGAACGCAGTTAAATAAAGCAACGGAACATCATATAGGACTTTTAAAAGCGAAAATTGCAAAATTAAAACGAGAGCAAGAATCTATCGCAATAAAAAAAAGTTCTAAAAAATCAGATGGGTTTGATGTAAAGCGGACTGGTGATGCAACTGTTGTATTCATTGGTTTACCAAGTGTTGGAAAATCTACTTTACTCAATAAATTAACTGGTTCAAAATCAGCTATTGGTGCATTCCAATTTACCACATTAACTGTTGTGCCTGGAGTGCTAGAACATAGAGGTGCAAGAATCCAAATGCTTGATCTGCCAGGAATAATAAAAGGTGCTTCAAGCGGTAAGGGTTTAGGAAGAAGAATTCTGTCAGTAGCAAGAAGTGCTGACATAGTATTACTTGTTCTTGATGTGTTTCAGCCATATCATGAAAATGTCTTAATCAATGAATTGAATAATATTGGAATAAGACTTAATCAAGAACCGCCAAATATTGTAATTGAAAAATCAACAACTGGTGGTATTGCTGTTGCACAACAAGTAAAACTGAAAAAAATGTCAGAAAAACTTCTCAAAGACATTCTTAATGTATATGGTTATACAAGTGCAAGAGTTGTTATACGGGAGGATATAAATTCTGATCAACTTGTAGATTTCATCACAGGAAACAAAACATATGCTCACGCAATAACAATATTAAACAAAATTGATCTAGTCGATGAGAAATTTCTGAAAAGTGTCTCAAAGAAAATTAAAACAAAATTTATTCCAGTTTCTGCAGATG
>Ga0310344_10001434_pt1 | contig 18231 bp, 14 predicted proteins | sample HC15DNA20200_MG_FD_203801 | JGI IMG/M metagenome (GOLD analysis project Ga0310344, IMG submission 203801) | Marine microbial communities from station ALOHA, North Pacific Subtropical Gyre - HC15-DNA-20-200_MG | ecosystem: Environmental > Aquatic > Marine > Oceanic | place: Pacific Ocean: North... | reverse complement strand
TTCTTGGAGAGAGGAAACTGCGGCATCGATACTTTCGTTAGAGAACCCCCTGCTCGAGAGTTTGCGTCGCAGTTCTTGGGTCGAATGTTCCCGGCGAGCCAGCAGCTTCACGGCAACCTGATGGGCTTCTCGAGTCTCTTCAGGCAGCTCCATGGAACGAAAACGGACTATCCGACCTTCTCGATGTCCGCCAGTTCATCGTTATCGCCTATCGCGGCATCCGTTACATCGTGTTTTGCGGATTTCGCGTCGATTTCCGTCGCTTGAGGTAACAACTGCTCGGTAATTTGACGTTCGATTTCTCGACAAGCGTCCACATTTTCAGCGAGCCATTCGGCCGCATTCTTTCGACCCTGACCAATACGGTCTCCGTCGTACGAATACCAAGCACCTGACTTCTCTATGATCCCCTGTTCGACACCGATTTCTATGATCTCCCCTTCACGGAAAATGCCTTTGCCGTAAAGAATCTGAAACTCTGCTTGGCGAAAAGGAGGGGCAACCTTGTTTTTAAGCACTTTCACCCGAGTTTCGTTCCCGATGACCTCGTCACCGTCCTTAACCGCTCCGATTCGACGAATATCCAAACGTACGGACGAGTAAAATTTAAGTGCGTTGCCTCCCGTGGTTGTCTCCGGTGATCCGAACATGACCCCAATTTTCATACGAATTTGGTTAATAAATACCACCAACGTATTGGAATTCTTGATATTAGCTGTCATTTTCCGGAGAGCTTGGCTCATTAGTCGCGCCTGTAAGCCAACATGAGAGTCACCCATCTCGCCTTCGATTTCCGCCTTGGGTGTCAACGCCGCAACGGAATCGATAACCACGACATCAACGGCCCCTGACCGAACGACCATGTCGCAGATTTCAAGGGCTTGTTCCCCCGTATCGGGCTGGGAAACCAATAGATCGTCGGTGTTGACACCCAACGCCTCAGCATAAACAGGATCCAAAGCATGCTCTGCATCGATAAACGCGCAGGTCCCACCTTCCTTCTGAGCTTCTGCAATGACCTGAAGCGTCAAGGTTGTCTTACCCGAAGATTCTGGTCCGTATATTTCCACCACTCTGCCCCTGGGCAATCCCCCAATACCCAACGCGATATCCAAACCCAGTGATCCTGTGGATATAGATGGCACTACCGCCTGTTCGCGATCGCCAAGCCGCATCATCGAGCCCTTGCCAAACTGGCGTTCAATTTGGGACAGGGCTGCGGACAATGCGCGGTCCTTTTCTGAATCAGCCATCGTTATCTCCAGCCTTTTCAGAGTACTGTATATATACTCAGTACTATGCGCAAGCTGAAATACACCCAATACAAATCCGATTTCAAGGTTTTCCTTATCTATCGTAGGCTAGACCCTGATGAATTCATCCGCACATACACCGATGATGCAGCAGTACTTGGGGATAAAAGCCGACCACCCCAACGCCCTGTTGTTCTATCGAATGGGCGACTTCTACGAACTCTTTTTCGACGATGCAAAAAAAGCGTCTGAACTCTTAGACATTACGCTCACTACACGGGGTCAGTCCGCAGGACAGCCCATTCCCATGTGCGGTGTCCCGTTTCACGCCGTGGACTCCTATCTCGCCAGATTGACCGCACAGGGCAAATCGATCGCAATCTGCGAGCAAATTGGTGATCCCGCGTCTAGTCGCGGTCCGGTCGAACGAAAAGTACAGCGCATCGTCACGCCGGGAACATTGACCGAAGACGCACTAATCGATCACAACCGTGAAAGTATTCTTATGGCACTCGTCCCGTCCCACAAAGATGACCAGCCAGCCGGCGTCGCTTGGCTTAATTTGTCGACGAGTGAATATCGTATCGCGGAACCAAGCTCTGAACGCGACCTCAACACCCTGCTTGAGCGCGTTCGACCATCCGAAATCCTCGTTCCTGAGGGGCACGATTTCCACATGCCCGAAATAACGATAACGTCTCTCGAACGAGACCGGTTCGATAGTATCCTCGGTCAACGAGCGCTTCTTGATCAGTTTTCCGTTTCGAGTCTCGACGGATTTGGCGTCGCCCACTGTACCGTTGGCGTCGGTGCCGCCGCCGCTGTGCTCCGCTACGCTCAGGAAGCCCAGTGTCAGTCATTAGCGTTCCTAACCAGTATCAGTCTGCACGCAGACGATCGCGTCGTCGTCATTGATGGGCCAACGCGACGCAATCTGGAAATTGATAGGCGATTCGATGGCAGCGGTACGGACAACACCCTATTCGGAGTGATTAACTACTCCGTAACACCAATGGGAGCCCGACTCTTACGGGAATGGCTCCATGGACCGCTAACAGACCAAGTTGAAGTAGGTCATCGACACGACGTGATCGAAGCCATACTAAGCAGTGGCTCGAGCGAACAATTCAAAACGTGTCTTTCTTCCGTTGGTGACATGCACCGGATTATCACGCGTACGGCGCTCGGCACGGCAAGTCCGCGCGACCTAGCACGCTTACGCGAGGGCCTCGCTTCACTTCCGGCTCTCAAAAGCTTAGTGGAATCACTGCACGTCCCCGCACTAGACGATTCCTTCAAATCTCTTCCCGAGGAGACGAAATGGCAAGTCCGTCTCTCAAATACGCTAATTGAAAGCCCGCCAGCGACGATTCGCGACGGTGGATGTATTGCACGAGGATTCGACGAGCACCTGGATCAACTGCGAGACCTTTCTGAGAACGCATCCGGTTATCTCGAACAACTTGAGGCCAGAGAAAGAAAGCGCACAGGCATTAACACACTTAAGGTCGGGTACAACCGCGTTCACGGTTACTACATCGAAACGAGCAGAGCAGTTACTGGGGAATTACCCCCTGAATATGTTCGACGGCAAACGCTGAAAAACGCCGAGCGTTACATTACGCCCGAACTCAAAACATTCGAGGACGAAGTCCTCTCCAGCAAGGCGCGAGCGCTACATTACGAAAAGCGTCTCTTTCAGGATCTCGTCGAGTTTTTGCAGGTTGACATCGTCGGTTTGCGTTCCATCGCCGCTACGATTGCTCGGATCGACGTTCTACAAGCTCTCGCTGATGCGGCGGAGATTTTGGGTTTAACGCGCCCTGAATTTAGCCCGACACGTTGTATTGAAATACGTGACGGCCGTCATCCAGTGCTTTCGACGGGTCCAAACACGTTCGTTCCCAACTCAATCGACCTTCATGAAGGTCGGCACATGCTCGTCATCACTGGACCTAATATGGGTGGCAAATCGACTTATATGCGACAAACCGCGTTGATCACATTGATGGCGTATGCAGGCTGCTTCGTACCTGCAAGCTTTGCACGGTTAGGACCAATCGATCGAATCTTCACGCGTATAGGAGCATCCGATGACCTGGCCGGTGGCCGCTCAACCTTTATGGTGGAAATGACCGAAGCCGCTAACATACTCCACAACGCGACGAGCCAAAGTTTAGTGTTGCTCGACGAAATCGGCCGAGGAACAAGCACATTTGACGGCCTTGCTCTGGCTTGGGCCATCGCAAACGAGATCGGTTCTCGAATTAAATCCTTCGCCCTCTTTGCTACCCATTATTTTGAACTGACCGCACTACCCGACGAGTTAGCGGGAATCGCCAATGTCCATCTCGACGCCGTCGAACACGGAGGGGATGTGGTATTTCTGCACGCAGTGCGCGAGGGCGCGGCATCTCAGAGTTACGGTATACAAGTCGCTAAACTTGCGGGAATACCCGAAACCGTATTAGCTGACGCAAAGCAAAAGCTACATTCCCTTGAAAACGCGGCCGCCATTTCGGCCGACGGACAGCGGGATCTCTTCACCCAAACATCGAGCAATTCGCCGCCGATTGATCCGATCGTTGAGCGTATCCAGTCAATCGATGCAAACAACTATTCGCCACTTGCGGCTCTGGAGTTACTTTACGAGCTTGTAAGCGATGCTAACTCCACAAAAGATTGATCCAAAGTCACGGATCATTAGAATACGGCACGCAGCCGAATTAACCCGCGTCAGAGCACGTTTAAATGGAACTCAACCTATGACCTTTCTCGTCGGCGAAGCATGTATTAAGTGCAAACTCACGGATTGCGTGGAAGTGTGTCCGGTCGATTGTTTCTACGAAGGGCCGAATATGCTCGTTATTCACCCAGATGAATGCATCGATTGCGCGCTGTGCGAACCAGAATGCCCCGTCGATGCAATATTTTCTGAGGACGAGATTCCTGAAGGTCAGATAGATTTCATGGAGATCAACGCTGAAATGGCTGAAATTTGGCCGAACATCAGTGAGGCCAAGGATGCGCCGGAAGACGAGGCCGAATGGCGCGAAGTTGCTGATAAACGCCAGTATCTCGAACGATAGGCAACGTGTAACTCGCTGAAAACTTGGGTGGCAAAGTTTTGTCAGGTCAGCTCCTAGAAACGACTTGAACTAACAGAGATCACCTGGTCGACACAAGCTCGTCGGGATCCACTGGCTTGCCCTCCCGGCGCACTTCAAAGTGAAATTTTCCACCATCGTTAGCCGAACTGAGTACTCGTGCTATGCCTCTATCCGGATCAACTGCGTCACCCTCGGCGACCAAATAGTCTGTATTCATCCCGTAAGCTGAAAGATAACGAGAATCGTGCTTGACGATTACCAAATTGCGATATCCACCAAGTCCTGGGCCTGTATAAACCACCGAACCTTTCGCCGTTGCACGTATCGTCTGGCCGCGCGCTAATAGGTAATCGATACCCTTGTTGCCCGATCCGAAGGGTCGTGTGATCACGGCCTCAACAGGCCAACGCCACACTCCCGTGTAGGTTTGAACTACCGTCGTCGCGGAAGGCTCGCCGTGCGTGTCCGCTCTATTGGGTGATTCCTTTGTAGCTATTGGACTGTTCTTTCGAGCCCGCGCTTGACGGGTTTTCTGCCTCAGCGCAAGCCGCCAACCAGGTTGAATCACATACGGTGGATCAATGCCGTTGTATTCCGCCAAGAGTTCCGCCCGCGTATCAAAACGCCACGCTATCGAGTACAAGGAATCGCCTGGAACTACCACATAGTAGTTCTTGCCCGGCGAGCTAATTAAAGAGCGTTCGACCACGACGGCTCTTGAGCCCGTGGCGCAACCACTGAGCAAACCCAAGCCAAAGCAAGCCAATAGGAGTCTAGTCCACACGACGACTTGCGAAGCCAAGCAAGAAGACCGTCGCCATCCCAAGCACTATAAGACTCGTGACACCAACCCATTGAGGATCCGTCGAGTAATCCGTGGGCCATAGCAGATCTGTACTGATGCGCCAAGGCCACAGCACCATGAGGGACCCCGCCATGAGACCCGTGAGGAGTCCTAGCATTCCATCTCGGTATTGCTGCAAAAGATGTTGAATCAGCCGCGCGAACGCGACCACACCCACTAACAGCCCCAGCACGAAGGTCGATAACACGATCAAATTCAGCGACGTAAGTGCAGCCAGCATCGGGCCGTAAAGCCCTAAGAGCAGAAGCACGAGACTTCCGGAAACCCCGGGGAGCATCCACGCGGATACCGCGAGCACGCCGCCGACGAACACGAGCGGCAACCATGGTTCCGTCGCTTGCGCTGGAAGGAATGCAAAGGACGCACCCACCAAAAAACCGAAAATGCCAGTAACAATGGTAAGAGCTTGCCACGCTATGCTGGAACCAATCTGCATGACAGCCCCCGCCACGAGTCCGAAGAAAAATCCCCACACGTATAGCGGTCTTGTCTCGAGAAGGTCAGCAATCACGTTAGCGAGCACCCAATAGCTAAACGCCATGCCCACTAACAATACGAGCAAAAAACCGACATCGTGGCGCTCATAGAAGGGGCGCCAGCCCTCGCGAAAAAGCAGCATCATAGACGCAGCTGAAAAGGACGCCAACGCATTGATCATCCGACTATAAATTCCAGTGATAAGAGCAATCGTGCTACCGGAAATCCCGGGAACGATTTCCGCAATACCCATGGCTAGGCCCCGAGCAAATATACTGAGAATTGCAACATAGCGTTGTTTTCTCACCGTACAGTACCGCCGACGAGCGGCACAAACCGGACATAATCGGCCGTTTCCTGCTGCCAAGCATCTCCCTCTCGATCGATCACCTTGAGTTCTTGCACATCGCCATCGCCCACCGGTATGACCATTCGTCCGTCTTCGGCAAGTTGGTCAAGCAGCGCATCGGGTAACCCGCGCGATGCCGCAGTCACAAGTATCGCGTCGAAGGGTCCTTTATCAGACCAGCCCAAATTACCGTCGTCATGTTTTTGACGGATGTTAGTCATGTTCAACAGCTGGAATGTTTCTCTGGCGCGATCGGCTAATCCGCTTATCCGTTCAACGGTGTACACAATTTCAACCAGTTTGGACAGGATTGACGTTTGGTAACCAGACCCTGTGCCTATTTCAAGTACGCGCCTGGGGTTGGCTTCTAGCAGCAACTGGGTCATTAGGCCAACCACGAGTGGCTGAGAGATCGTCTGACTAAATCCAATCGGAAGCGCAGAATCCTCGTACGCTCTATGCGCAAGTGCTTCATCCACAAATACATGCCGAGGAACACTATCCATCGCCGCTAGTACGCGGGTATTTGAGACGCCATTTTTCTCTAGACGGTCAACGAATCGGCGCCTGGTCCGTGCCGATGTCATCCCTATGCCTTGTAAGTTCTTACGCCCCACTTGATATCACCTCAAGGTCAAGGACTTCCCGCAGAATCGTGGTTGCATACGCGCCTTTAGGTAGAAAAAAAAGTAGGCTCATCCGGTCTCCGTCCAGCCTACAAGTCACCTGGGTCGGCTGAACCGTCAATTGTCTTCTATCTTGTTTTAATCCAACCCACTCAAGCGCATCGCGTATTTCGCCTTCGTTTGCGACCGCCGCTATCTCGAGATCCCGTATTACACCCGTCGTCGGTAATAACCCCCGGCCCCACAGTGGGCCAGTAGGATTGTTTTCGACGCAAACGTCGCCTGTCCGAACAGAATTCCAGCTTCGATCACGAATTCGAAATGCGACCACATCGTTAAACAACAAGCTACGTAAGGTTGACAGATAGATTGACCGATGGGCACGAGAAACGGTTGGGCGTCCGGCACCGACCCAGCGCGTGGCACGATCGATGTTTGAACCGGCGTGACCAAACCTCTGCGGCCCAAAGTAGTTGGGTAATCGGCTATCGCCTAACAGTTTGGTAAGAGTGTCTTCGCAACCAACGAACCCACGGACCAGGATCTGAAAACAGTTACCTTCAATTTCACCTCGACGCAATTTACGTACGTGCCGAGTCGAATCGATAACCGAAAATCCTGAGAAATCCCTATTCGAGATCTCCATCTCTACCGGTCGAGGTAGCCAAACGCTAAACCACTGACGCGCGACCGCTCGACGATCCTTGAGACCGGCATAGGAAACATCCATCGGCCTAACACCAAAGTGTTTCGCTAACGAACTCTGCACAAACGCCGTGTTAAGACCACGCTTCTCAATTTCGAGAAAGACGTGTTCTCCCTCTCCCGAGGGCACAAAAGCCAACTTCTCGATTACCCTAAAATCGTCCAGACGCTCGCGAATCCTTCCCCGACCAACAACGGCCGATGCCCGAGGCCAACGTGCATCAGCACCCTCGAAGAGGTTTCGCTTCACCGTTTACCTGTCGTTTGCCGGCTCTACGACAAGATAGAAAGTCTCTCCCTCCACAACCATTCCCAGATCGGAGCGAGCATGCGCTTCAACAGCCTCCAGGCCGTCGCGAAACCCATCAACTTCCGCACGAAGGACACGATTTCGTTCACGAAGCTGATCGTTGAGTCGAACCTGTTGTTCGACTTGATCGGCAAGTATCCGTACTTCGAAATATCCGCTCTTGCCGAACCAATATTTATATTGAAGCGCTAAACACACAACGACGCTGACGACCGCAAAGAAACGCATTTACGTTTCCATGCCGTGTAATTCTGCCAAACCCAAATAACGACTGTTATCGAGGGACGACTCAATACGTAGCAAGCGATTGTACTTCGCCACGCGCTCCGAACGGGATAAAGAACCCGTTTTGATCTGGCCCGACCCAGTCGCAACCGCCAAGTCTGCGATGAACGTATCTTCGGTATCCCCCGACCGATGCGAAATAATGACCGAATATCCGTTTCGTTGCGCCATGCGGATAGCCGATAACGTCTCTGTAAGCGTGCCGATCTGATTCAATTTCACGAGGATCGCATTAGCAATTCCTTCGCTGATACCTCGGGCTAAGATTTCAGTGTTGGTAACAAACAGGTCATCCCCAACCAATTGAACCCGGTCTCCAATCGAATCCGTCAGCAAGCGCCAACCGTGCCAATCGTTTTCGTCCATACCATCTTCGATGGAAGCAATTGGAAATTGACGAGTAAGTTCTCGCAAATAACCAGAAAACTTCTCGCTGGAATACACGCGATCGTCACCCACCAGGTGATAAGAACCTCCGTGAAAGAACTCACTCGCGGCACAGTCAACCGCCAGCATAACGTCGCTTCCGACCTGGTAACCCGCATCGTCGACGGCTTCCTCGATTAATTCGAACCCCGCAATATTTGATTCCAAATCGGGAGCGAAGCCGCCCTCATCGCCGACACTAGTCACAAGTCCCCTTTTACTGAGCAACGTTTTCAATGCAGTAAATATTTCAACCCCCGCGCACAGCGCGTCCCGAAACGTACGCATCGATACGGGTAGGATCATGTACTCTTGAATATCCACGTTGTTATCCGCGTGAGCCCCTCCATTGAGAATGTTCATCATCGGAACTGGCATACGCACATCGGCGGGACCATAAAGCTCGGCAAGATATTGATGCAATTCGAGACGACGGGCACAAGCCGCCGCTCTCGCAGCAGCGAGCGACACGCCGAGTATCGCATTCGCCCCAAGCCGACCCTTATTCTTGGTTCCATCGAGGTCGGTCATTGCACCATCAAGCCGTGTTTGATCATGCACATCGAGGCCCAAAACGGCTGCCGAAATTTCCCCTTCAATCCTTTCGACAGCTCTAAGTACGCCCCGACCGCCCAATCGGCCTGATTCTCCATCGCGCAATTCAATGGCTTCACGGGATCCTGTCGAGGCTCCAGACGGCACCATTGAGTGTCCGCGATCGCCACTGTCGAGTATCACATCGACAGCGACCGTGGGACTGCCCCGTGAGTCAAATACCTCCCATGCATGAACGGCACTGATTCGGCTCATCAAATTTGCTGTTCTATGTATCCGTGAGACTTAACGACTGAGTCTATTTCTCGAAGCTCTTCAAGCAATGGCTTGACGAGCTCTAGCGGCCAGGAATTGGGGCCGTCGGAAAGAGCTTCATCCGGTCGCGGGTGCGTCTCCATAAACAACCCAGCAACTCCTGCCCCGATTGCAGCGCGTGCCAGCACAGGCACCATTTCTCTTTGACCTCCAGACTTGTTGCCGAGGCCACCTGGCATTTGAACCGAATGAGTAGCGTCGTAAACGACCGGACAGCCAGTTTGTCTCATCAGAGCAAGCGAACGCATATCGGAAACGAGATTGTTATATCCAAAGCTCGCACCGCGTTCACACACCATGACTTGCTCGTTACCGCCCGCTTTTGCTTTGTCGACCACGTGGCACATATCCAGCGGCGCTAAGAACTGCCCTTTCTTGATGTTCACAGGCAAACCTTGCGAGCACACGCTTTGTATGAAGTTCGTTTGCCTACAGAGAAAGGCTGGTGTCTGCAAAACAGAGACGACACTACCAACCTCGTCTAAGGGCGTGTCCTCATGCACATCTGTAAGTACTGGGACTTCTACTTCGTCACGCACTCTCTGAAGAATACGCAATCCCTCTTCAAGGCCAGGCCCTCGAAAGCTTTCATGGGAGGATCGATTGGCTTTATCAAACGAACTCTTATAAATAAATGGGACATCGAGCGAACGCGCAACCTCTCGAAGTTGCTCTGACGTTTCTAGAGCCATGGCCTCACTTTCGATGACGCAGGGTCCGGCGATCAGGAAGAAAGGGTCTTCATCGCTCACGTTGAATGAACAAAGTTCCATAAAGTGATCTTCGCCGTTTTATCCGAGGCTAGACAAGCGTTCAGCTTGCCGCAGCTTCGATTGACACCTCATCATCTTGCTGATTTGCATACTGATTTGCGGCTTCGATAAACCCTCGAAATAGCGGGTGACAGTCTCTTGGCGACGAGTTGAACTCGGGGTGAAACTGACACGCAACAAACCATCCATGCCCCGGTATCTCTACCATTTCCACGAGATCATCCGCTTCACTGCGCCCAACCACCGACAAACCTGAAGATTCAAGACGCTCGATGTAATCGTTATTAACCTCGTAACGATGCCGATGTCGCTCGTACACGATACTTTTTTCGTACAAGGAGCGTGCTACTGAGCCATCTTTAAGCGCGCATGCCTGCTCCCCCAAGCGCATCGTTCCGCCTAAATCATCATCGGCGTTCCTATGTTCAACTACCCCGCTATCGTCTCGCCATTCCGTGACCAAACCGATAACCGGATATTCCGTATCCGGATCAATCTCGGTCGAATGCGCCCCCTTCAGCCCTAGTACGTTGCGTGCAAATTCGATGATCGCTGCATGGAGCCCATAACAAATACCCAGGTACGGGACTTTGTTTTCGCGCGCGTACCCTACAGCACGAATCTTGCCTTCGAAGCCACGTTGTCCAAAGCCCCCTGGAACTAATATCGCGTGAACGTCTTCTAGTACCTGGGTGCCATTAGTCTCTATCTCTTCAGCATCAATGTAACGGATTGCCACATCGGTTCGTGTCCGTATCCCCGCGTGGGATATGGCTTCTATCAAAGATTTGTAAGCGTCCAGCAAGTCAAGATACTTGCCCACGATGGCGATTTCGACCGATCTTCGCGGGTGAATGAGGGCGTCAACCACGTCGTGCCACTCGGTTAAATTCGCGGGCGGGCAATCAAGTCTCAGTTTTTCAACGACAATGTCGTCAAGTTGTTGATCGTTCAGAATCAGCGGAACTTGGTAAATGGTCTCGGCGTTCTGCAACGAAATCACCGCGCGCTCTTCCACGTTCGTAAACAAGGCGATCTTGTCGCATGCGGACTTGGGTACGGCTCTGTCCTCACATCGACAAATCAAAACGTCCGGTTGTAGCCCGATAGAACGCAACTCTTTAACCGAATGCTGAGTCGGTTTTGTCTTTATTTCGCCAGAAGACACGACATAGGGGACCAAAGTTAGGTGAATAAACAACGTATATTGAGCGCCTACTTCAAGACGCAATTGTCTTATCGCTTCTAGAAACGGCTGCGACTCTATGTCACCAACCGTACCCCCTGTCTCAACAATGATGACGTCGTAGCCCTCTGCCACCGAGAGAATCCGGTTCTTGATCTCATCGGTAATATGGGGAATTACCTGAACTGTGCCGCCTAGATAGTCGCCTCGTCGTTCTTTCCTCAGAACTTCCGCGTAAACACTGCCCGTTGTGAAATTGTTGCGCTGGCTCATCCGACCGCGAATAAACCTTTCGTAATGCCCTAGATCTAAGTCGGTTTCTGCGCCGTCTGCGGTGACGTACACCTCACCATGTTGGAATGGGCTCATGGTCCCGGGATCCACGTTGATATATGGATCCATCTTGAGAATATTAACTTTGAGAGATCTGGCCTCTAGGATCGCTGCAAGGGAGGCCGTCACTATGCCCTTGCCTAGCGAAGAGACCACACCTCCGGTCACAAATATGTATCGCGTCATTTAGAGCCCATCAGGCGGGTTGGTACTCCCAGAACGCTTCCCTGAGATGGTTCAACACAATAGCAAAAGGGTCACTCGACCTCAATCGAGCAATGCCATTCAGGCCACCATCCCGAAGAAACCTTCGCGCTGTCAGCTAGTGCTAATCCAGGTATCGCAACGAGATCTTGGTGATCAAATAACAAAGGCATACTTTCCCGGAGCCACGGTGCGATGCCGTGGGAACGGTATATCTCCGCTAGCGAACGATTTTTCCCTCCAAATCGAATCCGCTCTCCTCCCTGTCTCGAACGCAGACTCAGACCGTGCCCTAGCGCAACTCCCGTTTCTCGCTGAACCCAGGTCAGGGTGCCATTCGAATCACCCCACTCCTTACCGACCAAAATATCCGCATTTTTTTGGGGTTCGAAATCGCGAACCACATGAAGCTGCCGTCGATACCCACGAATCGAGTAGTCATTTCTTATTTCAACACGTACCGAACAGTTCTCCGGGCCCCTAATTTGTCGACGCAACTCGTTTAACTGCCCTCTCGTCGGCACGACGCCGTACGCCCATAGCCATTCGCGAAGCGCCCGGTCATCTATGTTCGTAGCGTCCAGGTCCAAAGGTCGAGCTTGCCGCAACGGCAATTCAGGCCATTCCATCTTCGCTAGATGATGCGCAGCATGACGAAAGCGCGAGCCCACAAGGGGTAACAGCGTTTGTCGAATCCAGTTTCGGTCGTACGCGGTATCGAAATTACTTTCATCCTCGATCCAGGAAAGTTCATGCCGTGTCGCGAATGATTCCAGGTCTCTCCGGTTCAGGTCGAGGAAAGGTCTAACCACGTGTCCTTCCCCAAGTGGCCTATTGGAGGGGATCCCAATCGGACTGCGACCCGAAAACAGTTGCCATAGACGAGTTTCAGCCACATCGTCCGCATGGTGTGCGGTGGCAACCACGTCTCCATCCCCAATCAATCGTTTCCATATTCCGTATCGTGCGCGCCGACCCGCCAGTTCTTCGTTACCTTTCTCAAGTTCAGCTCGCACTACTTTGATTGAAACGCCCATTGCGGCCGCCACTTTTTCGCAACACGACTGCCATTCGTTCGCCTTCGGGCTCAACCCATGATTGATGTGAACCGCTCTGCATCTCTTGGGGCCAAAAACTTCGAAAGCTGCTCTCATCAATACAGTCGAGTCAAGCCCTCCGGAGTATGCGACCCAGAAACAACCATCGGGCCGCATATCGACCGAGACCGCTGCTTCGGCAACCCGATCACACACGGAAACCTTCAAATTCGCCCCAAAGACTTAACGGATTGGCACCGCGCAAAACCAGGTTCGACTAACATTTAGCACATTGCACTTAGGCGGAATACCGAAAGCAGACAGCCGAGACACCAAATTCGTCTCGTAAAGAAGCAAGAAGTTGATCGGTCGGTTGAACGCGCCAATCTTCTCCAAGTACAACGCGTCCAGTCGCCTCATCGTTCCGATAGGCAATCGTGACCTCACAACCTTGCGATGAATCGTGTTGCACACGGTAAACCTCGAGTTTCTCGCGGAGACGAATAGGGAAGTCTCCATCTATCTCTCGGTCGCACGTCGAGATTTCTATTCGACCACGAAACCGGCGGCGAGCTTCCTCCACCGTATAGACGGTTACTGCACGGATCTTTAGGTCTCCCGAATACTCATCTGGTTGGGCTAGTCCCTCGACAATTAGAACAGCGTCTTTAGTCAGCTTCGAATGGTGTTCTGCATACGTGTCGCCGAACACGCTTACTTCGACTCGACCGCTTTGATCATCGAGGACAACAAACGCCATCCCGTCACCACGCTTACTGCGCCTGGATCGATTTGAAACGACGAGTCCCGCAATAATTTGCGTACCTTGCCTCTCTCGCAACTGCCCAATCTTGGTAGGACAAAACGTACGAATTTCGTCGATGTAATCGTCAATGGGATGGCCGGTTAGATAGAGACCAAGCGTCTCTTTTTCTCCCTCAAGTCGCGTACGTTTATCCATCGCCTGAACGTCCCGCGACTTCAAATCTATAGGACGCGCTTCTACGCCGCCAAACATGTCGTGCATACCGAGCGAGCGGTCTCTCGCGCTCTGTTCAGCCCCTTGCATTGATTCTTGAATTCGACTCAACAGTTCGCCCCGAACTTGATCCAACCCGGACCGCGAGGAAGCGAGGCGGTCCATGGAACCAGACCGAACTAGCGCTTCAATGACTTTCTTATTGGCTCGGCGGAGGTCAACTCGATTGCAAAAGTCTTGTAAATCAACAAAATCGCCCTTGCTTCTTTCATTCGTGATGGCTTCGACCGGACCTTGGCCTATCCCACGTACCGCGCCCAGCCCGTAAACAATTGATCCGTCAACCGCCTTGAACTTAAACTCGCTTTGATTCACGTTCGGCGAATTAACGTGAATTCCCATCCTCGAAGCCTCGTCAACGAGCGTTACTACTTTGTCAATATTCTGCATGTCCGCTGACAACACAGCCGCCATAAACTCAGCAGGGTAGTGGGTTTTCAGCCACGCTGTTTGAAACGAAAGCATCGCGTACGCTGCAGAATGCGCTTTATTAAATGCATAGCCCGCAAACTTTTCCATTTGATCAAAAATGTCATTTGCCACGTTTGCATCTACTTCGTTTGCTGCCGCACCGTCCAAGAAAGTGGCCCGCATTTTAGCCATCTCTTCAGGGTTCTTTTTACCCATCGCTTTGCGGAGTAAATCGGCCTGGCCAAGACTAAAACCCGCGAGTTCCTGGGAAACACTCATGACGTCTTCCTGATAAAGCATGACGCCGTAGGTGGTACTCAAAACGGATTTCAGTTGGGGGTGCGGATAGTTAACCGGGGTACGACCGTGTTTTCGAGAAATGTAGTCTTCGACAGCTCCGGACTGCAAGGGACCTGGTCGAAACAATGCCACGAGCGCGATCACATCATTGATGTTGTCGGGCAAAAGCCTTCGAATCAGGTCCTTCATCCCCTCCGATTCCAGTTGGAAGATCGCTGTCGTTTCCGCCGATCGCAGTAGTTCGTACGTTGGTTCGTCATCTAGTGGAATCTCTCGGATATCGATCGGTTCGCGACCGCTCGCATGCCGCGACTGATTAACATCAGTAACCGCCCAATCGACAATCGTCAACGTTTTAAGACCCAGGAAATCGAATTTGACAAGGCCTGCCTCTTCGACATCGTCTTTATCGAACTGGGAGACCTTCGCCCCGCCTAACGTTTCTGTGTACAACGGAACATATGATTCGAGAGCCGAAGGGGCAATTACGACACCCCCAGCATGTCTTCCCACGTTACGTACTAGACCCTCCAACGGGTATGCCATATCCATGATTTCAGCCACTTCGTCACTTTCGTCGATGAAGGCACGTAGCTCCTCTTCCTGGGCCACGGCCTTGTCCAGGGTCATGCCAACTTCAAAAGGAATCAATTTAGACAGTCGATCCGCAAGTCCATAGGGCTTGCCTTGTACCCGGGCGACATCCCGGACCACAGCTTTAGCCGCCATGGTGCCAAAGGTTGCTATTTGACTCACGGCCTCACCCCCGTACAACTCGGCGACGTGATTGATAACTTCATCTCGTCGCTCCATACAAAAATCAATATCCAGATCCGGCATCGAAACACGTTCAGGATTCAACAATCGTTCGAAGAGGAGGTCGTATCGGAGAGGGTCAAGGTCGGTGATACCTAGACAAAAAGAAACCAGCGAAGCCGCTCCCGAGCCACGACCAGGACCGACCGGAATCTTACGTTGCTTCGCCCAGTTGACGAACTCCATCACAATGAGGAAATAGCCCGCGAAACCCATTTCGTTAATGACACCCAGTTCGTAATCCAATCGCGCGAGATATTTAGCGCTGTTTATCTCGTCGGACCCAGAACTGGCGTTCCGAAGATAATCCTCCAGGGCTTTCTGAGACGTTGAAGTGAGTAATTCCTCTAGTGATGTGCCGCCGGGCACTGGATAAATAGGAAGGTGATACGTATCAAGATCAACCAGTAGGTTACAACGACGACTTATTTCGTAAGAGTTTTGCACTGCTTCAGGAATGTCGGCAAACAGCTCAGCCATTTCGTCCCCGGAGCGGAGATATTGTTGGTCGGAAAAACATCGTTCTCGACGTGGATCGTCAAGCGTTCGACCTTCTTGTATACAGACTCGAGCTTCATGAGCCTCAAAATCGTTAGATTCCAAGAAACGAACCTCATTGGTCGCCACGACAGGAATCCCGCTCGACTCCGCTAGCGCGACCGCGGCGCTGATGTATTCGTCTTCGTCAACCCTCCCGGTTCTGGACAACTCGATGTAATAGCGGTTGCCAAAAACTTTGTTCCAATGGGCGGCTCGTTCGGCTGCCTCCGATGTTTCCGTATTTACCAACGCCATGCCTACGTCACCGCACCGACCACCCGAGAGCAAAATCAGCCCTTCATTCAACTCCTCTAACCATTCCTTCTGACAGGTTCCACGATCTTGCGACCGAACGTAGGAACGAGACGCGAGCTTAAGCAGATTGCGGTATCCAAGTTGATTCGTCGCCAGGACGATTAGACGATACGACTTCGCTTGCTCAAATATCTCTAATTCGAGTCCGATGATCGGTTTGACGCCAGCGGTCCGGCATGCCCTATAGAATTTCAAAGTACCGAAGAGATTGCCTAGATCGGTAATCGCCACCGCTGAAAAGCCCATCTCTCTGGCGCGCTTCGCGAGCGTTTCTACTCGAACGAGCCCGTCGGCAATCGAAAATTCAGTGTGCAAAGAAAGGTGAGCAAATAACGCCATCGCTATCCCTTATCGGATACCTCGTCGTTCACTAATAGATCCCGGACCGGCGCAAAAGTTCTTCGGTGCAGTTTGCTCGGACCATATTGCTTCAGCGCAAAAATATGTTCTCGCGTTCCGTAGCCCTTGTGCCGATCAAAACCGTATTCGGGATAGTCTTTCGACGCAGATACCATCAGGTTGTCACGGGCTACTTTAGCGAGAATAGATGCAGCGCTAATCGCCGCCACCTTAGTATCACCTCGTACAATAGTTTTCGTCGGGCAATCAAGGCCCGGATCGGCATTCCCGTCCACCAAAGCCATGTCTAACGGCACGCCTAGATTGATGACTGCGCGCCGCATCGCTAGCAACGTGGCTTGTAGAATATTCAGCTCATCGATTTCCTCAACGCTAGCAAAGCCCAAAGCCCATCCAAACGATCGGTCTTGGATCTCGTTTTTCAGCGAGACCCTAATTTCGTGTTTAAGTGCTTTCGAATCAGCCAAACCATTAATCGGTTGATTGGGATCCAAAACGACGGCGGCCGCGACTACAGGTCCGGCCAGCGGTCCTCGACCTGCCTCATCGATACCAGCTGTTTTACGTGCGCGTATCGACGCATCACCCAATTCAGCATACGAGCTCATTTTCGTGCGTAAACCAATGACATAACAACGTCGGCCGCGCGCTCCGACGCTCCACACCGTAGATTTCGATGGATTACCCTAAAAGCGTGCCTCAGATCTTCATCGTTCCTGAATCGTTCGATTTCTTTTACCAGAGCATTCGCTAAGCGATCCGGAGTCGCGTCGCTTTGAAGTAATTCTGGCACCATGCCATAACCCGCCAAAATATTAGGAAGCGCAACAAATTCCGAGCGAATCAATCTTTTTGCGATCCAATAACTGAACCGTCCCAAACGGTAGCTCACCACCATCGGTCGCCCTAAAAGCAGTGCCTCTAACGTACTGGTTCCAGCTTTAGTTAGGACAACGTCAGAAGCAGCGATAACGTTCTCGGAAGCGCCTTCGATTAGTCGCACATCGATCCCGGTTTTTCTTGAAACAATTTCTGTCAAGAGGGATCGAATTTTTTTGCTCACACAAGGGATAACTAAAACGGCCGAAGGATAGTAACGACCACCAGGATTGATTCTATCGACGGCCCGAGCCGCAGCATCAACAAACACGTTACCGAGAAATCGCACTTCGGAAAGGCGGCTACCCGGCAGCAGCCCTACCACCAAGGCGTCAGCTGGTAATCCCAAATCAGCACGCGCGCGCGCGCTTCTTACCCCTACATCCAAATTCGGATCTATCGCGTCGGCAAGTGGATGACCAACAAATTCCGCTCGAATATCGGAATCTCGATATAAAGGAGGCTCGAAAGGAAATAACGCCATCACAACATCCGTCGAGCGCCCGATCTTACGAATCCGACTTCGTCTCCACGCGTAAACCGCGGGGCTGACATAGTGGGCGGTCGGCACACCCCTATGCTTTACCAACCGTTCGAGCAACAGGTTAAACACGTTGAAATCGATTCCCACAACTACGTCGGCTTCTTTAAAACATCGATACAAGCGACCGAAGATCCGAACCAATGTCGGCAACCGTTTGAGTGGTTCTACGAATCCATTGACGGATAGATCGTCGATCTTCGCGAGCGGTTCAAGACCCT
>Ga0310344_10001432_pt1 | contig 18242 bp, 19 predicted proteins | sample HC15DNA20200_MG_FD_203801 | JGI IMG/M metagenome (GOLD analysis project Ga0310344, IMG submission 203801) | Marine microbial communities from station ALOHA, North Pacific Subtropical Gyre - HC15-DNA-20-200_MG | ecosystem: Environmental > Aquatic > Marine > Oceanic | place: Pacific Ocean: North... | reverse complement strand
ATACAGGTTGCAATATCAACAGGTGGAAGTAGCCCTGCTATGGCAAGGAAGATCAAAATAAAGACAGAATCTTTCTTGAAGAAAAATATCTCAAATGTAGATATTTATCAAATCAAACTACAGAAATTTGCAAGATTTGAGGCAAAGAAGGTTCTTTCTACCCAATTAGATCGCAAAAAATTCCTATATGCTATAATGAATGACAAACGTGTAAAAGGATTATTAAAAGAAGAAAAATACAAAATTGCACAGGCACAAGTAAAAAAAATGTTGAATGAATGGTCATGAAAGAAAATATTATTAATGCAAGAGTAACATTTCGAAAATCACCAATTCATGTTTTAGAAAGATTTTCTTTTTCTAATGTTGATGAGGCATATTCATCATTTAAGCAACATGCAGATCTAAAGGAATGTGTAATTTTACAAACATGTAATAGGATTGAAATTTTTGCTACAGGTAGCGAAAAAGATTTTGAACAGATAAAAAAAACATGGGCATCAATTGCTGGTTTAGAAAAAAATGCTTTTACGGATAATTGTGAAGTAAGCGTCAACACTGATGTTTATGATCATCTCTTAAAACTAACTGCCGGATTAGATTCCATGGTAATAGGGGAAGAACAAATTTTAGGTCAAATAAAAAATTCAATTACTTTTGCTAGAAATGCAAAAACATCTGGTGAACATCTTAATACACTTTTTGATAAGGCAATACGAGTAGGAACACGCGTTAGGAATTCCACTGGTATCAGTAAAGGAAGTGTTTCAATTGGTTCCATGGCAGTAAAACTTGCGGAAGAAAACGTTGATGAGATGAAATTGAAGCAAATTCTCCTTATCGGAACAGGTGAGGCGGCAGCATTGGTAGCAAAATCTCTAAACAAACGTGGATATCATTTTTCAATATCTAGTCGAACTATGGAACGTTCCATATCATTTTCAAAAACCGTATGTGGTAATCCAGTTGATTTTAATGAAATACTAAATGACTTTGGAAAATATGACATAGTATTTGTAGCAACAACTGCACCATATTTCTTGGTAACACATGAGAGAATTAAACAAGCTTTGAATCAAAAAAATCATGGAATGATGATTCTTGATCTATCAAATCCACGTACAGTAGATGAGAAGGTTGCAGAATTAAGTGGTATAAAATTGATGAATATTGATCAAATAGCTGAGATTGTTGAAAAGAACATGCGTAGTAGAATTGGGCAAAAAAATTCTGCAGAACAAATAATTAAAGAGGAATTACCAGTATTAGAGGCATCAATGAAAAGATTAGAAGCAGAGCCTGTTGTAAAGGATGTTTTCAAGAACATTGATTCACGCAGAATTAAAGAACTTCAAAAAGCATTAAACATGTTAGGCGAACTAGATGATGACAAGAAGAAAATAATTGATGATCTATCAAAGGCTATTGTTGAGAGTATAGTTACCACACCAATGAATAATTTAAGAAAACATACAGAACAAGGAAATACGGAATTACTATCTGCGGTTGAAAAATTATTTGAATATGAAAAAGATAACTAGTTTAGAATTCAGTGATCAAATCGCATCTCATTTGATTTTTGCTTAAAGCCAATTTTTTCATAAAATGGTATTAGTGTATCTTCACAGTTAAGGATGGTTTTGTAGCATTTTTTTTCATTCGCAACATCTAGTAATGAGAGAACTAGTTTCATTCCAATTCCTTGCCCCTCAAATTCTTTTTTTACAACAACATCCTCTATATGACCTACGAATCCGCCTTCATGAATGAATTTTTGCTCAATTAATAATGTTGTAGAACCAACAATTTTTCCATCAAGTTCTGCAACATGAACTATATGATTCTCATTCTCTAAAATTCCTTCCAGAATACTTTTTGCAGAATTATGTTCTAAATTACTAACCTCTCTAAGATTATCAAGTGATTCCAAAAAACCATTTTCTAGATCTGATTCAATTATTTTTCTAATTATTAGTTCTGACATTCAGATTTTACCTATTTTTGTACTCTTCTTTTGCTTTTTCATAAGTTGCTTTATCACCAATATCGATAAATCCTTTTTTGGAAACTACACTAGTGACTTTTTCTTTGCTTTCAAGTAGTTTTCTTATGGTATTATCCATTCCATATGACTTATTTTTTGGAATTAATTTAAGGACCTCTGGTTCCATTATGTAGCAACCCATGTTAATTTTTGCACTTAACTCTGGTTTTTCCTTCCATGAAGTCACTTTTCCGACCTTTGTTGTATCAATAACACCATATTTCAAATTAAATTTGTAATCATATAGACTCATCGTAACAATAGATTTGCTTTTTTTATGTTGTGCAATCATATTTCTTAAATTAAAGTTATAGATGGAGTCTCCATAAAGACAAACAAATGTACCATCAATGAATTTTTCAGCAGTTTTTAGCTGACCAGCAGTTGCAAGTGGATTATTAGAAACAGCATATTCAATTTTTACGCCAAATTTTTGACCATCACCAAAATAATCCTCAATCTTTTTCCGTAAATAACTTACACATAGAACAATTTCTTTAACATCATTTTTTCTTACCCATTCTATCAAATGCTCCAAAATTGGTTTTTCATCTAATAGTAGCATTGGTTTAGGAAGTGAGTTTGTATATGGTTGTAATCTTGTTCCAAGACCACCTGCTAAAATTATTGCCTTCATGAATTTGTATTCAGTTTTGAGTTGTATTTATGTTAAATTATACAATTTTTAGTGACTAAGTAATCTTGGAAATTTTTTTGATTATATCATTTGGCCTCTCACCAAAAACCAAAATCATTGGTTCTTTACCAATATCCCCTTTATGGTAAATAATATCTGGGGTTTTTGTTTTAACTGCAATATTTATTCCCCATTTGATAGAACTACCTTCTTTCTGTTTTGATTTTTTAGGTTCTTTACTCCTATCATAGTGTAGTACTGTTAATCCATAATCACGTGCTTTGGAAATAATTCTAGTATTAAATTTTATGTTAAGCCCAGAACAAACGTTTGGAAATTTTTTATTTACCTGTATTACGGCAGTTGCAACATGATGTGAACCACCATATTCAACTTCTCCTGCAGTAATAATTTCTTTGCCAGATTTTACCAACCTACCAGAAACCCCTAAGACATCCTGTATTTTTTTTGGTTTGCTTTTTGTAAAGACAAAATTTGATTGACATTCAGGGATAAACTTGTAGATATTTTTAATCTGCTTAAAATCATTTATTGAGTTAATTAATTCTATTTTCCTATTTGAAGCTGTAGAATGTGTTATTCTAACACCTTTTCCGATTTTTTTTGAATTTTTAATAGAATTGTAAACATATTTTTTTGCAATTTTTACAGCCTGATTTATAGTGTATTGTTTTGCAAGTGACACTGTTAATGACGCAGAATAATTACAACCACTACCATGATTTTTAAATGGAATTTTTTTCCCTGTAATTTTATATTCTTTATTTTTTTCCAGTACATAGTCAGAAATTTTGTCTTTTGAAATTGTTGCACCAGTAACAATAACAGATTTTGCACCAAGCGTTTGAATTTTTTTTGCAGCATTTCTTACATTTGACATTCCTGATAAAATTTTTGCTTCATACTTGTTTGGTGTAATTATATCCGCCAATGGAATTATCATTTTTTTATAATCTGTGAGGGCATTTTTTTTAAGAAGCAGACTACCGGTAGTTGATTTTATGATAGGATCTACTATAATTGGGATCTTGCTATGCCTAAATTTTGAATAAATTACTTTGATCATGTCTGAATTGTAAACCATACCGATTTTGATTGCATCTATATGAAAATCTGATAAAACTGATTCTAGTTGTAATTTTAAACTTTTTTTAGAAACAGGTTCAATACTTGAAACTTGTTTTGTATTTTGACTAGTGATAGCAGTTATGATAGTAAATCCATACACATCAAAATCTAAAAAAGTCCTAATATCACTTTGAATACCAGCACCAGAAGATGGGTCTGAACCACCTACAGTTAATATATTCATAATGATCGGATGCTAAACGACTGTTTAAATTTACCAGAAGGATTCTTCCCATCATGGCAACTCAAATGACTTCAGCACGGCGTGGTGTTGCAACTGATGAGATGAAGCAAGTTGCAAAAGATGAACAAGTAACACTTGATTGGCTTGTACCAAAAATTGCTAATGGTTCTATTATTATACCTAGCAACAACGTTAGACCACAAAAAATTCATAACGTTGGAATTGGAAAAGGAATGAAAACAAAAGTCAATGTGAATATTGGAACTTCAACATTAAATGTCAATGTAGAAGAAGAAATTGAAAAAGCCAAAGTTGCAGTAAAATATCATGCTGATACTATAATGGATCTAAGTGATGGTGGAGATGTTGGTAGTATAAGACGAACATTATTGGACGTTGCACCTATAACTTTTGGCACAGTACCAATATACGAAGCATATAATTTTGGTGTTGAAAAACACAAGAACCCATTAGATATCACCGAGGATGATTATCTTAATGCGTTTGAAAACAATATAAAAGATGGAGTTGATTATACAACAATTCATTCCGGTATAACAAAGGAAATTGCAAAACGTATTTTGAAAGTTGAGAGGTATGCTGGAGTTGTTAGTAAAGGTGGAACTATCACAGCAGCTTGGATGCTAAAATATGACAAGGAAAATCCATACATTACTCATTATGACTATATGATTGAATTAGCACAAAAATATGATGTAACATTTAGTCTTGGTGATGCATTACGTCCTGGCTCAATTTTAGATTCACATGATGAGCTTCAAGTTCAAGAAATGATTAATATTTCACGCCTAGCAAAACGAGCAAATGAAAAAGATGTTCAAGTTATGATTGAAGGACCTGGTCATGTTCCACTTGATCAAGTCGCAGCTAATGTTAGACTTGCTAAATCACTTATTGGTGATGTTCCATATTATGTTCTGGGTCCACTAGTGACTGATATAGCATCTGGTCATGATCATATTGCTAGTGCAATTGGCGCAGCAGTTTCCGCTAGTGAAGGAGTTGACTTACTTTGTTATCTGACACCATCTGAACATCTTGCATTACCAAATGCTGATGAAGTAAAGGATGGATTGATTGCATATAGGATTGCTGCACATGCCGGAGATTTAGTTAAACTTAGAGAGAAGGCAATAAAATGGGATATGAAAATGACTGAAGCTAGAAGAACATTAGACTGGGAAAAACAATTAGCATTGTCAATAGATCCTGAAAAGGCTGCAAAGATTCATGGACGAACTGGTCAACACCCAGGAAACAATGTTCCATGTACAATGTGTGGTGGTGCATGCGTCTATCTAATGCTCCCACAGCAAAGAAAATATGAGAAAAATACTGAGTTACAACAAACTGAATAACACTTTTTCTAAACTTGGTACTGTATTGAATTCTTTCAATTGTTCTATGTTAATCCATTGAAATTCAGAATTTTCCCAATTTAGTTTGATATCACTCATGTCCGTTTGAAATAAGAAAGGATAGATTACCCATTGATGATTTTTATATTGTGGCGACTCTATAGTCAACTCATTATTTGATTTAACTAACTTAATATGATCTTCTGTGATTCCCACTTCCTCAAAAATTTCTATTTTTGCACGATTAATTGGTATTTCATTATTTTCAATAATACCACTCACCCCTGCCCATAATCCTTTCATACTTTTGACTTTTTTACTACGTCTAAGAATGAGAATTTTACTATTAAAACTAAGAAATGATGTAACTATTCTAGTTTTTCTCATTTAATTTTTCTATAGTGTTTACCATCTTTGTTAATTGCTTATATGATTTTGTTAAATCAATGTGTTCTTCAAGCTTTTCCTTATTAGAATTAATATAGGAAACAATTTCGTTACTATTCCCATCTTGAGCTGAAGTCAGTAATCTACCAATATCCTTCCAGAATTCTTCTGCAACTTTTCTTATTTCTGGATTGGAAATTATTGTTTCAATTAATTCAGGTGATTCAGTTAGTATACTTTCTGCAATTATTTTTTGAGCCTTGAATGTAGTACCAGCCATTTTTTCTGTCAATAAAATTTTTTCATCTTTTGCTAGGATATTTGCGAACGCAATATTGATCAGATGTGTCAATCCTAAAATTATTGCTATTTTTTTATCATGTTCATTTGAATCTATTGTAACAAAATCCGCTTCTGGGAAAAGATTTTTTGCAACTGTTAGTTCTTTTTTACCATCTTTTATTGGAATTGAAATAATATTTTGATTTTTTACACCTTTTGCACCAGGTCCAAACATAGGATGAATACAGATAGGGCATACCTTTGCTGGTATTTTTGCTAAAGCAGTAGCTGTTTTTGATTTTTGAGATGTAATATCTATAAGATAAGATTCACGTTTCATTTCTTTAGCAATTAACCGAATAATTTCTGGAGTTTTTTTGGTTGGAGTCGATAATAAAACATATTCTTTGTTTAAAATTGCACTTATGAGTGATTCAGCTTTTTTAATGTTAGTTGGAATTTTATTTTCTGTATCAAATCCTGTAACATCATATCCATTTTTTTCAAAATAATTTGAAAGCCATTTACCCATTTGACCTCCAGCACCAATTATTGCAATAGTTTTCGTCATCACATATCATTAGTTATTGCTTTTAATATGTCCATTCCTTCAATAATTTTTTCTTTCTCAACACATGCAGAAATTCTAAAAAAGTGTTTATAATCACCAAACCCATTACCAGGTGCTAATGCTAATCCATGATCTAATAATTTCTCTGCTAATTCCGTTGTATTGATGTTATTTTTCATGCGTGCAAAAATGTACATTGCCCCATCAGGGATTTCGAACTCTAAACCCATATTTTGGACCAACTCGGATAAAATATTCAATCTCTCACGTACAACTTTTCTATTATTACTTACATCATCATTAATTGATTTCATTGCTACAGATTGTATAGGCTCTGAGACATTTGTTAAGCAAAGAGCCTGAAGTTTTGCCATTTTTTCAATAATGCTATCTGAGCTTATCGCATATCCAATTCTATATCCAGTCATTGAGTGTGATTTAGAAAATGATTGTGTAATGATTGATTTTTCATAATTATATGTTAAGACACTTTTCCATTCTTCGTTAGAATAATTACTATAAATCTCGTCACTAAGAATGTACAAATCATGCTTTTTTGCAATTTCAAATATCGAATCCATCAATTTTTCTGATAATATTTTACCGGTTGGATTATTTGGATAATTTAGAACAATCATTTTTGTATTATTATTAATAGATGAGTTAATTTGTTCTAATGATGGTTCCCATTTGTTTTGCAATGTTGTCTTAATTGAACGAACTTTTACTCCAGCATTAATTGCACATTGTCTATACGCAGGCCAGGCTGGCTCAATTATAATCACTTCATCGCCAGAATTAAGCAAAGTTGAGAACGCTAGAAATACACCAAATCGTGCACCTGGAATAACCATTACATTTTCAGTATTTATTGTACAATCAAAATTATCATTTGTGAATTTAGCTATTACATCACGAAATTCTGGAATACCTTTAACTGGACCATATTTTCCAAAACCTTCATCATAAATTTCTGAAAGTGATTTCTGGATACCTATTGGAGGTTTAAAATCAGGTTCGCCAACTTCTAAATGAATAATCTTTTTCCCCTGACGTTCCAAATCCTTTGCTTTTCGAAAAATTGTAAGATGTGTTTGTGATTCAGATGATTGTACTTTAACTGATTCATTTAATAAAAAATTTAAAAAGCGTGTTGCAAGTGATTTATCAAATCCTGTTTCATCACATATCTTCATCATTTTATTTTTAAGTTCATCTTCTCTAGATTCATCTGTAACAGTAAGACCTTGTTCATTTTTTAAAGTCCCAATCTCTTTAGCAATATCGGTTCTAGTTTTTAGTAATTTTAACATCTCAGCAGTGATTTTCTCCATCTCACTACGGAGTTTTTCTATATCTGACATGATTCTATAGAACGGGTTTGATAAATCCACTTATCAATGCATGATCAGCCAGCGTTAAGGCTACTAATGAGTCAACTACAGGCGGCGCTCTAGGTACAACACAAGGGTCATGTCTTCCACCTACTTGTAGTTTGATCTTCTTTTTTGTTTTCACATTAATAGAATCCTGGTATTTTGCAATTGATGACGCTGGTTTGAATGCAACTCGAAAAACTATTGGCATTCCATTGGAAATCCCTCCTAAAATTCCGCCAGAATTATTGGTTTTCGTTACAATTTTACCATTTTTAATGGTGTAAGGATCATTATTCTCAGATCCAAATTTTTCTGAACCAGCAAAGCCAGAACCAAATTCAATTCCTTTAACCGCTGGAATTGAAAATACTGCTTTACTAATATCAGATTCTAATGAACCAAAAATTGGTTCACCTAAACCCACAGGAATATTTGTTGACACAGATTCAATAATTCCACCTAATGAATCACCATTTTTTCTGGCTCTGAGAATGCTTTGTTCCATTTTTTTTGCAGTAACTTCAGATGGACATCTAACAACATTAGAATAAATTCTTTTAAGCATTTTTTTATTGGCTTCTTTTTGCATTTTTACTTTCCCAATTTGACAAGTATATGCATTAGTTGTAATTCCCAATTGTTCCTTGACCAATTTTCTGGCAATTGCTCCGCCCATTACATGTGTTGCTGTTAATCTACCTGAGAATCGTCCACCACCTCTGTGATCATTGAATTTCTTATATTTTACATATGCTGGATAATCTGAATGTCCAGGTCTCATATCGGCTCTTAATTTTTCATAATCTTTAGATTTTTGATCTTTATTCCAAATGATCATTGTGATCGGTGCACCAGTTGTACTACCTCTGAATGTTCCAGAAATAATTTCTACCTTATCATCCTCTTTTCTTTGTGTTGATACAAGAGATTGTCCTGGTTTTCTTAGGTCCAACATTTTTTGAATGTCCTTTTCAGTTAAATCTAGACCTGCAGGACATCCATCTAAAACAGTTCCAATACACCTACCATGACTTTCTCCAATACTAGTTAGAACTAAACGTCTACCAATTGTATTTCCAGTCAACAATAAAAGATCGTCTTAGATGTTTATAATCGTTCTATACCATTGATATTCTTGCACCACAATTTTGCATATCTGAAACAAAATTTGGGTATGAGACACTGGCGGAATCAGGATCAGTTACTGTACAATCACCTATGAACATTGCCAAAATTGAAAATGCCATAAATAGTCTATGGTCAGTATGTGAATCTAATTCAACACCATTTTGAATATCCCCCTTCTTCAAAATCATCCCATCATCTTTCTCAGAAACTATCACACCAACCTTTTTCAACTCGTTACATATTATTGCTATTCGGTCAGTTTCCTTATACCTAGCATGTCTTACATTATAGATCTCAATCTCATCTTTACATTTTAACACAAGGATAGCTAATGCAGGTAGAAGGTCAGGTGTATTTGACAGATCAAATTTACCACCATCTAGCAAATTTGGGGATTCCGTTGTTATAGTATCACTGTCCAATGTAACATTCACACCTAGTTTTTCTAATATGTCAACAATTTCCTCATCACCTTGTGGTAGTTCTCCTAAACTAATTTTGATTTTCAATGTATCACCTAATAGAACATTTGCAGCAAGTAGTAGAGCCATATTTGAAAAATCAGATGGAATTGTAAATGTTGTAGGTTGGTAAATTTGATGCGCAATTGAATATTTCTTGTATGGCTCAATAATTTTCACATTCGCACCAAATTTCTTCATTGTGGTAATTGTCAAGTCAATGTAAGGTTTTGAAACAACATCACCATCAATTTCTATTGTCAATCCATTGTCTAATCTAGGTGCAATAATTAATAATGCAGAAATAAATTGACTAGAGATATCACCCTTTATGTTGACATGATCACCTTTTATTTTTCCTTTAACTGTAATTGGTGGTTTACCATCATCTGATTCTGTTGACACACCTAGTTTTTCTAGAGAATCTAAAATTGGTCTCATAGGTCTTTTTTTGAGACTACTGTCTCCTGTTAGTTCTGTATTTCCACCTGATAATGCTGCAATTGCAGTTGCTATTCTTAGTGTTGTTCCTGAATTTTGAGCATTAATCATTGAACCTTGTACAGTAGACCCAATAGTATTTTCTATTGTAACTGTATCATCTGATTCATCAACTTCAACACCAAATGCCCTACAAGCAGAAATCGTTGCATTTGTATCATTTGAGAAAAGCATTTTTTTGATTATACTTTTTCCATCAGATAGCGCTGAAAGAAATAGTGCTCTATGCGTATAACTCTTATTTGCAGGGCAAACTATTTCACCATTAAGATTTGATTTTTCAATTTTACACTTCATAGCATTCAGCTTTTTTATTATTGATATTAGAGATTATCACTTTTCCTTCTAATGATGATAATTCCTTCTTAATATTTGAATTATGGCCTTTTTTAGTTATTGCTACAATAGATGGGCCATTACCTGAAATTGTTGCACTAACTGCTCCTTTTTTTATCAACTGAAAAAGTAATTTTGGATTAGAATTTAGAATAGATGATGTTGCAATACCATTAAGTATTGATGCATTCCAGTAATCATGATTTTTTGCTAATTCCCACGCCTTTTCAAATGCAGGTTTAAAATCTTTCAATTTTTTTACATTTCCACGTTTTCGTGATTTTGGAAGAAAAATTATGGCTTGTAAATTATTAGGTGCTATATTCCTAAACACTAAATCTCTTTTGTAGTTGTTAGTAACATTGAATCCACCATAATAACATGCACAAGCATCATCATACGCGCCTGTTATACTGACGTTGGTTTGTATTGACGATTCAATTCCAATCTTTAAAATTTCATTATCTGTTAATTTTTTTTTGAATGCTTTTGAGCAAACCAAAGATACTGCAGTAGATATTGCACTTGAGCTTTTTAGACCATAACCAGTGGGAATATTTGACTGAAAATCTAATTCCAGTCTTACTTTCTCTAACTGTTTTTTTGGAATAATATTTTCAATCACTTTATTGATTAATCGTGAACTAATAGTTCTATTATCAGAAGTTATATGAATTCCTCTTCCATCTTTTACTTTTAATCTGGTTTTGACAAATGTATCTATACCAAGTGTTGCACCATTTCCTGTCGCAATTGCACTTACAATAGAAACTGCCCCATGAACTATAGCTTCAACAGTCACCATTCAAAATCCACCTAAAATAGAACGTTTCATTACCTCATATGGGGCTTTTTGATCAAGCCAAATCTCGAATGAACGAGTTGCTTGTCCAAGCAACATCTCATATCCATAGATAATATTACAATTTTTTTCTTTTGCTGTATTTATCAAATCTGTTTTTAGTGGTTTGTAAACTATATCATACACTGTTGTTTGGTCATCCATTAGGTTATTTGGTATGATATTTTTTTCGCCATTCAGTCCTAAAGATGACGCATTCACTATGAAATCAAATTTTGAATCCAACACATCTATTTCTTCAATGTGTATTGACCTTGCCTGTAGTCCAATTTTTTTTGAAAATTCTGCCAATTTTTCTCCATTTTCTTTACTTCTATTTGCAATTACAATTCCACCTGCACTTTCTCTTTGAAATCCTGCAACAATTGCTCTTGATGCACCACCGGCTCCAAGTAATAAAATATTTGAATCTTTGATTGAAATTTCTCTGCTTTTGATAGGTTCTAGAAATCCATCCATATCAGTATTATATCCCTTAAGAAAATCATCATCATTCACAACAGTATTCGCAGCGCCTATTAGCTTACAACTTTCATCTACATCATCTAAAAATTTCATGATTTCAATTTTGTGTGGAATAGTAACATTAAATCCAGAAATTTTGATTGATTTTAGAGATTCTATACCCGAATTCAATTCATCATATGCAATTTTGTATGCAATATAGGTACAATCCAGGTTTAATTCTCTATATGCTGCATTATGTATAGTGGGTGAAAGTGAATGATCTATTGGATCCCCTATTACAGCAAATGTCTTCAACATATAATTTTCTCATAAAGGATTGATATAACATCTGTCTTGTTGCTATAATTTAACAACTACAATTCAACTCATTGATTTTATTTCATCTAGGCTGAACTGACCAGGTGCAATTACCTTTCTTAATGAGACATATGTGAATGGACTTCCCATATGTAGACAAAGAATTCTTGTAAATTTTGCTTCTTCACCCATCGCAAATGCAATTAATTTTGTTTTTGATGAATTATTATATAATGATAGTATTTTTACTGCCTCATCAACTGTCTTCGCCATAGTTACAATTTTTACATACTCTGATAATTTTTTCATCTCTCTGAATTTTTTATTTAGTTTAATCAGGGTTGGAGTTTTTTTGAAATCATGCCATGAAACCAAGATTCTTACCTTTGAAGTTTTCATCGAATTTAGAAATTTTTTATCTTTTTGTAACGCATTAAATTCAATGTCTAATAAAAATGGATTATACGCTGCAATGAGTTTAATGATAGATTTACGTTCGTTTTCTGAACCCGCAAACTTACCACCTTCACTTTTTGGCCTTAGAGTGCAGACACATTTATCCAGTTGTTTTTTTACTAATTCAAGCGTCTCAGGAACATCTTTTGGTTTTAAAAAATCAAATCTTATTTCTACAAAATCAGATTTTCTTAATGCATTTTTAACTATTATTGCAAGTTTCTTTGGATTATTTTCTGCTATAGCAACACAAGTTTTGTATTTCATTATTTTTCTAAAATATATTCATCTGATACTTCCATACCAAAATGTCTACCAGTAGCTGATTTTGCAAATGCTAGAACAGAATCACCTTTTTTCAAATGTGTTACAGAAACTAACTTCCCATTTGATTTAACAAAACGTATAGTCTCTGCATCCTGGGCTATTATACCACCTACTTCATCCCCAACTTTGGCTTTTATCATTAACATTGGTCTACGTTCTATTTTACATCTACCTATGGCAGCTCTACGCGCTTTACCTTTTGAGTTAAGAATTAGTACTTCACTACCAGTTTCTAATTCTGAAAGATATTTTGTAGTACCATCAGGAGATAGTGTATAACAATGAACTGCACCTGCATTTACTCTAAAGGGTCTTGGTGATGTAAATGAAGAACCTACTGATTCATTATGAACTAAAAACATGAAGTTTGCTCTACTACCAATAAGCATTCCTTCACCTTTGTGTAACATAGATGCAGTATCAACACAAACTCTTTCACCATCACCAACTTCTTGAATATCCAAAACTTTAGCAGTCTTTAATTCGAAACTCTTTGAACCCAAGCTTACTAATGTTTCTTTCACTTCAGTAAGTGAACTAGTTTGAAAAATAACACCATCTACACCAACATCTAATATTGAAAACATTTTCCTTACTTCTTTAGAATTTCTTGCAACAGTAAAAATTTCGGTATGAATCTTGTGTAGTTTTGCTATTATATTTTCTAACGGAATTATTTTCCAATCCTTTACCTCTATTATTACAAAGTCTAGTCCTTTTTTTGCAGATTCAAAGATGTTATCGATATCTTTGTTTGATAAAACTTTGAATTTACGCCCAATTTTCTTACCTCTAATCTTTGATGTCTTTTCCTTATCTAAAATAACGTATTTTGCATTAGGTGAAGTGTATATTGTCTGAACCTTTGATTTTTTATTTGTAATATTCTTTGGATCGGCATATACCATTGTTACACCTTCCTCTTCTAGGTGATTAACAAATTTTGTAAATTGATTTTTTCCAACTTTAGGTTGGACAATCAATTGTTTATTCTTGGCCAATTTTCTCTGCCGCTTCCTTTGCTGTCTGTTTCTTGAAGATAACACCAGCCAATGCTTCTACCATTTTATGTGGTGTTTTATGAGCAAAAATATTTCTTCCATATGTTACACCTTTGGCCCCTGCAGTCATTGCATCTTCGGTCATCTGTAAAATGTCCATGTCGGTATTTGCTTTTGGACCACCTGCTATTACTACAGGTACAGGTATGCTTGATACAACTTTTGCAAACGAATCAACATCGCCCGTATAAACAGTTTTAACAATATCAGCACCACATTCTGCACCGATTCGTCCAGCATGTGCAACAACTTTTGGATCATGTGGATCTTTAATATTTTCACCTCTAGGATACATCATTGCAAGCAGTGGCATATTCCATTCATGGCATTGCTCTGAAATACTTCCTAACTGTTCTAACATTTCCGGTTCTTCCTTCCCACCTATGTTGATGTGTAACGAAATACCATCTGCTCCAAGTCTTACTGCCTCTTTAACAGAACCAGTTAACATTTTTCTATTTGGTGCAGTTGATAATGATGTACTAGATGAAAAATGAACTAATAATCCTATTTTAGTTGGTTTAGGAAGTGTTTTCATGATGCCCTTGTTAATTATTACACTTGTTAGTCCGTGATGTTCACATTTGTAAATCATTGAATGTGGATCCACTAATCCCTCAATAGGACCATTGGAGATTCCATGATCCATTGGTATACAAAGCATTTTACCTTTGTGAAGAATACGATTCATTCTAATTTCAATACCTGATGTCATAAGTGATCTCCTTTGCATTCCATACTTAAAAATTCCCAAAATACATTTTTTATGACTAATTTTTTTCTAAGAATTAAATATTCATTGTATAGTATGTGATTAATTGAGCCAACTTACACAACAATTACACTCAAGTGAAATTAGTGATATTCTTGAAAATTCACTAAATGGGTTAAGGCCAACCAAAGATGACTATCTAAGATTACTTGAATCAGATGATATACAACTGATGGGCTTAGTTGCAGGTAAACTAACAGAGAAAAGATTTGGAAAAAAAGCTACTTTTGTTAACAACATAATTCTGAATTATACAAATGTGTGTATCACAGATTGTATATTTTGCGCATTCTATCGTCCACCAAATCACGATGAATCTTATACACTAACGCTGGATCAAATCGAAGCAAGAGTAAAAACTGGATGGGATATGTTCAAGATTCGTCAAGTATTGATTCAAGGAGGTCATAATCCAGACCTTGGCATCGAATATTATGAGGACTCGTTTAAGATGATACGTTCAAAGTTTCCTGAAGTAGGCATACATGGATTATCAACTTCTGAAATTGACATGATTGCAAAAGTTGAAAAAACAAGTACGAAAGAAATTTTATCTAGACTAAAAGATGCTGGATTGCAATCAGTTCCAGGTGCTGGTGCTGAAATTTTAACAGACTCTGTTAAAGAAATTATTAGTCCAAAAAAAATTATGAGTGAAGATTGGCTTAGAATAATGAGTGAAGCGTTTGACTTGGGTCTTTCAGCATCAGCTACTATGATGTATGGTCATGTTGAATCAAATCAAGATATTGTAGAACATTTTGCAAAAACTGTTGAATTACAAAAAAAATCAAACGGCTTTATGGCATTTATACCTTGGAGCTTTGAGCCAAATAATACGTTAATGCAGAAGAATGGAATGATTACACATGGTGCAGGTGGAATCCAGCTTCTAAAGATGATTGCAATATCCAGATTAATTTTTGATGGATTAATTAATCATATACAATCATCCTGGCTTACAAATGGAATCGGTATGGCACAGCTTGCTTTACAATATGGTGCTGATGATTTTGGTGGAACATTGATTGGTGAGGAAGTTGTTTCATGTACCGGTGCACGTTCAACTGAACTTACTGACAAAAGAATTATCGAATCAGTTAAACAAATTGGATATTCAGTTGAAGAACGGGATAATTTTTATCAAACTGTACGTATGCATTAAATTCCATAATCAGTCCATTTAGAATCAACTAATTTCTTAGTTTCATCGTCAACCTGAACTTTCTCTTGAATTTCTCGCTCAAAACCTTCTGCAAAAGTTTTTTGTGTAGCATCAATTCCAAGTTTTGAGCCCAAATTAACCAACGGTGATGCTGGATCTAATGTGTCTGTAGGTGTCCTATCAATAATTGTAATATCTCTTGCAGCGTCTGTTCTTGTGGTAATAGCCCAAATTACATCATTGATATCATGAACATTCACGTCATCATCTACGACTACAAACATTTTTGTTAGTGCAAGCTGTCCCATGCCCCATAATCCCATCATTACTTTTTTTGCCTGTCCTGGGTATGTTTTCTTTATAGAGATAATTGCCATTCCTTGAAACCATCCAGCACCAGGCATATCAAAATCAACTACTTCTGGATGAAACATTTGAATTAATGGCAAAAATGCTCTTTCAATCACTTTTCCAATATACGCATCTTCTAAAATTGGTTTACCAACAACTGTTGTTAGATATATTGGATTTTTTCTTTGCATTATTCCTGTTAATGTAAAAGTTGGGTATGGCTCTTTTGGCGTATAATATCCAGTGTGATCACCAAATGGTCCTTCATCTCTGATATCTGATGAATCCACATAGCCCTCCAAAACAATTTCAGCATTTGCAGGGACATCAATATCAACAGTCTTACATCTTACTGTGTTAATTCCCTTCTTTCTAGTAATTCCAGCAAAAAGATACTTGTCTAATCCTTCTGGAACTGGTGCAACAGCTGAAAAGATTGTGGCTGGATCTCCACCAATAATTATAGCAGTCTCTATCTTATTGTTGGTTTTCTTTGAAATAATTTCATGTTGTGCACCACGTTTATGCTTTTGCCAATGCATCAATGCATGAGTATCATCGATAATTTGAATTCTATAGACACCAAGATTCCTAACTCCTGTTTCTGGATGCTTAGTAGCAGTTAAACCAAATGTAATGAATTTACCTGCATCGCCTTTCCATGTTTTTAAGATTGGGATTTTACTGAATGTCGGATTTTCATCAATTACTTCTGTAATTGGTCCACTTTTTTCCAAGTTAGGGAATGATTCACTCATTTTTGAAAGCTCTGGTAATTTTTTTATTTTATTAAAAACACCTTTGGGAATTTCCATTTTTGTTATATCTGTAATTCTTTTGCCAATTTCTGTAAAGTCATTTGTCTCCAATGCAAGTTCCAATCTTTTCATTGATCCAAATGCATTTCCAAGTATTGGCATATCATAACCCTTTACATTTTCAAATAACAACGCAGGTCCATTTTGATACATTGTACGTCTAAGGATTTCAGCAATTTCCAAATTAACATCAACCTCACTTTTAATTCGTTTCAATTCACTTGCATTTTCTAAAACCTTTACTAATTCATGTATATCATCTATCGGCATAATTCAGTTCATTTCTGTGAAAGTATAAGCTTAACTCGGTTGTTAAAAAATTTACATATAGTAAGAGTTAAAATTGGTTTTGGACGTAAAACTACGGTGACTGAAGAAGATTTTTGTGTAGTTTGTAAGGGAGTAGGAACTATTGAATTACTAAATTCTGAATGTCCATTTTGTAATGGAACTGGAGAAAATACCAAATCAGCTGAAAGTTACTTAGAATCTCATATCTGTCAATGTATTTTTCTAGATAGAAAGCAGTGTCCTATTTGTGAAAAGAAGTGTCATCATGACACACCTAATAGACCTAAAGTTTTGATTGATCCAATGTAATCATGGCATTGGTGGCAGCTCACTTTTCTTTCCATGACCACCAGATCCAAATTTACAATAAAAACACAGATCAGATTGCATATGAGTAAGGTGTTGGATCTGTATAGCGCCAATTTTTAATGCAATCTTTGTCAAAATTTTATATTTCAATGGCATTGCAGGAATTACTTCATCCATGTAAACCTTGTAATGCTCAGGACAAAATTTCAATGTAACTTTACTTCCTTCATTACCTTTTTGATTTACTTGTTTTGTAAAGTTAATCTGCTCTCTAATGTATTCATGCTTTGGACAAGGACAATTTTTTCCTCCAGGATGCTTATATGCTGGAGTATTTTTCCAGTCAAATCCAGGGTATTCTTTTTCAAAATCGTCCATTGACATATTATATTCAATATTCTTTATAAAACAGATCATTATTCTGAGCGCAAATCGAACACAATCTAAATAAACCCGAGTTTTCTACTTCTTGCTATGGCAACTGCAAAGAAACGTACAAAGACATCTAAGAGAAAAACAGCTAAAAGATCAACAGCTAAAAGATCAACAGCTAAAAGATCAACAGCTAAAAGATCAACAGCTAAAAGATCAACAGCTAAAAGATCAACAGCTAAAAGATCAACAGCT
>Ga0310344_10001431_pt1 | contig 18247 bp, 17 predicted proteins | sample HC15DNA20200_MG_FD_203801 | JGI IMG/M metagenome (GOLD analysis project Ga0310344, IMG submission 203801) | Marine microbial communities from station ALOHA, North Pacific Subtropical Gyre - HC15-DNA-20-200_MG | ecosystem: Environmental > Aquatic > Marine > Oceanic | place: Pacific Ocean: North... | reverse complement strand
TGCGGTAAACGCCATTATTGACGCTGCGATAGACGCGCTCGTTAACAGCGTCAATATCAGCTCTGAGGTGAGCGGGATAAAGGTCTGGACCACACGCGCCAACATGGTTGAAGGCACTATTTAACATTGAGATGATTTCAGACGATTCATTGTTGACTATAGTTTCTTGTTCCTTGTCCCACAGCACCGGCACGGTTACGCGACCGGAATAATTCTCGTTCGCCTTATGGTAAATTTGGTGCAACGCGTGGCAGCCATACAGCGAATCCCGCTGCTCACCGGGTGGCGGATCAAACACCCAGCCTTCGAGCGCCCGCCTAGGCAAAACCCTATCGAGCGAGACTACATCTTCAAGGCTCTTCAGGATGCGAACGATCATGGTGCGATGGGCCCATGGGCAGTTGATCGCAACATATAGGTGATAGCGCCCGGCCTCGGCTTTAAAGCCGCCCTCACCATCCTGCGTCACGAGATCGCGAAAAACAGAATCGGCGCGGCGAAACTTGCCGTCTTGATCAGAACCGGGTGCCGGCTCCCTCGTGTGCCATGTACCTTCGATCATCACGCCCATTAACTTCTCCTCCAAAAACAATCCCGTGCGGCAATCTCAGTTCGCCTGCCCGGTCTCCTCACTTGAATTCGTCTGGCAGGAAGAGCCGGTCGAGGCTGTCTGGCGGCAGCAGCGAAGCGTGTTCAGTAAGCATATTCATCGAATAAGGGATCAATATTCTTGTTCCAGCGAGTCGTATAGGCGTCGAGCAGGTCCTCTGCCGGCGTACGGCCCGACTCCGCAAGTTGCTGTAGAGTGGTTAAATAGCCGCGCTCGTCGGGATCATGGTTGCCGGCAACAGCGCGGCGCCTTAGTCCATCCCGGGCGATGCGGACAACGTCGCGAGTGATTTCATGGATCGTGCGCCCACCTAACTCAGTTTGAAATCCGATCCGCGCCACTTCTTGATGAGCACGGACAATCTCCTCGTAGGGCCAGTCGTGGCAGAGAGCCTCAGCCTCGTCCAGGGCGATAGAATCATAGAGCAAACCAACCCAAAGCGCAGGCAAAGCACAGAGCCGGCCCCATGGCCCGCCATCGGCTCCGCGCACTTCTATGTAGCGTTTGACGCGCACCTCGGGGAAGATCGTCGTCATATGATCTTCCCAATCCTTGATGGTCGGTCGGTCGCCTTCGAGCCCCGGCAACTTGCCGGCAAGGAAATCACGGAAAGATCGGCCCGAGACATCGATATAATTGCCGTCGCGCATGACGAAATACATCGGCACGTCGAGTACGTAATCAACATATCGCTCGAACCCCATACCGTCCTCAAAGACGAAGGGAAGTAGTCCGCAACGGTCGGGGTCAGTGCGTGTCCAGACATGGCTGCGGTAGCTCAAATAGCCGCTTGGCTCGCCCTCGACGAATGGTGAATTGGCAAATAACGCGACAGCTGCCGGCTGCAAGGCAAGCGAGACTCTGAGCTTGCGCACCATATCGGCTTCGCTTTCAAAATCTAGGTTGACCTGCACCGTGCAGGTGCGTGTCATCATGTCCAGCCCAAGATCGCCCCTGGTCGGCATATATTTGCGCATGATTCCGTAACGCCCTTTGGGCATCCAAGGGATATCCCCGCGCGTCCATTTCGGCTGAAAGCCAAGGCCTAGAAAGCCAACACCTAATTCCTTCGACACCGCCGCAACCTGGTCAAGATGTGTGTTCACCTCATCACAAACGCGGTGCAAATTCGGTAGCGGGGCACCGGAAAGTTCAAATTGACCACCCGGTTCCAAAGTCACGGAAGAGCCATCGTTCTTGGTCAACGCGATGACATTCTCGTCCTCAAAATATGGTGTCCAGCTGTAACGCCGCAATCCTTCCAGCATGGCGCAGATTCCGTCCGGGCCTCCATAAGGAAGTGGACGGAGATCGCTTAAACGATAGCCGAACTTCTCATGCTCAGTGCCTATCGCCCACTGCCCGCGAGGTGTGCAACCCGATTCGATGTAGGCAACTAAATCGCTTTTCTCGACCGTCTCTTGGCTGGTTGTGTTGGCAATATCGTTCATCAGCGCTCTGGAAAAAATGGTAAGTCGGTTGGCGGCTCCGTACGTACCTGATACGACGAATATCCTAGGGCCGCAAGGCGTGGGGGGCGGCACATGCTTATGACGTGATATTAGAAACGTCGCTTCGGAAATCCCCGATGGCGGCCTGCCACAAGCTTAGCGCGGTGATCGCGGCTGTCTCACCGCGCAAAATTCTTGGCCCGAGGGACATCGAGATGGTGCCAACACGGGACCTAACGTACTCCCGCTCCTGTGGTGAAAATCCGCCTTCTGGGCCTATCAAGATGATCCTCGCCGCGTCAGGTCTGGCGGCAGCTGCCGAGCTTATAGCTGCGAATGCCGCTTGTCCGCCGGTCTCATCGCAAAATAGTATGGGCCGCTCTTTCGTCCAATCAGTGAGCAGTTGCTGGAGGGGAACAAGCCGGTGAACGGGCGGCACGGTCAATCGGCCACATTGTTCCGATGCCTCGATCGCCTGCAGCCGGAAGCGTTCGAGATTGATGCGGTGGGTCTGGCTATAGGCCGTCGTCACAGGCTGCAACGCGCCGACGCCGAGCTCAACCAATTTCTCGATTAGGAAAGCGTTACGCGCAGCCTTCAGGGGTGCGAATAGAAGCATTGGCCCGGTTGCGCATGATTGCGGGCGGGTGCGTTCTAAAATCAAGAGAATTCCTTTGCCGCGCTGCAACGTGATGAGTTTCGCCCGCCATTCGCCGTCGCGCCCATTGAAGATTAGGATCGAATCGCCCAACTTGACGCGCATCACCTTGCCAAGATAATGCGCCTGCGCCTCACTCAAGCCTGTCTTACCCCCAGCAGCGAGCGGCGTATTGACAAAGAGCCGAACTCGGCGCGTCCTTGCCTTGTCGTTTTTTCCCGACTTCATCCTACGGCCCTGTCTTGTCTCGGCTGCACAGCCACGATATCACCATTTGCTATGAGTGCGCGTCCTTCTCCAACGGATACCCTAACACCTAGCGACGGCAATCTGCTGCTCAGCCTACTGCCAGTGCGCCTGCGCCCCTTCGCGCGGCTAACGCGCCTCGATAAACCAATCGGCACCTGGTTGCTTTTGTGGCCGTGTCTCTGGAGTATCGCGCTGGCAGCGAACGGTTTACCAGATATCCGCCTTCTCGCACTATTCGCTGTCGGAGCACTGGTGATGCGGAGCGCTGGCTGCGTCTATAACGACATTCTCGACCGCGATTTCGATACCCGCGTTACGCGCACTCGCGATCGCCCCATAGCCTCCGGTGCCATCAGCGTAAAAACTGCTTTTCTTTTTCTCGTCCTGTTGTTGGCGGGCGGCCTCGCGATCCTGCTGCAATTCGACCTCTTCACAATTCTACTCGGCGCCGCGTCCCTTTCGCTCGTTTTGACCTATCCGCTGATGAAGCGTATCTCCTACTGGCCACAGGCTTTTCTTGGCCTTACATTCAATTGGGGTGCACTCCTGGGCTGGGCAGCGGCTAAGGGTGAGCTCGCTTGGCCCGCGGGCTTGCTCTATGCCGGCGGTATCGCTTGGACCATCGGTTACGATACGATCTATGCCCATCAGGACAAAGAGGACGATTCTCTAATTGGTATAAAATCCTCGGCCCTTGCCCTTGGTGATAAGACCCAGCCTTGGCTCTGGGTCTTTTATGGGTTTGCCGTCGCCTGCTTCGCTGCCGCCGGCACGTTAGCAGGGATCGCCTGGCCGTTCTATGCAGGCCTCGCTGCCGCAACGCTGTTTTTCATCTGGCAAAGTACGAGAGTAAAGATCAACGATGCCGCTGGCTGCCTACAAATGTTCAAACTCAATTTCTGGGTCGGCGCGTCAGTATTCGCCGGAATTGTTGCGGCAAGGGCCATCGGCTAGATCCAAAAAAAATCACCTCTCCAATATTTCACACCTCGGATAGTCAAATGGCTTTACAAAGTCTTTAAGAGACTGGCTGCGTTCTTGGCAAATCGCAAATTCTGATGCCGTCTCGGTAATGAATGTATTTAGATCGCAATCCGGAGCCAAATGATCTCGGGCTATGCACTGTACAACCTCCTGCTCCGCTGCCGCGAACCGCCGTGCCTCCGCCGCTATCGATGCGAGCGCTAATGGACCGGTGTCGATAGTGAAAGAGCCATGGCGGCTCCAATAGCTATGTACAGAATACAAAGGGCCAATTCCATCAAGTGCGAGCGTAACGCCATCAAGCCGACCAAAGACATAGCTTTGTTGCGATAACTCTGTTTCATGCATTCGCACGAGTTGAACTCTATCGAGATAGGTCACGGCGACACATACCGCCGTGCCAGGTGAGGGCATGGGAGTCGCTGGCAACGCTCCATAGCTCGAAAAGTGGCCCGCATAGACGATATCGAAATCAAAGAGGCATGCTGTGAGGACGGGGAACACCGCACCCGATACCTGCTGCGCAAATTTGCGTTTGAGCCGCGTGGGGGCGGCATTAGCTCCGTATGCAAGCACAGCTGTGCGCTCGTTCATCGGCGCCGCGCCCCGCTCGGCCAACATCGTGCCCAGTGTCGCTCCACCAGCATCCGCCAAAGCCAGCACCTCACCGTCAGCGAACAGGAAAGAATGGTCCGCACGCGGAAAGGGATAGCCGAGCGCTGTGTCTACCAGACCGACCTCTACATCAACCATCACTGGTACCGACTATGGTGTCGCCCTTTACCACGGTGGGCTGGCAATCGATTAGGTCGATGGAGAAGCAACGATAATCCGCCAGCGATTGCAGTTGAAGCGGGAAAAGTCGGGGTCGTTCTCCTTGCGATTCTGCGATTGCGTCAGGCTAAATAGCACCTCACCAATGTGCTTATTCACTTCGCCCATAATGCCAAAGCTCTTTACGGCGTTTCCAACTCTCCCGTCGATGATTGCCCCGGCTTTGCGTGAAAGCCGCGCGAGATAGAGAGCCAAATCCGACATACTCACTCAGTATGGCTTTGAACGCGCCGGAGCGATAGTCTTGTTATGATCAGTTGAAAAACATCTCGGAAATCCGATGGCCTACGACTCTTTACGCGACTTCCTGCAGGACCTCGAAAGTGAGGGCGCGCTAGCTCGCGTTACCATACCAGTTTCGCCCCAATTGGAGATGACAGAAATCCAAACCCGCCTGCTCGCCGAGGGTGGCCCAGCAGTGCTGTTTGAAAATGTCACCGGCGCGAACGGCATGCCAGTACTAGTCAATCTGTTCGGTGCAGTGGATCGGGTCGCGCTCGGCATGGGCCAGAAGCCGGAGAATCTGCGCAAGATCGGCGAACTCCTCGCTTTTCTGCGGCAACCAGAACCACCTGGCGGATGGCGCGAGGCCTTAAACATGCTACCGCTACTACGCCGGGTAATGGCCATGAAGCCGAAGCGCCTCAGCGACGGGCCCTGCCAAGAAGTGGTATGGACCGGCGATGACATCGACCTTGCACGCCTGCCGATCCAGACCTGCTGGCCTGGTGAGCCCGCACCACTTATCACCTGGCCGCTCGTTGTTACCAAGGGACCGGGGAGCACACGCGAGGACGGTTATAATCTAGGTATCTACCGAATGCAGGTGACTGGACGGAACACCACCCTAATGCGCTGGTTGCGCCACCGAGGCGGCGCCCAACAGCATCGCCGCTGGGCAGCGGAGAAGCGCGAGCCGCTTCCTGCCGCGGTGGTGATCGGCGCCGATCCTGGTACCATCATCGCCGCCGTCACGCCGGTACCGGACACGCTCTCGGAATATCAGTTCGCCGGCCTTTTACGGGACAAGAAGGTAGAACTGGTTGACTGCAAAACCGTGCCCCTGGCCGTGCCAGCAGAAGCAGAGATCGTTATTGAAGGCCATGTCAGTCTTGAGGATTACGGTGCTGAAGGACCTTACGGAGATCACACCGGCTACTACAACGCAGTCGAAGAATTTCCACGCTTTACCGTATCTGCCATCACAATGCGGCACGCGCCAATCTACCTCTCGACCTTTACGGGAAGGCCGCCAGACGAGCCGAGCATTCTGGGTCAAGCGCTGAACGAAGTATTTGTGCCTTTACTCCAGCAGCAATTTCCCGAGATTACTGATTTTTGGCTACCAGCGGAGACCTGTAGCTACCGCGTCGCCGTGGTCTCCATCAAGAAGGCCTATCCCGGCCACGCCAAGCGGGTGATGATGGGCGTCTGGTCTTATTTGCGCCAGTTTATGTATACCAAATGGGTAATCGTGGTGGACGATGATATAAATGCCCGAGACTGGACAGATGTGATGTGGGCGATCTCGACCCGCATGGACCCAGCGAGGGATATTACGCTCGTCCACAATACCCCCATCGATTATCTCGACTTCGCCTCACCCGAGGCTGGGCTCGGTTCCAAGATTGGCCTTGATGCTACAAACAAGCTACCGCCCGAAACGAATCGCAGCTGGGGCGAAAAGATTCGCATGAGCGACGAGATCATCGAGATGGTCGACCGTAAATGGTCCGATTACGGCCTGCCTGGCTCCGGTGAGCCAATCTGGAAATGATATTGCTCGCCGTGGCCCAAACCCACTCCTGGGCCGGAGGGCTGAAAGGAGTGACTGGACTTTTCCAGCAGTTTGTCGAGAAGGCCTCGAGAGCCATCGATGGTTGAGGGCGACACACTGCGCTGCATATCGCGACATCTTATCTGGCCCTGATGCGAAGCTCCCAGCGTTGAACAATTATGAGATAAGCATGTGAAAATGCTATGAAGCTTATATCACATCACCGCGCGAGACCTGCTCAGATCAAGGATTAGATATATGAATCAAAAAACTGCTTTCGTTTCAGGTGCCTCGGGATTTATCGGCGTCAATCTGGTGAAGGAACTGCTCGCGGCAGGCTGGAACGTCACCGCCATGCACCGGGAAAGCTCAAACCTTACCTATCTCTCGCGCTTTCCAGCCCACAGAGTAATAGGCGACATCAATGATGTCGCCTCGCTTGATGCCGCCATGCCAGAAGGCGTTGATGCTGTCTATCACGTCGCCGGAAATGTCAGCTTCGATGCTGCTGGCGACGAGGAGCAAAACAAGGATAATATCAACGGCACCGCAAATATGGTTGATTGCGCACTTACCAAGGGTGCTGGGCGTTTCATCCACACCTCTTCGGGCGCGAGCTGGGGTCTGCAGGATAATGTCGAGATCAACGAAGGATCGCCCTCAAATGTTGATGAGATTCCGATCAATTATTTTCGTAGTAAGAAGCTCGCCGAGGAAGCGGCACTAGCTGGGCTTCGCCGTGACCTCGACGTCGTAGTGGTCAATCCCGCGAATGTGGTCGGGCCGTTCGATGGCGTGATCTGGGGGCCGTTCGCCCAGTCTGTTGCAAACGGTGAGTTGGAGAAGGTGGGTTCTGGCGGCGCCGCTTTTTGTCATGTCAAGGAAGTTGCGCGCGCCCATATTGCCGCCTGCGAGTACGGCCGACGCGGTAATCGCTATCTCCTCGCCGGCGCCCAGGCAAGTTTCGCCGAGGTCGGCAGGACCGTGGCCAAGCTAGTCGGTGGAACCGCGCCCCTCCCCTCATCCGAACGAGACCCGGGCATGACCGAGGAATTGTTCAGCCTAATGTCGAGCAATCAGGTGATCAACTGCTCCAAAGCGATGAGTGAGCTTGGGTTCAAACCGGTCGAACTCAAGACTATGTTCGCCGATCTCGTCGCCTGGATGCACCAGGAACGCCTGCTTGATTTTCCATAGGACCCTGGCGCAGGGGCGCCCACGGCACTATATAAAACGCGGACGCCCATTTTAACTTCCCGCAACAACCGGAACTACCGTATGACCGGAAACGTCAATTCTGCCGATATTCTCACCGCGTTGCTGGACAGGGCTAAACGCGCCGGCGCAGACTCGGCTGATGCCATGATTGCCCATGGGCTTGCTCTGAGCAGCAGCTACCGCCTCGGCAAACCCGAGGATCTTGAGCGCTCGGAGGGTCGTGATCTAGGCCTGCGGGTGCTGCTCGGGCATCGCCAGGCTATGGTTTCAACCACGGATTTCACAAGCGATGCCCTCGATTCACTGGTCGAGCGCGCCATCAATATGGCGCGCGCTGTACCGGAGGACCCCTATTGCGGCCTGCTCGCCCCTGAGGAGCTAGCTCAAAAGTGGCCCGAACTGGATTTGGCTGATTCGGGCGAGCCCGATACGGAAAAATTGATTGATTGGGCTAAGCGTGCCGAGACTGCAGCCCGTGCGGTTCCGGGAGTAACCAATTCAGAAGGTGGAGACGCAAACTGGAGCAAAAGTAGCGCTCAGCTTGCAACCTCGAGTGGCTTTTCTGGTGGCTACGATACGTCGCGCTTCACTTTTAGCGTCTCTGTCCTCGCCGGCCAGGATACAGAGATGCAGCGGGATTACGATTGGTCTTCCGCCTGCTATGAGAAAGACCTAGAAAGCCCGGAGGAGATCGGCAGGCGCGCCGGAGAGCGCGCTGTAAAGCGTCTCAATCCGAAAAAGGCGGCCTCTGGTACCGTGCCAGTGGTTTACGACCCACGTGTCTCCGGCGGCTTGATCCACCATCTCGCCGGCGCCATCTCGGGCGCTTCGATCGCACGCGGCACGAGTTTCTTAAAGGACATGTTAAATAAACCCGTTTTCGCCGCCGGTATCACAGTGACCGATGACCCACATCGCAAACGCGGTATCCGCTCACGTCCGTTCGACGGCGAGGGTGCGCCAACGCGGCCACGCGATATTATCGATGACGGCGAACTCACGACTTGGCTTCTCGATTCGCGCTCAGCACAGCAATTGAATATGAAATCCACCGGCCATGCAGCGCGCACCACTAGCGGACCGCCCTCGCCGGCGCCCTCCAATCTCTATCTCGCGGCGGGCGAGAAGAGCCCGGGAGCGCTGATCGCCGATATCGAAAGCGGGCTTTATGTTACGGAGCTGATCGGTATGGGTGTCAATGGGGTGACTGGAGATTACAGCCGCGGCGCGGCCGGCTTCTGGATCGACAAGGGCGAAATCGCATGGCCAGTGAGTGAGCTGACGGTCGCAGGCAATCTCAAGGACATATTTGCCAATCTCACGCAGGCTAACAATCTTGAATTCCGCCACGGCTTCGACGCGCCGACGGTGCGTGTCGAGGGCATGACCGTGGCGGGGCAATGACAGAACGGGACAATGCCGACTACCAATTGCTTCTCGATTCAGTGCGCGAAGCGGGTGCTTGCGCGCTCGCGCTATTCCAGAAGGAACAGAAGGTTTGGCGCAAAAGCAAATACCATCCGGTGTGCGAAGCCGACATCGAAACCAATGCGGTACTCAGCGACCGGCTGACCGGCGCTCGGCCGGACTATGGCTGGCTCTCTGAGGAATCCGAGGACAGCGATATACGGCTCGCAGCACAGCGCATCTGGGTAGTCGACCCAATCGATGGCACCAACAGTTATTTGAAGGGCTTGCCAGAATTTGCCGTCTCGGTTGGGCTGGTCGAAGATGGCAAGGCGCTGATGGGTGCGGTCTTCAATCCAGCGGCAGACGAGCTGTTCGAGGCCGTTTCGGGTTCCGGCGCACGTCTCAACGGCAACGTGATAAAAGTAAGCGCCTGCAATGATATAGCGGAGATGAGAATTCTTGCCAGCCGTTCCGAACATCGCGAGGCCGGTTGGCCAGAGCGCTTCGGCTCGGGCAATGTCCATGCAATTAGCTCCATTGCCTATAAACTCGCCCTGGTCGCCGATGGCCGCTTCGACGCTGCGGCGAGTGCCTGGCCTAAAGCCGATTGGGATATCTGCGCCGGTTGCCTGCTGGTCGCCGAAGCCGGCGGCGCAATTACTAGCATCTCGGGTAGAAAACACCGCTTCAACAAGGAGCGGCCTAAACACCCCACATGCCTCGCGAGCAATGGGCATCTGCATGACGCCCTGAGAAGAGAACTTGGCGAATGGGCAGAGAACTAATCGGGGCGATTGGCCGGAATTCGCCAGCCGTGATATGATTTGCGCTCCGAATCAAGAGATTAGTGGATAAGGTCGCGGAAAGCTGACGAACCGGTGTCCGATATGACCCACGAAGCGCGCCTGTCAAGCACGCGCGTCCTCCTGAAGCGGCTCATACGCGAGCATGTAGGCCCGCACCTGCCGCGCCTAGGCGTAGCGATGCTGCTTATGGCCATTGTGGCCGGAAGCACAGCAGCGCTTGCCTATCTAATGGAACCGGTGATGGACGACGTGTTCGATAAGCAGGACCGTGAAATGTTGATCGCGGTGCCGATAACAATTTTTATCGTCACACTGATAAAGGGTGCGGCCACTTACGGCCAGGCCGTGCTCCTGGCTTACGTCGGCCAACGAATTATCGCCGATATACAGAAGCTCCTGTTCCGGCACGTCATCCACTTTGACCTCGCCTTCTTCCACGACACGGCTTCGGGCAAGCTGGTCTCACGCATGACCAACGATATTAATCTGATGCGTAACGCCGTTGCGAACGCGATTACCGGCGTAGTCAAGGATTCGTTGACCCTTCTCTTTCTCGTAGGTGTTATGTTCGAAAAGGATTGGAAGCTTGCCCTCATCGCTTTTGTCGTCTTTCCACTTGCCTTCTATCCGATCGTTCGCATTGGTCGGCGCATGCGTAAGGTTTCAACCTCTGCGCTCGGCGAATTGGGAAGTTTTACAGTGCGGCTCAACGAAGCATTCCAAGGCGCGCGGCATGTCAAGGCGTACAATATGGAAGACTTCGAATCCGAACGTACTGAGCGGCGGATCGAAGCCGTCTTTCGTCTCATCTTCAAAGCGCTTCGCATCCGCGCTGCCGCCTCACCAATTATGGAAACACTTGGCGGGGTGTTCATTGCGCTGATCATTCTCTATGGGGGCTGGCAAGTCATCGACGGAACGCTGACCAAGGGCGAATTCATGGCCTTCGTTACCGCGATGCTGCTCGCGTATCAACCCCTCAAAGCGCTTGCCAATCTCAATACTAATTTGCAAGAAGGCCTCGCTGCGACAGATCGCGTGTTCAAGATCCTTGATACTAAGCCGGCCATTAACATGCCGCCGGATGCGCCGACATTAATGGTCTCGGGTGGCGAAATCGTATTTGAGAATGTGCGCTTTACATACGGCACTGGGACGGAGGCGTTACGTGAAATCTCGCTCCATGTGCCGGCGGGCAAAACCGTGGCACTAGTCGGCCCGTCTGGCGCCGGAAAGTCAACTATCCTCAATCTCATCCCACGCTTCTACGACGCTGATAGCGGCCGGGTTGCCATTGATAATACAGACGTGACTGCGGTCGATTTTGCCTCACTGAGGAATGCCATCGGATTGGTCAGCCAGGAGACTGTGCTATTCGACGACAGCATCCGGGCCAATATTGCATATGGGCGGATGGACGCGAGCGAAGAGGAAATCGTCGAATCGGCGAAGAAAGCTGGAGCCCATGGCTTCATCACCGGCCTGCCCAAAGGTTATGATACGATGATTGGTGAGCAAGGAGCTAAGCTGTCTGGCGGTCAGCGTCAGCGCCTATCGATTGCTCGCGCTATGCTCAAAGATGCGCCTATCCTGCTTCTCGACGAAGCGACGTCAGCGCTCGACCCGGAAACCGAGCGGCTAATTCAGCAATCGCTTAGCCGTCTTATGCAGGGACGCACCACACTGGTAATTGCCCACCGTCTCACCACCGTGCAGGAAGCCGACATTATCCACTATATCGAGGAGGGTCGCGTTGTCGAATCGGGACCACATCGCTCGCTGTTGGCCAAGAACGGTGCCTATGCTCGGCTATATTCGCTCGAACTGGTGCCAGGAACTACCGCCGACAAGACGGCCGAGGCGAGCGTAAACGGCGCGACCGACTGATCATGTGCTGTGTACGACACTCCCAAACATGAAGCGCCTGCTTAGCTCTTACGCCTTTCAGGCGCTATTTTGTTGGATTGCGGCAATCTATATCCGATTTGTCTATGTCACCGGTCGCTGGCGGGTAGAGGGACGCGGACCTGCGGACGAGTTGATACAAGGCGGCACGCCGATCATCGCCGCCTTCTGGCATGGCCGCCTTCTGATGGCACCAACTGGCTGGCACTATCGGGCACCCCTCGCAGTGATGATCTCGCAACATCGCGACGGCGAGATGATTGCCCGAACGGTGCATCATTTTGGTGTGCGCGCGGTGCGCGGCTCCACCACGCGCGGCGGTGCAAAGGCGCTCCGCGAGATGCTGCAGGTGGTCAAACGCGGTAACAGCGTCGCCATCACGCCGGACGGGCCGAAGGGTCCGCGTATGCGGGCACAGTTAGGCATTGTTCTGCTCGCCCGGCTTTCTGGCGCACCCATTGTGCCGGCAACCTATGCAGTATCGCGCCGCAGGCTTGCATCGAGCTGGGACCGTTTCGTCATCGCCCTTCCCTTCAGCCGCGGCCTTTACTTGTGGGGCACACCGATTCAGGTCGCGCCGGATGCTGACGAGGCGGCGCTCGAAGTGGCTCGACTTGCGGTAGAACGCAGCCTCAACGAATTAACTCAGGCCGCCGACCGGCGCATGGGGGTCGAACCGGTGACCCCCACGGAGGCGGCGACATGATTAGTGGACTCGCGACCCCCGCTCTCTATCGTGGCCTAACAAGCCTATTGGCACCGGCAATTCATTTCTGGCTCGCCCGCAGGCGAGGCCAAGGCAAAGAAGACGAAACCCGATTTCCGGAGCGACTCGGCCATGCCAGCCTGGTTCGTCCCGCTGGCCGCCTCGCGTGGGCCCATGCCGCGAGCGTCGGCGAATGCCTCGCCGTACTGCCGCTCGCCGAGGGTCTCCGTGCCGAGGGACTCGGTATACTAATCACATCAGGCACCGTGACTTCTGCCAAGGTTCTAGAGAAGCGTCTTGGTCACGGCATGATGCATCAATATGTCCCCGTCGATAGACCGGCGGCGGTAAGGCGATTTCTTGACCATTGGCGGCCTGACGTGGCGGTCTGGGTCGAATCAGAGCTTTGGCCCAATCTCGTGCTTGCTACGGCGGATTGGCATATCCCAATGGTTATGGTTAACGCGCGCATGTCGGAACGCTCGGCCCAGCGCTGGCGCCGTATGCCACGTCTGATCGCGCCACTCCTCGGCGCCTTCGATGCTTGTCTCGCCCAGAGCGAGGAAGATGCCAGCCGTCTCAAATCGTTGGGCGCGGCAACGGCCCGCTTCGCCGGTAATATCAAATATGATGCGCCGCCACTACCCGCCAATGATAGGGCGCTCAGTGGCCTCAGGCAGGAGGTCGGCGGCCGACGGCATTGGCTTATGGCAAGCAGCCATCCTGGCGATGAAGACGCCGCCGCGAAGGCCCATGCTGCACTGGCCGACGAGATCCCCGACCTTCTTACTCTGATCGCACCACGCCATCCTGAACGCGGCGAGGCAGTCACCGCGATGCTGCGCGGACGTGGCCTCCAGGTCGCCGAAAGGAGCACGGGCGACCACATCACGCCAGAGACAGACATCTACGTCGCTGACACTTTGGGGGAAATGGGCCTCTTGTACCGCGCCTCAGAAATCGCCTTTGTTGCCGGTTCGCTAGCCGATCATGGCGGACATAATCCGATCGAGCCGGCGCTTCTCGGCAATGCACTTATCGCTGGCCCAGATATGAGCAATTTCGATGATGCCTGTCGGGCCTTGGAAAAGGCCAACGCACTTACCCGGATTGCTCGCGCGGACGATCTCGCGGGCGCGCTAGTGCCGCTGTTGCGTGACACGGCGCTAACCCGAAGGCGAGCAGAGGCAGCAGATGCAGTGGCGAGCGCACTTGGCGGCGCAAGCGACAGGGCGCTGGCGGAAATCAAACGCCTCCTGAGCCACAGGACGGAGACGCTCCATGCGCGCACCTAAATTTTGGCGACCGGGCCATGGAGCGAGCTTGCCCGCCAGCCTGCTTGCTCCCTTTACTCCGGCTTATTCGGCGTGCACACGAATTCACCGCGGGTTTATCTCCCCCAAACGGGCGAATGTACCGGTGATCTGCGTCGGCAATCTAACTGTTGGTGGCGGCGGTAAAACACCTACCGCGCTGGCCTTAGCCAAATTGATTAGAGACTGGGGCGTGGCAGTACATTTCCTTACTCGCGGATATGGCGGCGCTGCGCACGGACCGCTCCGCGTCGACGCCAAGCAGCACAATGCTCGTAAGGTCGGCGATGAGCCGCTCCTGCTAGCGCGCCGAGCACCGACCTGGCTCGCACGCAACCGCCCCGCTGGCGCGCGCATGGCGATCGCTCACGGCGCCGAAGCTATCATCATGGATGATGGTTTCCAGAATCCCTCGCTAATCAAGGACGCCTCGTTAATGGTCGTCGATGCCGGTTTTGGCTTCGGCAATGAGCGGCTGATGCCGTCAGGCCCGTTGCGCGAGCCGATCGCACGCGGCCTGGCGAGGGCCGATGCGGTCGTGCTGATCGGTACCGATGAGACTGGCTTGGCGGCAAGGCTCAGCGGCAGCGGGGTGCCGCTGCTCCTCGCTCAGCTCACACCGAGCCTGCAGGCGCTGAATTTGCGGGAGCGCACCGTGTTCGCCTTTGCGGGAATAGCCCGGCCAGGAAAATTTTTTACGACCTTAGAAGCGGTTGGCTGCAACATAGTACACCGCGTCTCCTTTCCGGATCACCACCGCTTCACGCCCAGCGAAATCATGGCCTTGGTAGAACATGCTGGCGCCGAGGGCGCCGTACCAGTCACTACGGAAAAGGATTGGGTGCGTCTGCCACAAGAGGCGAAGGCAATGGTCGAGCCCGTGCCCGTCACCCTCGAATGGCAGGACCCGAAAGCAGTTGAGCGGATTATTCGACCGGCGCTCGCTAGTGGTGCGCAAACTGATGGCTAAGCTCAGCCTAAGCAAACAGTTGCGTTATACCGTTGAAGGTATGGCCGTCACGGCTCTGTTCGGTTTTCTTCGCGTCGTGCCACTGCCTGTGGCCTCTTCGCTGTGCGGCGCGCTGTCCGGCCTGCTCGGGCCACTCCTGCCTCTCCACGCTCGTGCACGGCGCAATATGATGCGCGCCATGCCTGATATGTCCGCAAATGAAGTGGACCGCGCCCTCGGCGAAATGTGGAACCATCTCGGCCGGGTAGCCGGCGAATATCCCCATCTCGCCAAGTTTCGTGCATTTGCCGACAGCGGGCGCATCGAAGTGATCGGCGAGGAACATCTCGCGGTGGCGAAGGAGGCCGGACGCGGTATGTTTTTTACCGGGCATATTGGCAATTGGGAAGTTTCCGGCCTACCGTTGATTCAATACGGCATCCCAATCGCCTTTGTCTATCGCCCGCCCAACAACCCCATCGTCGATCGCCTGATCTCGCGTGCGCGCGGTCGGGGCATCACAGAAAAAGCCATAGCCAAAGGTGCTTCGGGGGCGCGGGAAATGGTGCGCCAGGTACGTGAGGGCGGCTACACCGCCATGCTTGTCGATCAGAAAATGAATGACGGCATTAGTGTTCCCTTCTTCGGCCACGATGCGATGACCGCGCCGGCGCTGGCGCAACTCACTCTCAAATATGACCTTCCGGTCTGGCCAGTGCGTACTGAGCGTCTCAAAGGATGTCGCTTTCGCGTGACGATATATCCCCGACTCCAATTATCAAGCTCAGACAGTTCGAGGGACATCATGTGCCGGGTTAACGACATGATGGAAGACTGGATACGCCAGCGGCCCGGGCAATGGCTTTGGCCACACAATCGTTGGCCCAAGAACGGCTGAGCTAGTTTCGGGGCTCGACCAACAGGGACGGGTCAACGCGCCGTTCAAACCAGTTCATGCGCCAATCGAGATGTGCGCCGGTGACCCGCCCGGTAGCGCCAATCGCGCCGATCACCTCACCCTGGACCACGCGCTGGCCAACCACGACATCGATCCGGCTCATATGAAGAAAAGACGAGCTCAGGCCATGACCGTGATCCACAATAACTGTACCGCCGGAATAATAGAGATCTTGCTCGGCAAGGCGGATTTTTCCGCCCGCGGGTGCTTGCACAGGCGTGCCCGTCGGCGCCACAATATCGACGCCAAAATGAGGCTGGCGCGGTTCGCCGTTTAAAATCCGCTGGCTGCCATAGACGCCCGAGATCGGACCCTCCACCGGCCAGATCACACCGCCAGAGAAATAAGTCTCTGCCATGTCAACATTACGGGCGGCGCGTACGCGCGCACCCTCCGCGCGGATGCGCGCTAGCATCTCCTCAGGCGGCGTGACAAGTGTTTGCGGCAGGCCTTCGATGTACTGAATCTTGTATTCGCGCGCTGCGATGGCGAGATGGAGCGTTTCCTCACCACCGCCCGACGTAACGATTGTCAGCACCGCGACGGGTGCAGCATCACGACCGAAACCAAACACGAACAAGCCATCGGGCGACAGCCTAAGGTCACGCCCATCTACGGCTACCGAGCTGCCCGGCGGCGCAGAGCCGAATACTAGGCCGCCCTGAATGAAATCACCCTCTAGACGGACCTCTTGCGCGCCCAGGGGATGCGCCGAGACGAAAATTAAAAGAACACAAAATATCGTCAACCGCTTCACAACAAGGAGCCCTGCTCGCCGTCGCCTTTACCTGGACGACTCCGCCGCTTGCTGGCCCTAGTCTTGCCGGCCGCAACCGCGGTCGCCTCGCCATCATGGAATCGGAGCGCCAACTCCATGCCAGACTTGAGTATGCCCGCCGAGGTCACCGGCTGCGCCTTGGCATCACGCACCAGGACGAAACCGCGCTCCAGAACGCGCTCATAGGAGAAGCTATCGAGTAGGCGATCCAGCGCCGCCACACGGTCGGTCTCCCGCACGATACGCTGATGCAGGGCGCGCGCTGCGCGTTCCCCAAGCGCGCCATTCTGCCGTAGATTTTCCTTTATATGCAATTCGAGAGCGCGGGGCTGCAGGCTGGCAGCGGCGCGTGCCAATTCGCGTTGCTTCTCGGCTAGGGTCTCGCGTGGGCGCGGCATTCGGTAGCCTAACTTAGCGACATCATCCGTCCGTGTTCGGAGCGTGGTGCTCGCAGAATTTACAAGTCGCTCGGACCAATCATCGAGGCGTTGGGCCGCCACGCCTAATAGAGACGCGGTGTCGGGTAAGCCGCGCCTCAAGCCGGTCAAATATTTGCGCCGCTCAACGAATAGACGCGCCATAGCTGAGACCAGTCGCCGCTCTTGGCCCATCAAATTATCGATCAAATCCATGCGCACCGGCACCGCCATCTCTGCCGCCGCCGTCGGGGTCGGAGCTCTCCGATCTGCCGCCAGATCTATCAGGGTGATGTCTGTCTCATGGCCAATGGCAGAAATAAGAGGTATATCGCTCTCTGCCGTCGCTCGGACCACTTCTTCCTCGTTAAACGCCCAAAGATCCTCCAGACTACCACCGCCGCGAGCGACGATCAGGATGTCGGGCCGAGGCACCGTGTCACCGGGCTTAAGCGCGTTGAAGCCGCGAATCGCCGCTGCGATCTCTGGGGCCGCCTTCTCACCCTGGACCAGCACGGGCCAGACCAACATACGACGTGGAAAGCGCTCGGAAATGCGGTGCTGGATATCGCGAATCACCGCGCCAGTGGGCGACGTCACCACGCCAATCACAGCCGGCAGATAAGGCAGGTCACGCTTCCGAGCGTCGTCGAATAACCCCTCGGCCAGGAGCTTCTTGCGCCGTTCTTCCAGGAGCTTGAGAAGTGCCCCCTCGCCTGCCACCTCCACGCTGTCGATTACAATCTGATAGCGCGAGCGCTGGGAATAGGTCGTAAGCTTACCGCTAGCAATTACCTCCAACCCGTCTTCTGGTTGAAGGCCGAGCCGCTCGGCGGTGCCACGCCAGCAGACGGCGTCGAGCACTGCCTTGTCGTCCTTTAGCGAAAAATAAAGATGGCCCGACGCAGCTTGCTTAAATCCAGAGACCTCGCCCCTGACCCGTACCCAGCCGAAATTGTCCTCGACGGCACGCCTGAGCGCGGCGGACAATTCTCCAACTGAATAGGCCGGAATATTTCCGCCCGCTCTTCTATCTTCGACCTGTTCGTTCATGCTCGCCCACCGGCTCCAGTATGCTAAAAAGACCCTAACGAAAAGAAGAGGGCATTACATATGAAAACTCTCGTAATCGGCTCGGGCGGACGCGAACATGTGTTGTGCTGGAGCCTAGCGAAATCCCCTGATATTCAGAAGCTATTTTGCGCCCCAGGCAATGCTGGGATCG
>Ga0310344_10001430_pt1 | contig 18249 bp, 19 predicted proteins | sample HC15DNA20200_MG_FD_203801 | JGI IMG/M metagenome (GOLD analysis project Ga0310344, IMG submission 203801) | Marine microbial communities from station ALOHA, North Pacific Subtropical Gyre - HC15-DNA-20-200_MG | ecosystem: Environmental > Aquatic > Marine > Oceanic | place: Pacific Ocean: North... | reverse complement strand
ATACTTCTCTCACCGTCAAGAGCTACAGTGCATGGCAACAAGGTTATTTCAACTCTGTCTCCAAATTGTAGTAACTTCCAGGAGCTAACATCAACAGAAGAAATCATACCTGGACCTGTAGGAGCTCGAACGCACAAACTAGAAGTTATACCTGACGCCAAATCAGGAAATGTTATATGTATTCCACGATCATCCTCCATGTAAGTTGGCTTTATTTGAGCACCTATTGCAGACAATCCTATACTTGAGGGCTCTGCCCTGGTAAGAATTAACTCGTGCAAAGTGTCCATATTCCATATCGCTCTGGATCCCACGAAAATTTCCTTTGATATAGCTACATCTACAAGAGCAATATCAACATATTCGTCGTCAATATATACCTCGACTGCTTTGCTCTTAGTTACAGCCTTATCCACACATATACTTCGGGTAGCTATAATCCCGGCGGCAAGACCGGCCAGTGTGCCTTCGACCATATAAGGAAATACATTATTAGTACCGGTGGAAATAGGTACCAAGGGGATCTCCCCCGAATGTCTTGCCGTTGCCCTATTAGTCCCATCACCACCCAATGTCACAAGACAACCTACGCTACGTTCAGCCATCATGCGTGATGCACGTATAGTATCTAACTCATCATTAAATACTGGCATGTCTAAAAATTCAAATTTGAAATCGTAAGATTCATCATCCATGGCAGACCGGCCTAGACCGGCCATGTCCGGCATCATGACAACTTCCTTTACCCCAGCAGCTTGCAACCCTACGAATACACGCTTCAATATGTTGATCTTCTCATGGTTTGGAACAAATCTACCCTGTGCAACAAGTCGACGTATATCCTTACCAGCAGAGGGATTCGCTATTATTCCTACAGATGCCATTTCGGAAAACAAATGAGTGACTCCACTTCTCTACAATTCCCGCTTCTGAATATCAATTAACACGCTGGCCAGACCCTCCCGCACCTCACTAACAATATCCGGTGACCATTCATAAAATCCTTGCCCTGTCTTCAAGCCTAGATGACCAGAATTAACCTCTGTTGAAAGCAATCTATTCGGCACAATCGAATTATCCAGATCTGGCAGTATATATGACATTAATGCCGAGTAAACATCCAGGCCTGCGATATCCGCTATTGTGAAAGGACCTTCCTTTGACAATCGTCTGCCGAACCCATTGCGAACAACAGAATCCACATCTTCCGCAGATGCAACTCCTTTATCAACCAAAGAGAGGCATTCCCTGAATAGAGCGGCCTGTAACCTGTTGCCTATGAATCCCAAAGCTTCTTTCTTCACTACCACCGGCTCTTTCCCCATATACCTGTACAAAGCATGCATCTTGTCAACAACTTCTTCTTCAGTACCTTTATGGCGAACAATTTCTACCAAGGGTATTAAATAAGGCGGATTGAAGTAATGGCATACTAGAACATTCCCCGGCCTAGTTGTGTGTGAGGCCAAACTACTTGGCATGAAAGTGGAAGAATTACTAGCGAGTATCGAATGTCTTGGGGTTAGTTTATCTAACTCATAAAACATTTTTTGCTTCAATTCTAAATTTTCTGAAATAGCTTCCACAACGAGGTCCGCCTGGCTTACGGCTGAGTGCAAACTACTTGTATACACTATATTGTCAGGAATCTTTTCAAGATCAAGTGCATCTACTAGCCCTGATCTTGAAAGTGTGGACAGATTAGCTCTTATACTATCTTTAGCCTTGTCAAGAATTTCGTCTGACAAATCGTTTAAGGTAACCTCAAAGCCGGCTACAGCAAACTCCTGGGCAATACCATGGCCTAGTAATCCGGCACCCACTACGGACACCCTCTGAATATCTGTACCGGTCATTAGATACCTACTTTCGATTTAAATTTAGGAGTCAGTTTCCGGAACCGCATTATATCAGTTGGGAGTTCTCACTTAGTAAATCTGCTAATAAGAATATATAAGACTGACTTCAAACAGGAATCAATATAAACTAAGTGAGGATCTTTTCAATTCCTGGAGTTAAATATGATAAGCGTATTGGCGGCAGATGTTGGTGGTACCAGAACACGCACGGGACTTCTCAAGGATAATGGCGATATTGTGTCCCAAGCAGCTTTCAGCACATTACCCGAAGAGGGTAGTTACTCTTTTGCAAAAAGATTAACGAAATCGCTCCAATTACACATAAATTCAGCACCCCTAGGGGCTGAAATTAGAGGGATTGGAGTTTCCGTCGCCAGTCCAGTAGTTATGGACACTGGCCAACTAATTGATCCCCCCAATCTTATTGGACCAAATTGGAACGGATTTTCCATTTCTGATTATTTGAAGAGGCACTTTGAAATGCCGGTAGCCACTGGCAATGATGCTAATTTAGCAGCTCTAGCAGAACATCGAATGGGAGCGGGTATCGGCTCCCAAAATATGGTGTTCCTCACGTTAAGCACTGGAATAGGGAGCGGTATAATAATTAACAACCAACTGTACACGGGAGCCAATGGTTTTGCTGGGGAAATAGGACACATGACACTAGATTTTCAAGGCGAAATTGGATCATGTGGGAATATTGGTTGTTTTGAGACAATGGCCTCAGGCACGGCAATAGCCAATAAAGCAAAGGAAATTACGAAATGTACAAATTTAGAATTGCGACCTTCGCCTCTTCATAAAAATATCGGTGCCCTCGACGTATTTGAATCTGCAAAATCAGGGGACTCTACATCAACAAAAATTTTAGCCGAGGTTTCACAAATACTGGCCGCTGGTGTTCTAAACATAATTCACATATTTGACCCAGAACGCATAGTTATTGGTGGAGGCTTGTCTAATAATTTGGATTTGTTTTTACCTCAAGTTGAGCAATATACAAACAACCATGCAATGGCACATGTAGCCGGTCAAACTAGGATTGTAAAGGCACAACTTGGAGATGAAGTAAGTTTAATAGGTGCGTCCATTTTAGCCACTACCACATTGTTTTGATTTATTCGGTAACCGTGGTTTCTCCAGACTACGTGACGGCTTAAATTTGAAACCTAAAACCTAGAGGGTCGTCGTCAAAATCAATAGTGGAGATGGCTTCTTCAGCAGCCTCTTCCAGGGATTGATCACCCGTATTCAGGGTACGCATCAGAGCCTGCTTGGCTAAACTACCGCCTATATTACCAAGAGCTTGAACAGCAGCAACTTGTACTTGTACATCTTCATCTTCGGTCATATCAATTATACTTGGCACGAGGTTCTCATCGCCTAAATAACCACAGGCATTCACAGCCTCATATCTAATTGAAGCATCTTCATCTTTCATGTCGCTTATCAGAAAAGGTAACCATCGATCGTCAGAGCTCCTACCCATGGCATAAATAGCACTCTGTTTCATTCTCAAACTATCACTATCATATGCTTCCTGCAGAATTCCTTCAATCTCCTCACTACTAAAACATCCAAGAGCTTCTATCGCTCTCCGTCTCACATCGATTTCTTCTTCCTCGTCTCCCACAATCTCCAACAAAACATTTCTTATTCTTTCCTCATCCCTGGATAATAGTTTGCCTTGCTGAGCTAATTCAGAGAATTTCAAAAGTAAAGTGGCGGTTGCAATACGGACCTTAGATGAGGGGTCTTTTTTAATCATGTTAATCAATGGTCTTATGATAACGCGATCATCAGTTTCCCAAAGCCCTTTGACTGCATACTCTCTCACTGAATCACTAGTATCAGCAAGACCCATTCGAAACAAGATACTGCAATCGACTTCAATATTATCTTCCACAAGATCAACTAATTTTTCTATGATTTGAAATCGTCTTGTTTCTGTGAAGGATATCCATTCAGTTCGGAAATCACCAAATTCTTCACCAGTAAGAGAAGACAGGCGAACAAGAGCAGCGTGTTTTAAAGGCCTGGAGTCGTCTTTAAGATCAAGTATGAATTTTTCTAAAGTCACGATATGCACTCATATAATTATAAGAGGTCCCCTATGGAACCCGACCTACAAACCGCAGGTCCAGTCCACCTGACATTACGGTAGATCTCAGATTTTTGTCAATATGTAGTGAGTCTAACAATACGACGAATTTATTCAATTCCTTTTATGCATTACATACTTGGTTCATTTGCAAAACCCGAAAGAATTTATACTCGCTTGACACTCTTAAAGAAACACCTTTACTATCCAAAAATTACATAGTTTAAAGACCCCTTCCAATTGTGAAAGGAGACAATTTTATGACTGATCTAATTATAACCGGAGGGCGAGTGGTAACGCCCAACGGAGTCGGAGAATGGGACGTGGTGATAGAAGGCGAAAAAATAGTGGCCGTATGCTTACCAGGTACTATAAATCCAGAAAATGCTAAAGTGATTGACGCCCAGGGAAAGATTGTCGTACCAGGAGGAATTGAACCTCATGCTCATATAGGTGGACCCAGACAACCGGAGCGTTCAGGAGCTAATCCTGTTTCCTTGGCAGCTATTTGGGGTGGCACTACAACTGTATTAGATTTCGCTAACCAAGTACCGGGACATGATTTGTATCACGCTATTGATGAAGCACGGGACCGATGGCATGGAAATGCCTACACTGACTATTCTTATCATCCGATCTTTACAAGAGATACTGGAGATCTAGCGATATCCCAAATAAGTGATCTTGTTAAGGACGGTTTTGCGAGCTTTAAGATATTCACTACCAGTATCAGACCACCTAGTCCACAAATGCAAGACAACAAAACCGATTTTGGAACCTTGGCTGCCATAATGCATCAGATATCAGAGAACGGCGCAATGCTTATGGTTCATTCAGAAGATGACGATATGGTTGTTTACAATTACAGCCATGCAAAGGCGTGGGACTGGTGGGACTGGTGGAACCTACATAAAGTGCATTCTAACCTTTCAGAAGATGTGTCGTTTAACAGGGTTATAAGCCTCGCTAGAAGACAGAGCTGCCCGGTATATTTTGTGCATGTCAGTGCGCACGAAGGTGTCAACGCGGTTGCCAGCGCTAGGCGTGAAGGTCTACCTATTTACGGGGAAACACTGCACAATTATGCCTGCTTTAACGCCGAAAATTACCGGGAGGACAACGGGATGAAATATCATACCTATCCCTCCTTAAAAGCACCTGAAGACGCAGACAGATTATGGAAGGGTCTGCTGGATGGGACATTATCCACCGTTGCAACTGATCTGGTATCTACAACCTGGGAAGAGAAAATTAAATTCAAAACAGTTGCTGATGTTACTGGTGGTCACAATGGAATAGAAACACGAATGGGAATTGCTTTTACAGAAGGAGTGTCCAAAAGAGACATGTCACTACAGCGATTCGTAGATATTACCTCGACCAATGCCGCAAAGATCTTCGGACTTTATCCACAGAAAGGTGCTATCGCAGCCGGCAGCGATGCTGATATCACCTTGATTGACCCCAATATAAAAGGTCCACTTCAACTCAAGGATTTGCATCTGGAAGATTACAGTATTTGGGAAGGTTGGGACATAGAAGGATGGCCCAGCACTGTAATTCTAAGAGGAAATGTCCTGATAGAAAATCGTCGACTCGTAAAAAATCAAAAATCTGGGAGGCTACTTTCTCGCTCTATACCGAGTGAAGTGACAAGTAGACCAGTTTGTTAAAATATTTACGCCATGGATAACGAGTTAGAGGGATTTCATGCCAACGGTAACTTTACAGGAAGCTGAAAAAAATAATTGAAGGAGCGAAGGCTAAAATAGAAGAACTAGGACTCAAAATGGCTGTGTCAGTTACTGACTCTAGAGGAGATCTAGTCGCAATGATCAAAACTGACGGTGCTTCTTGGAGAACACCTTTTATTTCCAGAGGAAAAGCTGTTTCATCGGCATGTTTCGGGCGCCCATCTGGAGAACTCGAAGCCTATGCAGGCGCTCCAGTATTTCAAGCTTTTACCGTAATGCAGGAAGGTCATTTCATAATGGGGAAAGGAGCTTTACCAGTTTACAAAGATGGAGAAATAGCTGGTGCGGTTGGAGTTAGCGGAAGCGCTAATTCGCAAGAGGACGAAGATGTAGCAGCTGCAGGCATACAAAATGCAGGACTGAAGTCCTCATAAAGATATTATTAAATCGGGTCGGTATCGACCCGAGAAGCATCCACATATTCAAAGGCATATCGGGCAATCTTACGAACATCTTCTGGGATTTCGACAAGATCACCCTTATAGTTGAGAAGTTCCACGTTACTATGCAATTGAGATTCAGTCACCCACACCCAACCAGGGCTGATCTCGGAAACACTTCCTCTAACTCGACAGAAATATATCATGTCAATGTGGTGATGAAACCCGTCAATGGGATCATTGATATCCTCAATCATAATAGTAAAAGGTGCCGTGACCTGAGGAGGATATCCTAAGGCAATTACAGTGCCTGTAGGCACCACATCTGTTATTAAATTCGTTTCTTCGTATATTTCTCTCACTACTGCCTCTACCGGATCTTCATTGGCTTCAATATGTCCTCCGGGTGGAAGCCACATCTCCACTTTAGGATGCCAGTGAAGAAGTACTTTGCCATCTTCAATGACAAATCCAGTCACTGTAAAATGGCGTCGTATTTCTCTTTCTCCAACCATAGAAGAATATCTCCTTTATCCGGCAATGACAGATGCTTAGAATTGATCACTGAGGGGTGAAGCGACTGATATTCACCTATCGCTCATACATAAGCCGTCCGTCAACAAATGTTTGATCGATATTGATATCACGTATGAAATCCTTTGAGACTACAGTCGGATCATGACTTAACACAACCATGTCAGCTCTCTTACCCACCTCTAACGAGCCTATCTCATTCTCACGCGACATCGCATATGCTGCATTAATCGTATACATTTGCAGCCCTTCCATAGGTGTTACTGCCTCTTCCAAAGCCAATGGCTCTGAGCCCTCTCGTGTATTTCGATTAACAATCGCGTGGAGGCCTATCATAGGTTCTGGTGGGGCACAAGGGCTATCTGAACTTGCCGAGAGCACCAAGCCTTCGGAAAGCATCGTCTTGAATGGGAAATGCCGCACGTCGCCCCCCATTATTTTAGCTCTCTTCCTAGACATTTCCCCATTGGTATAGACAAAAGGAGGCTGAACAACGGGGATTACTCCCAAAGATTTAGTTCTCCGTATTTGGTCCAATGTTGGTAACATAAAATGTTCGATTCTAAACCTAGGTTCTGATTTCGGAAATTCTCTAAGGGCCCGCTCAAATGAATTTAAAGCTTGATCAATACTCCAGGTCCCAAGACAGTGAATTGCTACCTGAAGACCTCTTCTATGAGCATCCATAACAAGAATATCTGCTTCTTCTTGGGAATAATACCTGCTGCCTACCTTCTCTTGATGACCGTGGCTATCAAAACGGATACTAGCAGGCTCTGGAAAGACAGGATCCATAAACATCTTAATCGTTCCACCCCTAAGCCTATCAGATACGTTACCATCGGGTATTTCACCTCGTGATGGTTTCTCCGGTGGTGCAAAAAACCCATCCCCAGCCAACATCTGATGCATCAAGATCGGTAGTTTTCCTTGGCTATCGGCATTTTGGTACATCTTAGATGCCAATGGTACTGTACAGGCATCCCCTATACTTGTAATACCGTAAGAAAAGTGCCGCATACTATTATGGAATACTAGATCATTTACACCGTCTTGATAAATATCTTGATATGCTTTAAATGACAGATCATAAAACGGATCCATAGCAGTTTCCCACATAGTGCCATTAGGTTCACCCTTACTATCGGTCCCGATTTCCCCATTTTTAGGTTGAGGGCTTCCTCGTCCAATACCTGCTAATTTTAGTGCCGCGCTATTGACATAGCATGCATGACAAGAACCATCTAGGATAACAACCGGATTATATGGGGACACCTCATCTAGTTCCCAACGAGTAATATTACGCGATTCATTTAGAAGGGATCCTCGAAAACCAAATCCCCATATAATACGTCCCTTAGGTGCATTGCTAGCTGAAGCTGCAATTGCCTCCAATACACCTCTAATACTTGTATGTGGAGGAACTCTGCAATCAACTGATACAGGTTGAAAGGTTGTAAAACTGAAATGGTTATGCGGATCCACAAATCCTGGGACTACCGTACGTCCATGCAAATCAATATATTTAGTGCTCGGATTCCCCAGTTTTGATACTTCTTCGTTAGCTCCGATTGCGGCTATACGCTGGTCTTTAACAGCTATGCCTTCAAAACGGTGTTCAAGCTTATCCATTGTTAGAATATTCCCGCCAGTTAATATCAAATCCATACGTAAGCCTCCTAATATATGCATAGTAACTCGTATTTAATCCTCGACACAATGATGTGTTAGAACCAAAGCGACCAAGCGATCCAGTAATCCGTGGTGGTCAGATTTCAGAAGACCGGATACTTGAAGCCGTGTATACAGCAAGACAGTCTGCTTGTACGTCACATCGTTGACTGGCCTGATATGGGCTATATGTACATTATCAAAATGTAATATCCCGTTCTTAAAAGTAGTCTTTATTTTAGTAATAAGACGGTTGCGATGATCCGATTTAGAATAACGGTGCCGAGGTATAGTCGGCGATATAAACGACGCTGGATATCGTTGACTTTTGATAACAGCTGGGCTATTCTTGATCCTATATATGTGGAGTTCATACAGCTGCAGGACCCGCAGTGTTAGGCTCTTTAACTGCTGGGACATCCACAGATTACACTCTAATTTTCTATGGTAAATACTTTTCTATTAATGGGAGCCATCATATGAACGATCCGTTGGTCATCGCAGGAAAACAATTTCAGTCCAGATTAATGATAGGCACCGGCAGACACAGAAGCATGGATGAGATGGTATCGTCCATAGAGGCGTCAGGAACAGAAATTATTACAGTGGCCATACGTAGACTTGATCTAAGCAACGCTGGCGAAAAAAACATTTTAGATTATTTTGACTGGACTAAATACACGATACTACCAAATACTGCCGGATGTAAAACCGCTGAAGAAGCAATTTTTACCGCTCATCTAGCAAAAGAAGTTACTGGATCTAATTGGATCAAACTCGAAGTTATACCTAGTGCTGATCACCTATTGCCTGACCCTATTGGCACATTTGAAGCTGCTCAACAGTTAGTGAAAGAGGGTTATGTGGTACTTCCATACATCCACGCAGATCCGGTTCTTGCAAAACGGCTTGAAGACATTGGTTGTGCGACTGTGATGCCTTTGGGATCTCCTATAGGATCCGGGCAAGGAATAGTAACTCTCGATGAGATACGTATTATCATAGCCCAATCCAGTGTTCCGGTAGTAGTTGATGCTGGTTTGGCTGTACCTTCAGAAGCATCACAAGCATTGGAAGCTGGCGCTGACTGTGTATTAGTTAATAGTGCCATAGCTCAGGCAGAAGATCCAGCTTTGATGGGAGAAGCATTCAAGCAAGGTGTTCAGGCAGGCCGCAAGGCTTATTTGGCAGGACGTATACAACGCAAACAATTTGCCACTGCCAGTAGCCCTACTGAAGGAGTTGCTGTTCCAAGTGGAAGCGACTAGTCTGAAGATTGAACATTGAGGTTCCAGTACTCAGTCTGGTCACCGATAGAAAAAGGTGCGGTGGTCGTCCCATTGAGGATATCGTTGATCAAGCGGTGAGCGGTGGAGTGAACCTGGTACAGTTACGCGAGAAAGATTTGTCATCTAGGGAACTTCTAACTCTCAGCATCAAAATCCGTGCAATCACTAGCGGTCGAGCTCTCCTATTTATAAATGATCGTGTCGACATTGCTATGGTATGCAATGCTGACGGGGTACAACTTGGTGAAGAAGGCCTTCCAATTCGAGAAGTAAGGAAACTTGTCGGTAAGGACATGTTAATTGGCAGGTCAGTGCACAGTATAACTTCCGCGGAAACCGCACAAGAAAATGGAGCAGACCTGTTGGTGGTAGGAACCATATTCGAAACAGCATCACATCCTGAAGGAACTCTTGCAGGTCTATCCCTTATTGAAGAAATTACAAGGACAGTAGTTATTCCCATCGTGGGTATAGGTGGTATAACGGTAGAAAACGCGTCTGATGTGGTAAAATCAGGGGCGAAGGGAATAGCGACAATCACATCAATATCATTGAGTCCCAACCCCGAATATGCCGCTCAAACACTTATGAGCGAACTAGAAAAGACTTGGTTATCTGATTGATTGTCCTATGATTACAACGGAAACTCATGATAAAACTTCTCATAAATGGAAAAGAAGAAACACTTGATGAACCCACAAGCCTCGTAGAGTACCTGGATTCGTTGAATGTAAACAGACGCTTCATAGCTGTTGCCTATAATGGCACCGTTGTCAGGCGAAGTGAACTCGATACGGTGACCTTAAAAGATGGAGACAGACTAGAAATCGTAAGAGCCGTAGGAGGGGGCTAATCCAAGTTAGAGAACCTTCATAGCTTTGTATACTATCGAAAACGGGATCTTACTTAACCTTTCGTATTGACCTTCCCAAAACGGGCCACCATAAGGGGCCTTTATCCCACCAGTTTCATTCAATTCCAATGGAGTATATGGATAGGGTTCGACTATTCGTTCTATCTTGAAACCGGATTCAGTCAACATGCCAAACATTGATTCGAAGCTATGGAAAAATGTCATCCCGCTTTTGGCGTATTCTCCCTGTAAATCTTCCCAAATTTCCACTGGGGGATGAAAATAGTCAGTCACCATAAGAAAATTATCATCCATATCCCATTCAAATGCTGTAAGAGGATGTACCGTACCAACTATAAGCAGGCCTTCCTCCTTCAATATCCTTGCGCATTCTTCAAAGCACAGTGCCAAATCTGTAAAGAATTCCCAACCGAATACTGACATGACGATATCAAATTGATCTGACTTCAAAAAGGCTAAATGTTCAGCGTCCGCCATAATGAGCTCTACACTTGAAGAGTTTTCGCCAATCAACCTTCTAGCATGTGCGATCTGGTTCCTGGAAAAATCTATCGCGAATACCTCTGCACCCATATTGGCCAATGCTATGGCATTCTGAGCACCACCGCAGGCTATATCAAGTATCCTTTTACCTCTGACATCTCCCAGGATTTGGAGCTCTGACTCACCTGGACAAAGTGGGCCATAATGGACATCCTCAACGGATATAGCCGTCTGATTCTGGTAATCGCGGGACATCTCGTCCCACCCTGCTTGTATAGCCTTCCTCATATAATGTGAAGCCATATCTCAAACCTGATCATTAAAATACTCACACTGGCGGCCGGATAATTGGAAGGTCATTCTGTGGTGGCCCCAACGGAATTCGAATCCGTGTTTACGGCTTGAAAGGCCGTTGTCCTAGGCCTCTAGACGATGGGGCCACAAATGCATTCACGCCAAGCTAAGTTCAACGTGACCCAACAATTCTAAAACTTAATCCTCATACCCGCAAGGAAATCCATATAAATAAAGAAAACTTAACAAAGATTATGGATATAGCGCGAGCTGAGTTATACCTTCATCTTCTGGCAATCCATACATCAAATTCATGTTCTGTACAGCTTGTCCCGCCATGCCTTTAACCAAATTGTCTATACAGCTAATTACTATAAGTCTATTAGTGCGAACATCTACTGTTGGGTAAATCACACAGTCGTTACTACCGAGTGTCTGCTTGGTCATAGGGGGGACATCTACGACCTTTGCAAATGTTTCGTTCTTATAAAACGACGAATATATATCCTTCACAGCGTCCTTGGCATCTTCTCCAAACGGTATTGCTCCCTCTTTAAGCGGTGCATAACAACTAGCTAATATACCTCTAGTCATGGGAATCAAGTGAGTAAGGAAGGTTATTTGTAAATTCCCGACAGAATGTAATTCATTTAATTCTTGTCGAATCTCGGGAAGATGTCTATGGCCGTCGATCGAGTAGGCCATTACGCTCTCATTAACCTCGGAATAATGAGTTTTTAAAGACAAGCCTCGGCCTGCACCGGACACCCCTGATTTCGCATCTATAATGATGCTATCCTCTATAATACCTGCCTTAACAGCAGGAGCGAGACCGAGAATAGAAGCAGTGGGGTAACAACCAGGATTGGCTATTATGTCAGCTTTTTTTATGTCTTCTCTATGCAATTCAGGTAAACCGTACACCGACTCCTCAAGATATTCAGGACAAGGGTGGGTCACGTTATACCATTCTTCATATTCGTTGATGTCGTGTAGTCTGAAGTCGGCACTAAGATCGATGCCTTTTATGCCCTCTCCTTTCGCTTTTCCTATTCTTTCAGCGCTAGCCGCATGAGGTAGGGCGGAGAAAACGACATCAACACTTTCCGTAATATCCTCCGTTATAGTCAAATCCAAGTCTGACAGGTGCGGGAAAACATCCTTTAGTTTACTCCCGGCAGCACTTCTCCCTGTGACAGAGGTAATATCCGCTTCAGGGTGTCGTCTGAGTATACGTGCCAGTTCTATGCCCCCATAGCCAGTGACACCTATAATACCTACTTTCAATTTGCTCACCCCCTAGCAATGACTCGACGCTCACCAGTATAAACGGGTATAAATTAGGCCACAAGCCTAAATTGGCAATAATTCACCCATCATTTCGAAGTAATATAAAATCTTTTTGTCCGAATCTTACAATCAATACTCAATTGCAACAAAATGTTTTATAACTTATCCGCCAGATGAGGCATTTATACATTTGGCGCATAAAACTACAGTTTGTAAATCTTGTGACCACTGACAATTATTTCGGTTTGCGAGATTTCTTAGCTCTACTCAAAAGTCTATCTAAGCCAGGCTTAGAGGGACATCTCTCTCGCAATACACAAACGTCGCAAAGAGGCCTCTGGGCTTTGCAAACCTGTCTACCGTGTTGAATAAGGTACATGTGAAACGGGAACACATCCCTTGGGGCCACCTTATTTTCCAGTATGTCATGAGCCTTATCAACCGAAACCTTTGCCCCTATCAATTTCAATCTCTGAGATACTCGATAGATGTGTGTATCCACAGGCATCGCTGGTAGTCCCAAAGAAAAACATAAAACAATTGCAGCGGTTTTAGGTCCAATGCCATTTAGTCTTTTTAGCCAGGTTTTGGCTTCGGAGAGTGGCATCTCTCTCAAAAATGACAAGTCAAAATTTCCGTTCTCCAGCAAGACCTGATTGAGAACATCTTTTATACGAGGCGCCTTCTGCTTTGCGAGACCCCCACGGCGTATGGCATTTTCTATTTCCTGCACGGGTGCGTCAGCAATTTCTTCCATAGAGGCAAATTTGTTCATCAAGCTCTTAAAAGCTCGTTCAGAATTCAAATCAGAAGTGTGCTGAGACAGAATTGTATAAACCAATTCTTCTATTGGAGTATAGCGGGTATACCAATTAACAGGTCCATACTCAGGCCCCAGGAATTCCATGACGTCTTCTACTTTGACCTTACGTCGCTGCATTTTGAGAGTCTGTTTCAAATTGTTGAACCCATCACTCACAGAATATAATTTACGAACAATTATTTACCGAGAGCACCTACAATAGCATCGCCAACCTGAGAAGTACTTGAAGATCCTCCAAGGTCGCCTGTAACAATTTCACCTTGCTCCAAAATAAATAATACGGCTTTTTCTATTTCCTCAGCAGCATCTTCCTCGCCAAAATGCTGCAGCATCATAGCACCGGACAATATAGCAGCCATCGGATTTGCGATGCCTTGACCCATTATGTCGGGAGCTGTCCCATGTACCGGTTCGAACATAGATGGAAATCTACGCTCAGGATCCTTGTTACTACTGGCCGCGAGCCCCATGCTCCCAGTGATTATCGCCCCAATATCGGTAAGGATGTCACCGAACAGATTACTTCCAACCACTACATCAAAGCTTTCAGGCCTTCGTATAAAGTCCATACATGCAGCATCTATCAATAGAGACCCAGTCTCAATATCTGGATAATTTCTGGAAATACTTTCAAATGCATTATCCCAAAGCACCATCCCGTACCCGAGTGCATTTGATTTTGTAATAGAGGTTACGTGCTTTTTGCCGCCACGCTGGCGGGCAACCTCAAAAGCATAAGATATTATCCTCTCGCATCCCTTCCTAGTGAAGACACCCGATTGAATCGCTATTTCGTCAGGAGTGCCTCCATACAAGAAACCGCCAACATCCGCATACTCACCTTCAGTGTTCTCCCTGATAACCATAATATCAATATCATAGGGTTTCTTGCCTTTAAGAGGAGAGTCTATGCCAGGGTAAAGAACACTCGGACGTTCGCAAACATACTGATCAAATGAGCGCCTTATGGGTAAGAGAAGATTATTCAATGTGATGTGGTCTTGAACCTCAGGATGTCCCACCGCCCCGAAAAAAATAGCATCATTCTGGGACATTAGGTCCAGAGCATCGGAAGGCATCATTTCGTTGTGTTGAAAATAGTAATCGGTGCCCCATGGATACTCGTTGAATTTCCAAGAAAAATTGTGATTGCTAGCTACGGCGTTGAGGACTTTTATGCCCTCCTCCATCACTTCCACTCCAATTCCATCGCCTCTAATGACTGCTATATTAAACTCTGGCATATTAATCCTTTTCTAGTCTAAAACCACATATTTACATATTTCTTTGACAATTACCAATATTACATCAAAGTGAAATAGACTTACAGACTAGGCGAATTCAACTCATCAGAAGCATATCTTTTTAATAAGCTAGACTTAAACAGTGGCAGATGATTGTCCAGGCCTATCAAAACGTGAAACTATTTCTTTTAATAAAGTTCGTTCGCCTGGACTAATCTCAGATAGCACCCAACGAAGCACCCATTCAGGATCCTCCGCCCCATCTTGTATCAATAAGCGTCTAGCAAGTTCCAGCTCCTGGGCTGCATCAAAATATTCCTTAACCATCGGACATATGAAGGCCTCTTCATTTTCGAAATGGTCATACTCTAAGATACGCATGGCCATAACTTTTCGATAGAGATGCCTTCTGGTTCTTGCAACTATTCTCTCATTACCAATGTTTCGCTTGAGAATATTTTTTATATCTTCAATATGCTCCAGCAAGTCACCATGCTGGTCTTCATCCATATTTAATATCATTTGTTTAACGCTATCCTCAAGCTCTGCTGAATCACCTCTTTTCAGGTAGGCAGTAATATCTTCTTCAGTTCTCCGTAATTGTTCGTGTTCAGATTCGTTATCTCGAGCAAAGTGACTGTCCAAGCTAGGTGTCATTACTTCATCTTCTGTATCAACGTGATATAGCAACTGGGACACCCAATGCTCGAAAGACTCCTTGAATGCATCAAGATCTCCGCCTGCTTCTCCTTCAAATGCCAATTTCTCAACACGTGTTGAGAGATTATGAAAAGCCTTATGCATTAGCAACATAATGTCTATCGGACTTTCGAGCTGCTTTATTTCCTCGTGCATATTTATCGCTCCTACCTTCGGAAAAGCTTAAAGCTTGAAATATCTTACGAAGGTCATTCTCAAAATTGCTTTTCTATTTTTGCTATTTGATTGTTTTCTTCCTCGGAGAGTTCTATTGACAGCCATTCAATTACCCAACGAGGCTCATCTGCAAGATCATCTATCAACAATCCTTTAACGACTTCCATTTGCGTATCTTGATCTATGAACTCCAGAACTATAGGCATTAGCAAAAATTGCTCGTACTCTAAATGATCTTTCTGAGCTATTCCCAACTGTACGGTCTTTTCCAGCAAATGTTGCCTGGTCCGAGGTATAACAGTTGTAGAACCTATATCCTCATTTAGAACCACAAAAACTTCTTCAATCATATTCATTAGGTTCAAATGCCAGTGCGTTTCATTCGACAAAATGACGTCTCTTAAAGAAAGCGGCGTTCCCTTTTGTTCATTTTGCGATGACATATGCATAAGTGAAGGGAGCAAAAGATTTTCTTGCTGGTCGAGATAAAACATTAATACTGACGCCCAGTTATTAAAAGCGAGTTTGAAAGCCTGGATAGTACCTCCAGCTTCCATATCATTCACTAGACCCTCAGCGTTTGCCGCATGTGCATTAAGTGCTTTATTTATTAATTTGCAAACTTCAATTGGTGGAATCATACTTTCAATCTGAGAAAATATCTTTTCTACTATCCAAAATACCTAGTAAATCCAAAATATTATACGCAATTAAATTAATTAAAGTCCCTATTCTAGTATGTCAAAATGATCGGAACATAGCCATAGATTGTCTAAAGTAACAGAAGCGCTTTGAATCGCGGTTGACTTATAAATGACATAGAAATAAATTGGGTATGTATGGCTAGGCTTGTCTATTGTTACGCCTCGATAAGGAATACATAACCAATATTTGACGGATGCATCGGAGTTAAGAATGAAAGATTCTGAAGACGCATATACGATAGCAATTGAAAACGTAGTGCCCTGGGAAAACCCTACGGACGGTCCGGGAACGTCCATGATTATTGAAACCAACAGAGGCGAAATTAAATCCATAATACATAATGACGAAGAAAAAGTAACGAAACGAGCTGTAATCTGGGTATGTGGGGCTGGCGGTGGGTTTGCAGGCCCTGCGAACGGCGCTTACGAACATCTATCCGAGAGGCTAAAGCCCACTATAACCTCTTTACGATTAGACTACCGGATGCCCAACGTACTCCCTGAATGTGTGCTAGATACTCTTGCCGGAGTTTCCTTTCTTTCGACTCTAGGACACTCTGAAATCGCTCTGGTTGGTCACTCATTTGGAGGCGCTGTAGTAATAGTTTCGGGCTCTTTACACCCATCCATAAAAACCATCATCGCACTTTCAAGTCAAACATATGGAGCATCTAACGTTGCTTCTCTTGCCCCTAAACCTCTCTTACTCGTACATGGATCTGATGATACCCGCCTCACGCCTCGTTGTTCAGAGCAGATTTACGAATGGGCCGAGGAACCCAAAGAATTAAAGATACTCAGTGGAGCAGAACATGGTCTTCTAGAATCAAGAGAAGAACTTCTGGAAATCCTGGAAACCTGGATAACTAGTCGACTTGAGGTATAAACGGATTTTACAGGGAAAATTATTCTATATATACTTCATCAGATACTAACATCTAACAATCAGGCAAGATAAATTAGCTGATCGGCTACATGGGCAGGGAGACATAGTTGCCATTTTGAACGCCTTAACATAAAACTTTAGGGGGAGACATGGGAGAATTAGACGGAAAAGTTGCTATAGTCACTGGAGCAGGGAGACTAAGGGGTATCGGGCGTGCGGCCGCCGTGGAATTGGCAAGACTCGGTGCCGACGTAGTTGTAACAGGAACCGGGAGAAGTCCCGACAGATATCCACCTGACGAAAAGGCAGTAGGCTGGAAAGACGTTGAAAGCGTTGCCGAACAGATTAGGGAGCAAGGAAGAAGGGCATTGACCCTAACAGTCGATGTGTCAAAACGTGAAGACGTCGAGAGAATGGTTGAAAGTACGATCCAGGAATTCGGACGACTCGACATATTAATCAATAACGCGGCATTCGCGAGAGGACCAGACAGAGTACCCATCCTTGATCTTGATCCAGATATATTTCAAAAGGTTATGGATATAAAAGTTACTGGAACCTTCCTTTGCACCAAGGCTGCTATAGAGCAAATGATCAAACAGGGCGACGGCGGCAAAATAGTAAACATTTCATCGACGGCAGGAAAACGCGGTGCTGCAAATACGTTGGCCTATAACGGAGCCAATTTTGCAATCGTGGGCATGACTCAATCAATGGCCCGGGAATTAGGACAACACGGAATCAACGTTAACTGCGTCTGCCCTGGTGCCGTAGACACCCATCGTATGGATGACTTGGGTAGGGGAGACACATGGTCAAATATGGCGTCAAGTACACCTATTGGTCGTAATGGGACTGATGATGAAACAGGTGCGTTTTGCGTATATCTCTGCACTGAAGCGGCGTCATGGATTCATGGGCAGTCCATAAACATAAATGGCGGAACCATTATGGAACATTAAAGACTCGGAAGAGCAAAGAGGGCATTTCCTATAATTAATTTAGTGCCCTCTTTATTCTCTAAAAACACATCGCATTCTAGAAGAGCCTCCTCGTCGACCACATATTTATCAGTAACTATTCCTGAGAATGTAAGTTCCTGATTATGAGGGACCATACCTCTAAAGACTACATCCAGTTTTTTCAATCGCACTGTATCAGACCAACCAGTAACAAGAGTAGAC